>Ga0114999_10000004_pt1 | contig 302803 bp, 247 predicted proteins | sample ArcticOcean_MG_C_3_FD_89820 | JGI IMG/M metagenome (GOLD analysis project Ga0114999, IMG submission 89820) | Marine microbial communities from western Arctic Ocean - ArcticOcean_MG_CB8_126 | ecosystem: Environmental > Aquatic > Marine > Oceanic | place: Arctic Ocean: Canada Basin | collected...
GGACTTCGGACTTCGGACTTCGGACTTCGGACTTCGGACTTCGGACTTCGGACTTCGGACTTCGGACTTCGGACTTCGGACTTCGGACTTCGGACTTCGGACTTCGGACTTCGGACTTCGGACGCTTTTAACTCGAAACTCTTCACTCGAAACTCGCCCATAATGCCAACCCAAATCACAATGCCTCGTCTTGGCTGGACAATGGAAGAAGGCACACTCGTCGAGTGGCTGAAGGCCTCCGGTGATTCGGTCAAAGCCGGTGAAATCATCTTCACCGTTGAAAGCGACAAGGCCCTCAACGAGATCGAGGCCTTCGACAGCGGGATCCTGCACATCCCGGACAACGCACCCAATCCGGATGACACGGTTGCCGTTGGAACGGTCCTGGCCTATCTGCTGGAGCCGAACGAAGAACCCCCTTCCGCAGTGCCCACCGCTGTCACCGCTCCTCCCGAAACACTCCCCGAACCTGCGGCCGCGCCAGTTAGTCCCCAGGCGCCCAAACGGTCGCAGAACCCTTCGCAATCCAACGCCGCGCCTACAATCAGTCCCAGAGCGCTCCGAATCGCTGGTGAACTGGGTGTGGACTGGCAGGCGATTCAGGGCAGTGGGCGAACCGGCAGAATTGTCGAACGCGACATTCGGGCCGCTGCCGAATCGGGAACCGGTGATCGCGTGGCACAGACCCGGAAACTGATTGCCGACCGGTTGACCCGGAGCCATCAGGAAACCGCACCTGTAACGCTACACACAGAGGCCGACGCAACCGCCTTCGTCGCGCTTCGTGAACAGTTTAAATCTTCACTGTCGGATCGCGGACTGGCTGTACCCGGTTACAGCGACCTCCTGATCAAGATCTGCGCGATCTCCCTGGGTGAGCACCTGGTACTTAACGCCACCTGGCAGGACGATCAAGTGGTTCTGAACAAAGCGATTCACATCGGACTCGCCGTAGACACTGAATCCGGCCTCTTCGTACCGGTGATCCGGAACGCGAACCGCTCGAGCCTCCAGGAAATCGCCAGAGCTACGGCCGACCTCACACAGAAAGCTCTGGAAGGTACCGTGCAATCGAGTGAGCTCCAGGGGGGCACGTTTACCCTTACGAACCTGGGGATGTACAACATCGATGCCTTCACGCCCATCATCAATCCACCTCAGTGTGCGATCCTCGGTGTGGGCCGAATCCTCAGCAAACCTGCCGTGGTCGAAGGCGTTGTCGCTCCCCAGGCCCGAATCACGCTAAGCCTCACGTTCGATCACCGCATTGTGGACGGCGCTCCAGCCGCGCGCTTTCTGGACACGGTTCGGGAATATGTCGAAGCGCCCGACCTCTGGCTCACACGATAACCGGAGAAATTCATGAGCGAATCAAGCTGGACCTTCACGGGCTTGCATCACCTGGGCCTCACCGTAACCGACATCGACCGATCGATTGAATTCTATCGCGATACACTGGGAATGGAGCTCTTGCGACGCCGGGAGACGGACGCCGACTACATTGGTCTTCAAACTGGCTACCCCGGGGTGAAACTCGCGGCCGCCTCCTTCAAGCCCTCTGCCGACAGCGCGCAGTCGATGGAAGTGGTCCAATATCTCTCCCACTCGGGCGAACCGATCGAGCTCGCCACGAATCGCCCCGGCAGCTCGCACCTTTGCCTGACCGTGGACGACATCCATTCTGCCTATACGGCCCTGAAGGCCAAAGGCGTCAAATTCAGATCCGAACCGGTCACCATCACCTCGGGTCCGAACGAAGGTGGGTGTGTCATCTACCTCTACGATCCGGACGGATATACGATCGAACTGTTCCAACCGCCCACAACAGCCTAACTACCCTCCCGCTTTCCTGGCCACACACCAGCATCTTGAAATGAGTGCACGCGTACAAACCTATCCTATCAATGGCACGAGTGTCGGAATCTCCAAACCGGTCGAGGTCGGTCACGCGCACGGCCATCACTGGTTTTCCACACTGCACCCGATCGGCCCGGATCTGCTCTGCGAAGTGGTCACCACCTCGGACACCGCCCAGGGGAAGTGGCCGGGCTTGCTCTATCTCTCTCGAGATGCCGGCGAAAGCTGGACAACAGCTTGCGAAATCGACTCTTTCGCACACACCTCGGTCCCTCTGGATGACACCAGGATTCTACTGCTCCCGTATGAACTCTGGCCGCTATCCCCTGGAGACAGACGTAACGCGGCGGCCGACGGCACGATCATCACCAATACCGATGGCGTCATTTCCACAGAATCCGTCCCGGTAAAGTTTCTCGGTTTTGACCGCGACCTCGATGAGTATAATGGGGATGAACTCTTCCTGCTCACCTGTGGAGAGGTCGTGCGTCTGAACACTGGCGCATTGCTCACCACGATATACGGTCGGTTCGGAAATCGTACAGCGCGTAACCAGTACGAATGTATCGCGGTCGTCAGTCACGATGGCGGCTTCACGTGGGAATACCCATCGATTGTTGCAAGCTGGGAGGATACCCGCGGCGCACCGGAAGGACCCAACGAATCCTCGTGCTCCAGAATTCCAGACGGTCGATTGATGTGTATCTATCGCGTCGGATCCGGACGAGAAAACCCGTATCATATCGGAATCAGCGAAGACGAGGGTCTCACCTGGTCGGCCCCAAAAGCGATCGAACCCTGGTCTGTTCTGCCTAAGACCCTGACTCTGCCGAATGGAAAGATGCTGCTCACGGGCGGACGTCCAGGCATAATGCTCTGGATCTGTGAGGACGGCACAGGTGAAAGCTGGCACGCGATCAACCTCGCGGAGCACCACAACAACGCGCTCAAAGACACAACGCTCCACTATTCGGAGGCGTGTGTACTTGCATCAGGCAAGGATCCTCTGGCGAACACCACATCTTACACCGGAATGACCGCCCTGGGAGATAAAGAAGTCCTGATCAGTTATGACCAGCTCGGAAACGGCTGGTCGGGATCACCCGGTCCCTGGGGAAACTACGATACCGTCTTTGTCGTCCGCGCCACGTTTGACTGATTGCTCCTGATCCAGCCTGTCGTCACCCTGAATCCTCCCCCTTATCCATCCAATCGAACCTATGATCTTCGACCCTCTCGAATTTCTCCGGCAGAAAGAACTGCTGGATACGCAAAGCGACATCTCCGCTTCCACGCTCGACGGTGGGTTCTGGAATGACAACTTTCGGTTAACCGGAGAAGGGATCGACTGGGTCGTAAAGCATTATCGGAGGGGACAAAAAACCAGCCTCTTTCCGATCCTGCCCGACCAGGAATCGCACGCGTTGACCAGCCTGCAGGGATGCGAAATCGCGCCAGATCCCGTATCCTACTTTCCCGGCAAACACTCGGTGCTGGTTTATGAGTACTGGCCTGGCGACCCGTGGCAGGAAGATGTCATACCTGTGGCACATCTCCTGCGCCGCCTCCACGGTGTTCAGGTGAGACACCCGGGATCGTTCAGAAAATTGATCACCAATCCTACCGGCTTGCTGCATCAGGGGGATGAGATGCTCTCCGGTGCAGGATCCGACTCGCTCTCGCAGAGACTGGCACGGCTGCGCCCCGATCCGGTACGAGTGCCTGATCTCCCGAAGAAATCCCTGCTCCACACCGACGTGGGTGCGGGAAATATCATTGTGGGTCCCAGGGGGACCAGACTCATCGATTGGCAGTGCCCTGGAATGGGAGATCCCGCGGAAGACCTCTGGGCATTCCTGTCCCCCGCATTCCAGATGCTCTTCGAACGCACGCCGATTGCAGCGGCTCAACGAGCAGCCTTTCTCGGTGCGTACGGGAATCCGGAAACCACCTACCGACTCAACTTGCTCTCACCCTTCTTTTCCTACAGAATGTCCGCTTATTGCTGCCTGCGCAGTTTGGAATTGCAGGAAACCGATCCGAAACTCAGCGTCCATTATCGTAAAGCTGCAGGAGCTCAGATCGAGGAGCTCGAGACAGGGCGAACGCAAAAATGATCAACCTCTATCTCCACACATACAGCCTGCGCTGTCACTTTCAATATCTCGACGGATTCGATGTCTTCACTTTTATCGATCGTGCGGCATCTCTCGGATTCACAGGCGTGAGCATCAGCGCGAACGGTCCCGGGTATCGCCATCTCGGCGGGACGGACACTAAGCACTTCGACCGGGTCAGGGAGCGAATCGCTTCCCTGAATCTCCTCTGCGATATGGACACCAGCGGAACCTCACCCGATCACCTCGAGACGATGATTGGGGTCGCCCGAGCGATCAGTGCCGCGCAAGTTCGCACCTATACGCGACACACGGGCACACCTGAAGAAATGGTGAGCCTCACGACCGACGACCTCCTGGCGGTTGCCCCGATCGCAGAAGAGGCCGGCGTTACGATTATGCTCGAGAATCACGAAAACTTTACGGGCGATCAAATCGCCCGAATTCTTGAACAAGTGGACAGCCCCCGGGTGCGAGCCCTTTACGACTACGGCAACTCAATGATGGTCCTGGAGCATCCCTTTGACGCGCTGGCGGCGATGGCCCCCCTATCGGCCAACGCCCACCTGAAGGACCACCTGATGATATCCCCTGAGGATTCGCCCGACGGAAAACTTTCAGTGCTCGGCGTGCCAATCGGCCAGGGGAACTTGCCCATCATAGAGATCACCCGTCGACTGCTCGACGCCGGTCTCCGGAACATCACCTTTGAAAATGTCTGGGGCTATCGTGCAGCGGTCAAAGCGACACCTGACCGGAGCGCTACACTTGGCGAAGGTGTCTTCGCGATCGAATCGCCGCCCTTCGATCCCGCACGGTGTCTCCTCGACATAGCCGCTCTTGCGGCTAACGATCCACAAAAACTCATAGAACTCGAAGCCGCCGCAATGGACGACGGACTCAATTGGCTGAACAACGAACTGGAGCGTTCAAGAATTTCCATCACCAAATCTCACGGTTAGCCTTTTTCTCGTCACTCGAAACTCGTCACTCGAAACTCGTTTCTATGGTATCTCTCAACTTCCCTCAGCACTACGAATTCGACATCCGGGTGATCGACGACAAAGACTACATCTTCGATCGCCTGCGCCGGAAACACGTCCGCCTAACCCCCGAGGAATGGGTCAGACAGCACCTGATCGAATATCTCATCCAGGACCTTGGATACCCTGCGGGGCGAACCGCCATCGAAACCGGATTTACCCACGAGGGCAACCTCCACAGGGCAGACGTAATCGTCCACGATCGCCAGGGCGAACCCGTGCTGATGGCCGAATGCAAAGCGCCTGACGTAAAACTCAACCAGAACGCATTCGATCAGATCTCACGCTACAACACCTCTGTCGAAGCGAACTGTCTCATCCTCACCAATGGGTTGACACATTACTGTTATGTGCTCGATCGGGTTGAGCGAACGTATCGTTTCCTCGAACAACTGCCAAGATATGAGGAATTGTAGACTGAACGTAGCGACTGCGAATCGATAATTTCCATTGTCGGATTAAACGTATTGTTCAGATAATCCCCAAGCCATCTCCACTGTCACCCGACCTACTGTTAAGGAGCCCCAAATGGAAATTGCACCCTGTCGATCCTACCACGCGATCACCAGCAGTGTGAACCTGATTGAGATGCCGCACAGGAAAACTGCCTTCAAAATCTACTACCTCTCCATCGTAGGACGGGACAAACCCGAACTCTATGAGTGGGAACATTGTGAATTGACCCGGGACGAATTCGAATCCGACCTCATCACCAGCGGGATCGAAGGTGTTGGGATTGTCACGGCATTTCCGCACATCACCAAGATCTTGCGCTTCGCTCCGATTATGGAAACGGTGCTGGACATCAGTGAATTCGAAACCAAAGGATTGGTTCCCAAAGACTGCAGTAGGGATGACGGATTTCACGAATTCGCCTGCTACGCGGAAGCCATCATTGCTGCGGAAGAGTACCACGCCTGGGCGAAGGCTGCGACAGTGAGTACCTACCTTGCCTATCGCTGCTCTGTCACCGACTTCCCGATTACGAGCAACAGCAAACTTGCCGAATTCGTCTCCTCCTGATCGCCCGCCGGATCTGCCGCAGGTAAAGGACAATGCTTGATGTCACAGGTAATTCTCGTTGTACTCGATGGACTTCGCCCCGACTTCGTCAGCGAAACATCAACACCGAACATATTCTCCCTGGCTGCCGAAGGGGTCGTCTTTCGAGGTCACCACGCCTGCTTCCCCTCCGTCACCCGGGTCAACTCTTCCTCCATTGCCACCGGGTGTCATCCTGGCAATCACGGCATTGTCGACAACACGTTGTATCTCCCGGAAATACAGGCCGATCCCATAGACACCGGTAATCACGCGCATCTACGTAAGCTCGACCAGGCCACCGGAGGCGGATTGCTATCCACGACGACGCTTACCGAACTCCTGAGTGCGTCCGGTCGTGAAATCGCTGTGGTGACGACCTCTTCATCCGGCGCGTGCTTGCTTCAGAATCATCGAAGTGCGGGGCTTACCGTCAATGGCGACTTCATCGATCCGGCCGCTTCTAGAGAGTACATCGAGACCAGATTCGGCCCCGCGCCTGCGAAAGCGTCTCCTGCCAAGGAACTTAACGAATGGGCTGCGTCTATCCTGACTGATTATGTCCTGCCGGAACTCCAACCTCAGCTGACCATCGTCTGGTTGTGTGATCCTGACAAAACACAGCACACATATGGACTGGGCGCCTCGGAATCCCTGTCCGCCATCCGAACGGTTGACAGTATCGTCGGCAGGATTGTAGGTGCCCTCGAAACACAGGGTTCGCGTGATCAAACGAACTTGATCGTAATGTCGGATCACGGCTGGGTCAGTTATAGAGACCGATTGCCAGTGAAATCAGTACTGGTCGACGCGGGCCTCAAACGGAGCACGGACTCTGGTGACATCAAGGTGGTGGGCCAGGGTGTCTATGTCGATCCAGAAGGCTCTATTGCGATCGAGGACATTGTGGACTGTCTGCACCGGATGGACGAGATCGGCGCCGTATTCACTCGCAGAGTGATGAATTCGGCGATCCCCTTTTCAGAGATCCTTTACGACCATCCCAGATCGCCAGACATATTGTTTGCGCCGACCTGGGACGACACGCGGAACGTCAACAACATCGCTGGTATGTCCTTTGGCGGCGGCCCGGGTGGACACGGCGGTTCAAGCACATATGAAATGCAACCATTTCTCGCGGCGAACGGCCCTGGCTTCAAGCAGGGAATTGAAATTGAAACAGCCACCGGTCACGTGGATCTACTCCCAACCATCCTTCACTTGCTGGAACATCCACAGGTACCAGGTAAGGACGGCCGTATCCTCTTCGAGTCGCTCTCGAGCGATGGTCCCGTACCTGAAACTGAACCCGTCCAAGAGATCATCTCAGCGAAAGGTGGCGCCAAAAACATAGAACTCCGCCGCAGCCGAATCGACGACGTGATCTATATCGACTCAGCGAATTGTTCTGCTTCATAGCCTTCTCTCCCGACCCATTGACGCCTCGATCCCTTGCGACATGCGCTCTACCTTGTCGAAGCCGCATCGTACCCGGAATACCTCAGGTACTTCCTTCCAGTGAGCCTTTCGAAATTTTTCCCGAACCTGTAAGCCCATCCCCCGAACGTGCTCTGAATCCTGCCTCTTCCACATCTCAGAATCGGATGGCCGACTCGGTTCGGAAATCAACAGTTCTACCTCCTGAAGATGAATTGCCTTTTCTTTTGACCGTCACCATTTCGACGCTCATTCCCTACGCGTTCAGAGGGAGCGTTCATTTCGCTTATATCCCGCTTGATGGGGGCAGCAATGGGTGCTAAATTAGGTCGCCTGCGAATTCCGGCTTGAGCGTCCGCTAATCCCGGAGAAAGGAATAAATCCGTGAATCTTGACCAGCGCATCGATGCATTTCTGGAGAAGGGTCCGTACGCCGTCGTGGGGGCCTCTCAAAATCGCGAAAAGTATGGAAACAAGGTCTTTAGATGTTATCTCCAGCACGACCTAAAGGCCTATCCGATCAACCCGAGCGCCTCGGAAATTGAGGGCCACGCTGCCTACGCCTCTCTTGCCGATCTTCCAGAACAGGTGGATCGCATCTCGGTGATTACTCCACCGGAGGTCACCGAGCAGGTGGTCACCCAGGCGATCGAGGCGGGTGTCAAACACATATGGATGCAGCCTGGCGCAGAAAGCCCCGCCGCGATTCAAAATGCGGAAAATCACGACCTGAACGTCATCGCGGGTGGACCGTGTATTCTGGTCACGCTCGGTTACACGGAAAGTCCCTGATTTTGTGAAACGAATGATTTGGTTACTTCTTACAGCTCTTCTCGCCGCTCCACTCAACCTGTTTGCGCAGGATAACGGCGTTACCTCTCTGTCGTTCGACTTGATTGACGAAGCGGGTGAGATCGTCCTCTGGCACAAAAACTGGAGATACCACCCGGGCGACAATCTCGAGTGGGCAAACCCGGATCTTGACGATTCCGCCTGGGAAATTGTGCACCCTGCCCTGGGTACTGACGACCTCCCTCGCGAAGGCTGGAGCGAAAGGGGCTGGTTCCGGCTCCACGTGAAGGCGGATTCTTCAATTTGGAACCAGCCACTGGGAATCGGTTATCACTTTTCTTGTGCCGCTGAAGTCTATCTTAATGGCGAACCTGTTTTTTCCATTGGGCAGATTAGCGACTCGAATGAACCGACAGAGATCGCCCACGGAGAGGGAGCATTTCCAATAACACTGCCTTCCAGGGAGACTTCGGTGATCGCAGTCAGGTACGCCAGCACCAGGGGGGAGGAATACCTGAATCGTGATCATCAGGCAGGATTCGAAATGGTAATCAGCGAATTCAACTCTCTGCTTTCTTCCAGCAAGCGCCGGACGGTTCGCCAGAGCAGCAGTCGCTGGTTCTTCACCGGACTGCTGCTTGCTTTCGCCTTTCTGCATCTGATGCTCTATTTATACTATCCCATCGCACGAGAGAACCTCTATTACGCCGCTTTCACCGGCAGCTTCGCCTCCCTGATATTTATTATCGAATCCGTTTCCTTTGCGGAAAATGCGGATACATTGCTTGCCCTGATGCGCATTTTGGGTGTGTCTATCATTGCACTCAACATATCTGGTCTTCGCTTCATGTATTCCCTCTTCTACAAAGAGATTCCAAAACAGTTCTGGATCTTTCTACCTGTTGGAATGCTCCTGTGTATAGATCCCTGGCATATCCCCCTTCGATATGTTTATGTCTTCTCGTTGGTCGCCCTCTTCGAGATGCTGCGCACCATCCTGCTGGCCAATTACAGAAAAGTCGAGGGCAGCCTGATTATCGGCGTCGGATGTTCCGTCTTTATCGTATCGGTGGCCTATACCCTGCTCCTGCAGGTTGGCGTAATTGAATTCACATCGGATTGGCAGAGGTATCTGTTTGGTACACTTGGATTGATGGGATCGTTCTCAGTCTACCTCTCGCGGAGCTTTGGCAGAACAAACAAAGGACTGGAGAAGGCCAACCTGGAGCTGGAAGATTACAGTCGAACACTGGAAGATCGTGTTCAGAGCCGAACGAAGGAATTGCACGAGAAAAACACGGAACTGGAAGACACGCTTCAACAATTGAGGGACACCCAGAATCAACTCATCATGAATGAGAAAATGGCAGCCCTCGGCAATCTTGTCGCTGGAGTCGCACACGAGGTCAATAATCCTATCGGGGCGGTGAAAAGCGCCTCTGATGTCTCTGCGCGATGTATCGAGAAAATCGAAACGCTGCTCGACGAAATGGCGGTATCCGTCCGGGACAGCGATCCGTTTCAAAGAGCTCTAAAGATCCTCAAGGAAAATAATCGTATAACAATCACCGGCAGCGACCGGATTTCACGAATTGTACAGAGCCTCAAAAACTTCGCCCGGCTGGATGAGTCCGAATTCCAGGAAGCCGATATCCACGAAGGCATCGACAGCACCCTGACGCTCATCGAGCACCAGCTCAAGAACAGAATCACAGTCTCGAAAACATTTGGAACGATCCCGAGAATCAGGTGTTATCCCAACCAGTTGAATCAGGTCTTCATGAATATCCTTGTAAACGCCGTTCATGCCATCGAGGACGAAGGCGAAATCCGGATCGAAACAACTGTTGAAAACGAAAATCTCCTGATCGAAATATCCGACACCGGCAAAGGGATACCGACCGCCAACCTCGACCAAATATTCAGTCCGGGCTTCACCACAAAAGGCGTCGGCGTAGGCACTGGCCTCGGTCTCTCGATCAGCTACAACATCATCCAAAAACACAACGGCAAAATCCACGCACAAAGCGAGGAAGGATCCGGCACAACGATCACGATCACCTTACCCACAAACCTCAACCGATCACCCAAGAGATGACCACTCCTCCGGACATCGGACCCCGGACTTCGGACGCTTCTCTGTCTCTTATCTCGTTTCTCGAATTTCGAAACTCGTAACCAAAGAGGTTCTAATGCTTATCCCTTACCAAACTATGTTCGACGAATTCCACCGCGTATTTCTCAAAGTAGGTTTCACACCTGAGCGAGGTGAGCTCCTTGCCAGATTGTTCACGGAAAACATGCGCGACGGCGTTTATTCCCACGGGCTGATGCGGGTACCCAGCATCGTCAAAAGCGTTCAGGCTAGATCCGGGATCGATCCGGATGCCGAACCCGTGAAGGTCGGCACCATTGGCATTTTGGAACAGTGGGACGGGCAGCTGGGCCCGGGAATGCTCAACGCGCACGCCTCTATGAATCGAGCCATCGAACTGGCGAAGGAACACGGAATGGGTTGCGTGGGCCTGCGGAATACGAATCACTGGATGCGCGCGGGCGCCTATGGGCTTCAAGCTGCAGAGGCGGGCTTTATCGGCATATGCTGGACGAACACGACACGGCTCATTCCGCCTTATGGTTCCAATGAACGCAAGGTCGGCAACAATCCGCTTGTGGTCGGAATCCCCCGGCCAAATGGGCAGCATATCCTCCTGGATATGGCAATGAGCCAGTTTTCGAACGGAAAACTCGACGTCTATCGTGAAGCGGGCAAAACACTCCCTGTCCCCGGCGGCTACGACAAGGACGGAAATCTCTCCTATGACCCGGGGGCAATCCAGGAATCCAACCGTCCACTCCCCATCGGGCACTGGAAAGGCGTAGGGCTCGCCATGGTGCTCGACCTCGTGGGTGCACTCCTTGCGGGCGGGCGCTCGACATATCAGATCGCGGGCGATCCCAATGAGTTCGGGGTCACACAGACCTATATTGCGTTCGACGTGAAATCGATCTCCGGGGAGGATCGTCTGCGTGACCTTGTGGACGAAACCATCAGTGATTTCCAAAGCGCTGCCACAGTCGAAGGGGAAGAGAAAGCCACTTATCCGGGCGAACGTATGTATCGAACCCGGACGGAGAACCTGGAAAAGGGCATCCCTGTCGACCCGGTCTACTGGAATCAGGTATTGGCGATTTAGCGATGTGCCCCGCACCGACTCCATGGATACGAACAGACCCACAGTACTTTGTGTGATCAGGCTGTAGCAGCTGATGGCGACATTGCTTCCGTACGATCGAGCAGGGCCGAAGTTCCGTGTCGAGATCCCAGGTTCACGAAATCGAAATGTCGATCAGCCTATCAACCCTTGAAAGAAAACCATGACCGATTTACCCGTCACACCTGAAGAGCGGTTTCTATTCGACCTCCGTGGTTATCTGGTTCTGCGTAATGTGTTATCGGAGGAGGAGTGCAGGACAATGCTCGACATCCTTGCCGAACTCGAGGAGCGAACGTATGAGGACGAATGGATGGCCTCTCTTGGAGATGGTCCGCCGCCTCGTCCAACAAAGGAAACCACGCGACCGGATCAGGTCAGGCTGAATGGGCTCCCTCGGCTGGATCCCGTATTCGACCGGTTGATCGATCACCCGAGAATACTCCCCTATCTCAACGAGTTCGTGGGCGAACCCCAGCTCATCAACACCTGGTCCATCTCCAAATTTCAGGGTGCGGAACCGGGGGGTTATCATCGGGGTGTTCAGCCCACCGATCACACCTATCGCGCAGGCGTCATCCGGACGCGGATGCTCAACACCGTCTATTTCTTGACGGAGAACGGACCCGATGATGGCTGTCTGGTTGCTGTACCCGGTGTGCACAAAGGGAACATCGATCTCAACTGGCGTGAGTACAGGGGACTCGACCTTCCGGGTTCAGTTGCGGTGACAGGAGAACCAGGGGATGTGCTCGTCTTCTCTGAAGCCGTGATTCATGACGGACTATCCAAAACCACCACTGCCACACGCTCGAACCTCTACTACAACTACATCCACGCACATTACAACGGAATGATGCGCGAGCCGAGAAACTGCCATCACTTCTACTTCCCACCGGATATCAGAGCGCGATTCACACAGCGTCAACGTGATCTGACCGCCTGGATGGAACACGCGAAGTGGGGCTTCTAAACCTTCCGACAACAGATATCTGGTACCCGACGATCACAGACCTGTAGGACCAGAGGTCTGTCCCGAGATCAGAAGGTTGTTTACTATGAAAGGGATCTCCAATGCCGGACCCCATACCTGAATACCTCCAACGAATCGACCCTGATCACATCCGCCGCAACCTTTTCCATCTCTCAAGTGACCCCCTCCCGTTTCGGAAACTGAATTTCACCCGACCCGGTCAGTCCAGGAATTCACTGTACGAGACTGATGACTTCATTACCGCTCAGCTTCAGTCCTGGGAATATGAGGTCGAAACAGACGCCACGCAGGTCCAGGCCTTCGCGTGCGATACATCGAAACCCAAAGCGCATCAGTACGCCAAACCCGATCCGGATTCTCCCTGGTACACGGCGTATAATCTCTACGCAGAGAAGCCTGGCGCGCGAGATCCTGAGGAAATCATCCTCCTCCTCGCGCACAAGGACTCTCAGAGTTGGGTCGATTCACCGGGCGCATACGACAATGGCGCGGGTACTGTAGCGCTGATGGAAATCGCTAGGGTGCTTGCAGGTGTCATCCCAAAGCGCACCATTCGATTTCTCTTTTGCAACGAAGAGCACGCTCCCTGGACCAGCGTCACCGCCGCGGTCAATGCCAAAGAGCGGGGAGACAACCTGGTAGCGATTTACAATCTGGACTCGATGGGTGGGAAATCTCAGGCAGATGTGGATTCCGGAAGGCAACTGAACGTCACCCTGTATACAGAACCCGAGGGAGAGAAATTCGCCGATCTGATGACACAGGTGAACACGAAATACGACATCGGTCTCGATCAGGAGACCTATCGGCGCGAGCGCCCGGGGGACGACGATGGCTCTTTCATCAATGCGGGTTTTCCACACGCCGTAGCCAACCTTGGGTCCTGGCCCTACGCCGATCCGACCTATCATACGGAGGAGGACATCCCGGATCGTGTCGACATTGCCAATCTCGTAATGTCCACCCGGGCAACATTGGCGGCTGTGCTTTCGATCGATCTGGACAACACGGATTTTGCCATCTGACGTCCACATCACCCTGGCACAAAACAGAAGACCCCCTCGAGATACGATCTGAGGGGGTCTTTCTACGTCCATATCCCTGTTGATCAGTTGCCAGGCAATACACGCCCGGTTTTCCCTTGTCTCCATTTTGCGATTAATGGCAAGAGCAAGGGCGAAAGACCCAGAAGAATCGCCAGGAGACCATTGATCTCATAGAACGTTATATTGGACTTTTTCAATAATCCCAATCCCGGACCCAGGGCTATGTTGCTCGACCAGGCCGCAATATAGTACACCATCAAGTTGAATCGGATCACCTTGACCACCATTACAATAAGCAAGCCGAGGGTGAAGAGTGTCAGAGAGGAAAGCATGGCGAAATGTGTCAAATCCTGCGCCGGACGGACAGCTTCACCAAGCAGGAAGACAGCGGCAATGCAAGTCACAATAACCCACACGCGCTTTACGGTACGTTTCCAGACCAGAACAACGGTCATTAACATAACCGGAAGGATGAACGCCATAATCCCCACATTCAGAACATCGATGAATGGCAGATAGGTGTTCATCTTGGGAAACGTATAACCGGAGGGTCTCAAGTGCTCCGTCATCCACTCGTATTTTGCATACAGTACCAGATTCTTCACGCCCAGTCGCAAAACAACCAGAGCCGCGGCCATCGCCAGAGTGTGCACCCAGAACCGGGGACCACCCTCCTTGAAGCGCAGCACGCCCGCCCAGTGGTCCAGACGTATCTCACTCGGATAGGTTTCTTTGAGAAGGACATTCCCCAGGGCCATCAGAATCATCACCATGAATCCGGTAATGGAGATCCCGGCCCAAAAGCTGATTCCGCGCATTCCCAGATAGGTCCACATCGTCTGGCTGGTATCATAATTGTGGAAAAACGCAATGGAGGTATTGATCTGGTTGATCAACATCAGGACGGCCACAACAATGCCCACCCGAAGCGGAAATCCCCAATCGATCTCTCCGGCACCATAAGATCTGAAGAAATAGATACCCGCTAGAACAAGCGTGGTGAGCACCAGAAGCACCGGAACCATCATTGCAACAGCTTCCTTGGGACCCGTCTTCCGGAGCTCTCTGTGGAATTCCTCCGGTGCCTTGTAGGAGAGACCAAATGAGCCGACTTCACTTCCTTGAACTCGGGAGGTAACTCGAAACTCACCATCTTCGACTTTCTTGTCGACTCGTTCCCAGACGAAGTGATGATCCATTCTCGCTTCTTCTTTTTCCGATCTCTCTTCCAACAGCTTGTGTTTGGTATTGTCCGTGACATCCCGCCCCAGCCTGTCTCTGATGGCTCCTGCTGAAAGTGCCCTCGCCTCTTCCACAGGAAGTTCATCACCCGCAGCACCCTCAGGGATGAGATGAGTGAACCCTGTGATCCCACCGGTGGACCGAACTCTTACTCTGACCTCCTCCTTCTCCAGAACCTTGAACCACCGGATGTGCCATCTCCAGAGCTCCGCTTCGTCAATCGCCAGAGATTCCGCCTTTGCAACGCCTGCCTTTCTGACAAGATGAGTAAATCCGGAAAGGCTGGACCGGTTCTGGAAATCAACGGACTGTTTGTATCCGGAAACATCAAGCCCCAACTCTTCACATAATGCCGTGGCTTCTTTCACTGCCTCGTCGCGCGAAACCGATACCGTCAGTGAAGATCCAAAGCGATCCACCTGGAAGCCCCAACTCATCGCCAGCCCGACTATCGCGATACAAGCCAGCCATATCCACTGCTTCGAATCCAGCTCGTAAGCCGAGATATCCTTCTGTACGACCTGAACGCGCTCGGGTATCTCTTCGTCCGTCCTTACCGGAACTGTCTCGACCTTCGGTTCAGTAGACTGCACCTCAACTGGAAAAGGTTCCTCTTCCTCCTGTCCCTTCCTCGTGATGACCGCGATCAACGCTGGGATTGCCGGCAGCAGCAATATGCCCGTCACCAGAATACCGGAAACCTGGAAGTAGGCGCTCGTGGATTTCATCATTGGGAGCGCGGTAAGAAAAGCGTTATAAGCGTAATGCGCGATAATGGGCGCCCAGATCCCGTAGCGCAGGAATGCCACACCAAACATGATCCCCACCAGCGTCAACTCGATGCCCCGGGTATATATCGGTTCGATCGGATAATTCGAGTGCAAAAATGCCCACACGATTGCCGGAAGGAGAACGGCCAACCAGCGCCGGTTCAGCCATTTAAGCAGCAGGGTGATGGCCAGGAGACGGAAGAAAAACTCCTCCATCGTGGCCGCTACCAACCCCATCAGCAAGGGATAGATCCAGGGGATGGCTGTACTGAATGCGTTATTGTATTCACTCACATCGGCGGGCGCCCAGACTCCGAAGACGCGGGAGCCAATGAGATAAAACACCGTCACGTAACCAAGCATGACGCCCGCAATGCCATACCCCACGGTTGTTGACTTCAGAAAACTGGCAGACAGCAGACCACGCCAGCTAAATTTCCCGAGCAAGTCCTTCCCGGATCCCAACCCCACCACGGAGCCCATCGAGTTGCCTGCGACTCCCGCAAGACAGATCACACCGCCCATCATCACGGCCCCGAGGACCGCACTGACCAGATACATGATCATGAATGCGCCTGTTGTGGTGGTCGTGTCGAACCGGTAATTCACCAGAGGCAATGAATTCAGCGTCCCAGCTGTCGACGCAACTGCCACGAGAATGCCTATAATGATTCCGGTTCGCCAGTTGATGATCCCGCTTCGAAATGCCCGAACCAGCACCACAAGCATGGCCACCACAAGGGCCAACCAGAAAATATTGAACACACCGGTCAGAAAATTCGCACGAGACCGGACTTCCTTGTATTCCCTGGAGAACGTTTCCGGGACTTTCAGATATTCTCTGAATGACCCGACCTTGTCACCCTGAACCACCACCTCCAGCCGGTAGTGGCCATCATCCCCAACCGTGAATCCATTTCTGCGATGGGTAAATGTGTGATCGACTCGGCTCTTCCGCTCCTGGCTCGTCCGCTCGATGAGATCATAACCTGAAAGATCGAAGGCCTGGTGGTCGCGGAGGAAGTCTCCGGCGATAGCCAGCGCCTGCTCCTGTGTGAGACTTGCGCCTTCATCGGACTCCAGGATCTTGTGAGTGAATCGTACAATCCGACCGCTCGGATCCATCCCCACGCCGAACTCCTCTTTCTGGAGGGGTCGGTACCATCGAATATTCCACGTCCACAGAGACAGCCAGTCCAGGGCGAGCCGGTTCGTTTCTGCCAGTCCCACAGTCTGTTCCATAAATATCTGCTGCATCGGGGAGCCTGAAAACACCTGGGCATCTTTGTAATCCTGGGTTCCATACCCCAGATCCATCACATACGCGTCGGCTTTCTCGAAAACCTCCTCTCTGCTCAGCTTGAAGTCTAGAGAAGCGGCTGGGAAAGCCTCGTGATAATAATGCAAAAATGTCCAGAGTCCGATCAGACCGAGTACGAGCAGGAGTGGAATCCACAGCAACTCTCGGCGGCCCATAGGAACCTCCCGGGAAGAATTGGTTGGGTCGGAGCTCTACCCAAAATGACGAGCTTGTCCAAAACTGGCCACTGCTGACTATCTACTTCAGTGTAATGTATGGCGGCCCCCTCTTCGCCGACAAGCGAAAAGCAGGTCCCTTTGAAAGTTGAGTTGCGAGGCCGACTGTTTGATCCTATCATGGATCTTGCTCACTGCTCGAATCATAGACGGAGATTGCGATGACGAATTCACTGCCGACAACAATGAAATCTATTATCTGCCACGGCCCCGAGGACTATCGGCTCGAAACTTCCCCCACCCCCCTGCCAAACCCTGAAGAAGTGATCATCCGGGTGGCGTCTGTGGGCATCTGCGCCAGCGATCTGAAATGTTATCTCGGGGCGCCCCTCTTCTGGGGGGACGATCACCGCGAGGGCTATTGCCAGGCGCCGGTTATCCCGGGACATGAGTTTATCGGAGAGGTCGTCGCCCTCGGCGAGGGTGCCGGCGAAAAGTACGGCTTGTCCCTGGGCGATCGAGCCATATCCGAACAGATCGTACCGTGCCATTCCTGCCGCTATTGCAAGCGGGGCCAGTACTGGATGTGTATGCCGCACGACATCTACGGTTTTCGCCAGAAGACCTTTGGCGCAATGGCAGAATTCATGCGTTTCCCTGCGAATGCACTCAACTACAAAGTGCCCGACGCCATTCCAGCTCATCACGCGGTCTTCATCGAACCCCTTGCCTGCGCGATCCATGCCGTCCAGCGAGCGAATATCGAACTCGATCACACCGTCGTCATCGCCGGCGCCGGTCCCCTCGGTCTCGGAATGGTCGCTGCAGCTAGACTTAAGAGCCCCCGACTGCTCATCGCCCTCGATCTCAACGAAGATCGCCTGGAGGTCGCAAAGGCCTGTGGTGCGGACATCGGCTTGAACCCTTCGTCCACGGACGTGATCGACGAGGTGAGGAACCTTACCGAAGGGTACGGATGTGACGTCTACATAGAAGCCACCGGCCACCCCGCTGCGGTTGAGCAGGGGTTGCATATGATCTGCAAGCTTGGAACCTTCGTCGAATTCAGTGTGATGCGCGAACCTGTCACCACAGACTGGACAATCATTGGTGACACGAAGGAGCTCAACATCCACGGCGCCCATCTCAGCCCGGGATGCTATCCGATTGCCATCGACATGCTCAGGAAGGAACTGTTGCCGATGGACCGTATCATCACGCACAGGCTACCGCTGGACAATTTTCAGGAAGGCATCGACCTCGTCGCGTCCGGAGACCAATCCATAAAGGTGACCTTGGAACCATAGGACGATCCGTCCGGGGACGCCTTTCCATTTTCCGCACAGGATCCAGATGTCCATCACCAATTACCTTCTGGGCTGCCCGATCTGGGCCAACAAAAACTGGGTCGGTGAACTCTTCAAACCCAAAACTCCGGCGCGGGACTTTCTGCGTCAGTACGCCACGGTCTTCAACACAGTGGAAGGCAACGCTACCTTTTATGCCCTTCCGGCTCCGGAAACGGTCTCCCGCTGGAAAGAAGAGACCCCTGAGGACTTTCGGTTCTGTTTCAAATTCTCTCGAACGATCAGCCACGACCTCAAGCTGGTCGGCGCTAGGGATCAAACCACAGAATTTCTGAGCAGACTCGCCCCACTTCAGGATCGTCTGGGCCCCCTTTTCTTACAACTGCCGCCATCATACGGGCCGAACCTCTTACCCGGACTGGAAAAATTTCTCAGAGCGCTGCCGAACGAGTTCCAATACGCCGTGGAGGTAAGGCATCCCGAATTCTTCTCCAATTCCAGTGCGCAGCTCGATGCCTTGCTGTCCGACGTCGGGGTGGATCGAGTCATCTTCGATACAAGGGGCTTGCACCGGGCGAAGACGAATGACCCATCTGCATTAGAGGCGAAAAGGGAAAAACCTGATTTGCCCGTGCAATTTTCGTCGACCGGGAACCGTCCTTTCGTTCGATTCGTAGGGCATCCGGATGTAGCGGAGAATCTGCCTTTTCTGAGAGAATGGGCGGGTGTGGCAGCAGGTTGGTTGGCAGAAGGAAAATCGCCCTGCATCTTTCTGCACGCGCCGGATGATTTTTACGCACCGCGTCTTGCAAAACACTTCCATCGTTTGCTCTCCGAGCAATCCTCGGTCGGGGATCTTCCTGCTTTTCCCGCCGATCAGCAGGAGAACAAACAAGAGCAGCTCAGTCTCTTTTGACAGTCTTCCGTACATCTCAAGCGCTGTCCATGAACCAGACCACACAGAGAGGATCACATGTCTGAATCTGCAAACCGTCGCACCCTGAAGATTTCCACTGAAGAACTTTCTGGTAATCTCAAGAACTTTCCCCTTCTGCTGCACCTGAAGCAGGACTTCCTGAAATCCGTCGAAAATGGCGGCGACGTCACAGGCAGTGATGGGGAAGACATCCAGTTTTGCTCCCACTCGAACAAGAAGCTTACCCACGCCATCGAGAGTTATGACCCTGAGTCTGGAGAACTGAGCGCGCGTGTGTGTATCCCTGTGCTCAACGACAAGACGGAATTGATCATCTGTGTAGGTCGAACCACCGACTCCAACAGCGCGGAATCGCCCTGGGATGCGCAGTTTCAGGTTGTCCAGGTAGACGGAGGATTCGTCCGTGATGAAGATCTCAAACTTGCAGACACCTTCACGATCGAAGCCTGGGTACATACCGATCAGGAAAACAGTGACACCTTCCAATCCCTTGTTTCAAAGTGGTCACCAAGATCGAAAATGGTGGCATTCGAATCTTACGATGCCGGAAATACGAACGGGTTAGATACGAAAGGCTTCTTTGGCTCCGTCAGTGATGGCAGATACGTCTACTTCGCCCCCCAGCTGAATGACTCTCTCAATCGACACGGCCAGGCCCTGCGCTACGATTCACACGGGTCGTTCGATGATCCAGCCAGTTGGTCGGGATATGATGCGGGGAATACCTCAGGACTGAATACAAAGGGGTACTATGGCGCCGTTCACGCGGGCGACCACATCTACTTCATCCCCCGGACGGATGGCGAGTCGCACCACAGCCGCTTGCTCCGGTTTGATCGTCGAGGTCAATTCACCGATCCAGAAAACTGGGACGCCTACGATATCGGAAACCCGGTTTCCTCTCAGAGCGCTGCGTTCGATGGGCGATACATCTATATCACGCCAGGATATGAAATGGATGGGTCGGATTCCGGTAAGGCGGTTAAATTCGATACGCAGGGCGAATTCAAGGATCCCTCCAGCTACGTAATCTACGATGCCGGAAACACAGATGGGCTGGAGTCGAAGAACTACGATGGTGCGACCTTCGATGGACGATACGTCTACTACTCGCCCCTCAACAACAGGGGGATTGTCCTTCGCCACGATACGCACGGCAAGTTCGACGACCCCTCTAGCTGGGCGGCCAATGACATCAGCAGTCTGGGGATGGAAATGTGTGTGGGGGCCATCTTCGACGGACGATATGTCTACTATGTTCAGTACGCCCACTCCAAGGCCGTTCGTTACGACACGCTCGGGAAATTTAGCGATCTATCGAGCTGGGAAGTCTACGATGCCGCGCGGACCTCTGGTCTCAACACCTGCGGATATGATGGCGCTTGTTTTGACGGAAAGTACATCTACTACATCCCGTTTGTGGAAGACGAGGCCTCACGCACGAGCGCCAGGCACGGATTCCATTGCCGGATGCTCAGGTATGATACCACCCTGAATTTCGCAGATGCGTCCGCGTGGGATGCGGTGGATGGCGGTGTCTTCACCTATCCGCCTAATCCGGGTGGGTTCAACGGAGGCGCCTTCGATGGCCGCTACGTCTATTGTGCGCCCTGGCGGGAAGATCCCGACGACTCCGACGACAGAGGCTTCACACCGCATGGAAAAGTCCTCCGCTATGACACTGCAGAGGACGCCGCATTCACGCTAAAGTATGTGGAGTGCGGCCACAACGGGGGTCTGGGCGCCTCTATGCCCGGCCCCACACTCACCGTCATAACCACCAATGGCACACGCAGCGTCCGGGCGAACCGCAACCTCTCTGCCGGATGGTATCACATCACGGGCACATACGACGGCAAGGCCATCACACTCTTCATCGATGGCGAACCCGTCGGCTCCACAGAAGCCTCCGGAGCCCTTAATCCCTCCAACTCACCCCTCGCCATAGGCAGTCTCCTTGGAGGCGCCGCCAGATTCCTCGGCACAATCTCCGAAATCCGCATCTCAAACACCGCTCGCTCCCCCGAATGGATCCGCGCCACTGCCCAAAACCTCTCCTCTCCGAACGTGACATTGATAACCTGAAAGGGTATCGCATCTTAGCCAGGGGTCCTTGGACCCCTGGTCTGCGCCCTTAATACCTCGACTTTTATACCTCGCCCCCTGGACAACACCCCTCTACTATGACTATAATCGGTCGACCCATCACAATACCCTGAAAGGGTATCGCATCTTAGCCAGGGGTCCTCGGACCCCTGGTACCTCAACGCTTATTACCTCAACCCTTAGTGCCTCGCTGACAAACTCCCACGGAGACTCCGATGCCCCAATCCCTCTCCCGAGTCCTCATTCACACCATCTTCTCAACCAAGAACCGATTCCCATATCTAACTAATCCCTCATTCCGGAACAAAACCCACGCCTACCTCGCAAGAATCACCACCAACCTTGGATGCCACCCGATCTGCATCGGAGGAACCGCGGACCACGCCCACCTGCTCACCTATTTATCCCGAACGATCACCATCGCGAGTCTGGTCAAAGAGCTCAAGCGCCTCTCCACAAAATGGATCAGAGACCACGGAGACCCCCTCTCCACATTTCAATGGCAAATTGGCTACAGCACCTTCTCTGTTCATCCGTCAGACACGAACCAACTCATCCACTACATCCAGAACCAGGAAACCCATCACAAAGAAAATCTCTTCCAGGACGAATACCGAAAACTCCTGACCGAACAAGGCATCGACTTCGACGAAAAATACCTCTGGGACTAACACATCACACGATCCCTCACCCAATCCCATCACAATACCCTGAAAGGGTATCGCATCTTAGCCAGGGGTCCTTGGACCCCTGGTATAGACTCCTGGCTTGAACCCCTTGATCGTCCTCCCTCAACTTATTCCAATTTCCATCCAATCCATCTCCTCCAACGATCCCTCAATCCCTCACCCAATCCCATCACAATACCCTGAAAGGGTATCGCACCTTAGCCAGGGGTCCTTGGACCCCTGGTATCGACCCCTGGTATCGACCCCTGGTATCGACCCCTGGTATCGACCCCTGATATCGACTCCTGATATCGACTCCTGATATCGACTCCTGGCCCTGCTCTCCTCACGTTCGTCGTGCGCGTCACTGCTCCCCTTCCCCACAAAAAAAAACCGAGACCACCTTCGCCTCGATTCGATCTCTAACCATCATTCCCTCCAACACCCCTAACCCCTCCTCCCAACCCGACTCCCCGCCCTCACCTGCACCTCCATCCCCGCTTCCGAATCCTTGATCAAGTCCTCATCGAACCGAATACTCCCTTCCTCGAAAATCAGCACCAGAGTCGATCCCCCGAACTTGAAATACCCCTTCTCCTGTCCGCGCGTCACCTCCCCTGGCGCGTATGTTTGAACGATCGTCCCCACCGCAAACCCACCCACCTCCACATAGCTCACCTGGCCGAAATGCTCGGAGTTCAAAGCGGTCACCGAGCGCTTGTTCCGGATGAAAGCGTCAGGCACCGTTGCCAGACCGAGAGGATTCACGATATGATATCGCCCGAGAATCTCCTGGGCGAGTGCAGCCTCGCCACCATCGGGAAAGTGGAATCGGTGATAATCATAGGGCGCCAGGCGAATCACCAGGGCAGCGCCTTCTGCATATCGTTCGGTATCCACCCCGGATCCTAGGAGTGACGAAATCGACATTGAATATCCCTTTAGCAGCAGTCGCGTCTCCGCCGCCAGCTTGGGAAAGACAAGCACCTTGCCATCTGCCGGACAACAGAACACCTCGGGATCTGGATCGAAAGGCCGGGCGCCTGCCCTCAACTTGCGAGTGAAAAACGCATTGAACGTTTCATACTCATCGAGTTCGAGCTCCGCCTCTCTTGCGTCGATATCGTTCTGGCTTACGAAATCCAGAATCTTCTCCCGACTTCGCTTCGTATCCTGCAGCTTCCCGTAAATTCCGCAAAAGAAACTGTTGTTCAGGACCCCGTTAAACAGGGCGCGCCCGACACTGGATGTCAAAATCCAGCGCTGATACCCGTCGTGGAGGAGAGGCTCGGTAATCACCTGGCCCGTAGCACGATCCTTGTAGGTCACCTGATCCATAGATCTTCTCTACCTGGGAATGACAGGGAGCACAATATGCGAAGGGTGATCGGGATCGTGATAGATCGTATTCTCCGCCAGAACAATCCGCCGATCCTTCCCGAGTGGCCCACCTGTGTTCGGATTGAGATCGAATCTCGGGAAATTGCTGCTCGACACATCCAGCCGGATACAGTGTCCTTTCCCAAATACATTCGACGAAGGATACATAATGATCTCGAACTCGTAAATCTCGCCTGGCGTCATCAACTCCTGATGATCACGCGAGTTCCTGTACCGCGCGCGGATAATACTGTCGGAGATATTCTGCGCATATCCTTCCGGGTAATCCACCTTCGGCGGGTGAACATCGATCAGCTTGACGGTGAAATCGGTATCTTCCGCAGAAGAGGATGCCCACAACTTCACGGTCAACGGACCGGTCACCTCCAGATCCGTCTCCAGCGCCTCCGTCTGAAATACCAGCACGTCACTTCTTGCGGAAAGCGGAAGCGTATCCTTGCTGCCGTAAAAGCGCTTGTGACCGCGCTGGTCGAACGCCCCGGCTTCCATCACCTGATTGGCTGCAGAAATTCCGCCTCCCATCGTGGGAACCGGATCTCTTGGATCGAAGGTGTAGGGCGTAGGATCGCACGTCTCGGGTCCTTCCTCACTCAGAGAACCATCGCCGTGCAGATAGAAGGGTGTATACGCCGTTTCCGGCAGCGGCCAGTCATCCAGATCGCGCCATTCACCCATGTGAGACAGTCGCCCATTCCGATCCTTTTCGCTGCTGCCGCCACCCATCACAAAAATCCTTACCGGCTTTTCCTCGTCCACCCCATTATCGATACCCTTCAGCCACTTATCGAACCAGCGCATCCTGTAGCCTGCATAATCATCCAGCACGGCGTCAGGTCCGAAGTCTACATCGCCGGAAAAGGAGCTTCCCCATCCGCCATGCGTCCAGGGGCCCATATGGAGGTGCTGGGGCGTCTTCATGATCTTGGATAGAGCGATGTAATTCGCGGGCGTGCCCCGCGCATAGGAGTCATACCATCCACCGAGATAAATTGTCGGCACATCGGCGTGCTCTTCGTAGTAGTGATCGATCGCATAACCACGCTGCTTCCAGTAATCGTTGAAATCTCCTTCGCTTTGCAAGTCCAGCACCCACTGTTCATATGAAGGAAGAAACCGCAGGGAGGAAGACCCTTTTCGGTAGGGTGTGCGCGTCAGCCACTCGTCCACGCGTGCAAAGTCGGCTTCAAGCGCAGCCCTGAGTGTCGGATCCGCAAGCGCTTCAGGACTCGTAGTCGCCATACGATAGGCATAAACATAAAACCGCAGCTCCAGCGCACCGTTCTGACGCATGGAACTCGTATGATAGTTCGATGTCCCAACAGCGATCACCATCGCCTTGAGATGGAGTGGGTTGAGTGTCGCAAGCGCACTCTGATCACTGCCGCAATACGACCCACCCATCGTCCCGATATTTCCATCACACCAGGGTTGTTCAGCCGCCCACTCAACGCTGTCGAATCCATCCGGCGCCTCCTTCGCAAAGGGATGCCAGATCCCCTCGGATGCGAACCGTCCGCGCACGTCTTGAAGGATACATACATACCCCCTGCGGGCGAAGTAACGACCGTCGTTTACCTTGCCTTCCTTGTCATAGGGAGTTCGCTCCATCACAGCCGGGAACTCGCCCTCTGCAATCTTGCCATCCTTTGCCGGCAGATAGAGATCAGCCGCGAGCTTTACGCCGTCCCGCATCGGAACCATCACATTCTTCTGGACCACCACATCGTATTCCATCCACGATCCGTGCATACCGGAATTTCCCATCTCGCTCTCCTTGATTATTCAGATCGTTCTTTGAAATGACCGGTCGAACGCAGGGCTTCTACGCCCGATCCTCGGTGCTTCACAGGAAATGTAACTGGTCGGTTTCCTTCGAGCTGGGATCGATAAATAGCCGCTACCATCTCCAGCGAACGCGTGCCGACACGGCCGTCGCTTCGCAAATTCCCATTGCCGTTCAATGCGTTAACGAGTTCCTCGAGGGCGGACACATAGGTGGACGCCTCTAATGGATGTGCGATTTCCTTCAGGGCGAGTGAATGCCACTGGAACCCGCTATCCGGTTCGTAGTCGTCCTCGATCGATTCGAACAGGTGAACACGCTCACCCAGAAAGCGAATCACACCCTCACGTCCCCGGAGTTCGAAAGCGTTTTCAGTGTACTTCGTCACCTCCGCGCCGTGCATGATGCCGCTTGCACCGTTCCTGAACTTGAGCATCGCCGCACTGAAATCCTCTACCGCCCACGGCCTCATTCGCTGCTCCGCCATTCCGCAGAGCCAATCCACGTCTCCGGCGTACATATCCATCAGGTCGAAATAGTGGGTGAAGTCGTGTAGAAGCGGCCCCTCGTGCTCACTGCGCCAGGAAGGGATCGGTTTTCCACCATCCATATAACAATAGATATGGTTCAGTTCCCCAATGGCGCCATCTTTCAACAACTGCAGTCCCAGATTCCACTCGGGCGACCATCTTCTGTTGTGATTGATTTGAAGCAGAATCCCAGCATCATCACACACCTTCACCATTCGGTCGCATGCCTCGAGTGAAAGCGCCATCGGCTTTTCGCAGATAATGGCTCGTGTAGATGGCGAAGACGCACAGCCTTCGACCATCTCGCAGTGCAGCTCGGGATGGGTCGCAACGATGCATATATCCGGTTTGACCTCATCCAGCATCTGATGATAATCCGTGTAAAGCGCCTCAACACCATAGCGCTGAGCAAACACCTCCAGCTTCTCCCTGCCGCGATTGACCCCGGCCACCAGTTCACAGGATTCGGATGCGAAAATCGCGTCTGCGTGGTTGTCGGGCAGATCCCCGAAGCTGAACTGATATCCTACACGACCCGTACCGATGATTGCGACTCTGAACTTCGCCATACCCTCTCCTGAAGGATCCAAATATTGAAGGGTGTATCAACAACCTTGATTATCCCCATCTCCAGAGTTTTTGCGCCGTTCGCCCAATCACCCATTCCCGCTCGGAATCGCTCAAGTCTACCGCCTCGGAAAACAGCCTGATTGTTTCATCATATGTCAGTTTCGTGTTGTACTGCTTTGTCGGGAAATTACTCCCGTAGATACACCGCTCTGCTCCGAACGCATCGATGATCTCCCGCACCATCCAGTGTACATCCTCACAAGGGTATCCTCCCGAACTCGCTCCGCCCAGAAAACTCAACTTCGCGTACACATTCGGATACTCGGACATTCTCAGCACGGGTTCTACCGTTGGCGCTGCCGGTGCCAGCTCTTCGGAAATATATCCACAGTGATCGAGCACGATCGGCATCTCACGGAACTCTTTTGCTCGATTCGCCACCTGCGGGTATTCATTCTGCGCCGCATTCACATCCAGCGTGATACCCAGATCGGCCGCCTTCGACCACAGTGGGGTCGTACGTGGATCATCGAGTGGGTCCAGCCCCAGAATTTTCCCCTGAATACGCAGCCCGCATACACCTTTCTCTACGTAATCACTCAGGGTATCCGGACCCTTCGGATCGTGAGGGTCTACCAGAACACCCACGGCCAGCCAGGACCGGTGTTTCTTCAGCGCATCGAGCGCATAACTGTTGTCCCACTGGTACGGCCACGGAGAAATTGTGAACACGCGGTCGACTCCCGCCTCGTCCATCTGTGTCCTTAACAGCTCTGCGGATCCCGGTGTTGTGGGTCTGTACATCGCATCGGGATGAATGGGATACGCTGCCTGGTCATCAGCAAAAAGGTGGGTATGTGTATCTATGATCATGGCGTTCCCTTCATACGGAATACAACTGTGCATTCCAGTGTCGCATCCCTGAGATTCCTTGCATAACTCAAAGGTCCGGGAAGTCATTCTACTGAGCGTAGCGCCCTGTCCGCCGTAGCTGCGTAGCAGCGAAGGTGGAAAGAATCTCTGCGCATGAGGTGATTCACCTTGTCTCCGGGCAAAGGACTGATGACGCGCACGTTCGCCCGTCCCAGTCGATCACATACGCCGTTCCCTTCCGAGTTGAGTTCCGATGAGGATCGTGCATGGAAATACTCATATCGCAAAGATGAATATCTGTCGTGTCCACAACAAGATCACCTGAGAAATGGAGATGTCCGGAGAAGACATGGTCGACCCTGCCCTTGAGCGACTCCCGATAGAGATCCGGCGCCCCGCTGAGCACATACTTTGCCATACTTCTGTTGCCATCGACTGAGAGAATATAGTCCCGGGCTTCAGGTGTATCGATCGGGACGTGGGTAAGAAGGATATTGCACCCATCGCTGAGCATAGCACCATTCAGCCAGTCCTCGGTTCCCTCCTGGACACGGCTCAATGGGCTGTCCATCAGCAGGAGACACAGGCCGTCGCAATCGATCTCCCGATTGCCAAATATGACGCCTGCCTTGTTCCAGTGAGATCCAAGACCCACGTCCTGCTTTGTCTTGTAGACATCCTGTGATGGGTCGCCGCTCGGACTTGCAATATCGTGATTCCCTGGCGTCATCTTCCACGGCGCGTGGAGCTCGGACATCAGTTCCAGACCGAACGACATATTTTCAGGGCTGAACCAGTCGACGAGATCGCCGAGCATCACCACAAGATCCGGAGACATCCCGTTAATTTCAGCAATCAGATCCCGATACGAAGGCCAGGCGGACTTGAAGAAACCCCGAATCTCGTGCAGATTCTTATACGGGTCATCGTCAGCGATCAGGTGAGCATCTCCGAGAACCGCAATTCTCATGCTTTCCTCGACCCTCCATCGATCCGCACGAATTCCCAGCAGCGATGAATATTCTGATGTCTCGCAAAATCCTGCGGAATCGTCACCTTGGTGATATCAACCACGCTGAAGGATTCGCCTGCATCAAATTCCATCCTGAAATTCCTTCTGTTGGTCGAAAACATCAGAATGCCTTCAGGCTCGAGCAAAGCCAATGCTTGACCGATCAGGTCCTTGTGATCGCGTTGGACATCGATTGTGCCGCTCATACTCTTGGAATTCGAGAATGTGGGCGGGTCCAGAAAAATCAGCCCATATCTCGGCTTCTTGTTCGCCGCAGTCCTCAGCCACGTGACACCGTCATCCTGCACCATCTCGTGACCTTCCTCCTGGAATCCATTCAACTCCAGATTCTTCCGTGCCCATTCCAGATACCTGCCGGACAGATCCACGGTTGTCGTCGAAACTGCGCCACCGGCAGCAGCATATACCGTCGCGGTTCCGGTATATCCGAACAGATTCAGGAATCGCTTGCCGCGCGCCTTCTCCCCCAGCTTCTGGCGTGTGATCCTGTGATCCAGAAAAATACCCGTGTCGAGGTAATCGCTGAAATTGACCAGGAACTTGCAGCCTCCCTCCTCGATCTCGTAGAGCTTGCCGCTCTTGCCCATGCGTTCATACTGGGCGTCACCCTTCTGTCTCTTTCGGGTCTTGAGGAAAATCCGGTTCTGGGGCACATCCAGCAATTCCGGCAGGACCGCTGTCATTTCGGCCGACAGCGAATCCAGTTTTGAGACATCCGCGTCCCTCTCGAAAATTTGCACGTGAGCACTGTTCTGTCTGCCGGCATAAACATCGATGGCCATTGGGTAGTCCGGCAGATCGCTGTCGTAAACCCGGTAGCAGCTAATGCCGCTACGCCGCGCCCACTTGCCCAGGTGCCGAAGGTTCTTCCGCAATCGATTGGCGAACACCTCGGACGCGGCACTCTGTTCCTCTGGGTAGATCAGTGTGTCTTGTTCGACCCGGAGTCCCTTCTCGCGAATGACCGCTTCCGTGGCCATCTTGTATACCAGCAGCTTGCAGGGGATGGATCCGTTTAACAGGTCATAGCTGCGTCTGGGTTTGAGCCTGATATTGGGGGCCATCGCCGGATTGCCCGTGAAGACCGCAGTCCGCCACCCGGGAAAGTAATCTCTGAACATATCCCCGATTCGGCCGTAAAGTCGTCCGATATCGGCATCCCCACCCATACGCTTTCCATAGGGTGGGTTAACCACCACCATCCCGGGTTCTTCGGTGTCCATGCCCTCTACCTCGCCGAGCTCCCGAGTCTCAAACCTCACGCTGCGACTCAATCCGGCCTGTTCTGCGTGCGAACTCGCAGACTGAACGGCCTCTGGATCCTGGTCATATCCTACGATGATTGGAATCCCACCACTGCCTTCGCTCTTGCGGACTTCCGCCTCTCGTCTCAGTTTCTGCCAGGTAGGCTGGTGGTGTCCTCGCCAGCCGCGGGATCCGAAATCCTTGCGAAGCAGACCTGGGGCCACGTCTCCTGCCATCAGCGCTGCCTCGATCGCAAGTGTCCCCGAGCCGCACATCAGATCCAACAGGGGGCCACCCGCCTGGGCTACTTCCGGCCACCTCGCCCTTACCAGAATCGCCGCGGCAAGATTTTCCTTCAGCGGTGCAGCAAACTCGGACTTTCGATATCCTCTTCGGTGTAGACTTTCACCAGACAGATCGAGGCTTACCCTGGCCTCATCTCGATACAGATAGACATTCACGCGAATGTCAGGATCATCTGGATCCACGTCCGGGCGCACACCCGTACGATCGCGGAACCGATCCACAATCGCGTCCTTGACCTTGAGTGTGCCGAACCGGCTGTGGCTGATCTCAGATCTCACGGAAAGAAAGTCGATGGCGAGTGTGTTCTGCTGCGCCATGTGATCTTCCCACGGGAACGATTTGATATTGTCATACAGAACTTCCGGGGTCTTGGACTCGAACCGGGTCAGAAACAGCAGGACCCGACTGGCCAGGCGAGACCACAGACAAATACGGTATCCCAGTTCCAGGTCTCCGGAAAGTGAGACTCCTGCCTGCCCGGCAATCACATCCTCTGCCCCCAGCGCATTGATCTCATCTGCAAGCAGACCTTCAGTCCCTTTGGGGCAGGTCACAAAATAGGAAAAGGTGGCACTCATATTGAGAACCCTTGATGTGTGCTATCTGCAATAAATATGATCACGCGCTTACCCTCTCTAAGGCTGACATCAGACTCTTCCGAATTAGATCGCACAGCACATCGATGTCCCCACGCTCGGCAATCAGGGCAGGTGCTACCGCAAACCAGTTCGGGTCGATCCGGATCAGCAAACCGTTTTCCAGTGCCGTCTTCTTGAGCGCCATTCCCAGTTCGGGGAATGGTTCCATCGTCTCCGTGTCCTTTACCAGTTCTACACCTCGCAACAATCCTTTGCCCCGAACCTCTCTCACCACGCCCAGGTCTTTGAGCCCTTCCAGCTTCTGTGCGAGATACGCGCCCAGCTCCCTCGCCTTCTCGTCCAATTTGTTTTCCACAATCTCATCGATCACGGCAATCCCCACTGCACAGGCCAATGGATTGGCGGCGTAGGTATGGCCGTGTGCAAAATTCACATCATCTTCAGGCGGTCCCAGGAAGACATCCCCCATCTTCTCATTCGCCATCATCGCACCCAGGGGTATCACGCCGCTCGAGATTCCCTTTCCTCCGCAGATCACATCGGGTGTCACGCCAAAGGTCTGCGCAGCGAACATCGAACCCGTCCGCCCGAATCCCGTGATGATCTCATCGAAGATCAGGATAACTTGGTGCCGGTCACAGATCTCTCGAATAATCTGGAAATACTCATCCGTGGGGGTAATGATACCGCCCGTATTCCCAATGGGTTCCACAATAACGCCTGCTACTGTTTCCGGATCCTCGCTCTCGATCACGTCCCCGAACATCTGGGCGCAGAACCGGTTGCATTCTTCCCACGAAGAGAACTGATCCCGATAATAGGTCGGAGGAAATACTTTGAGGAAACCGGCGGCCTGTGGCTCGAAGGGCGTCTTGCGCTTTCCTGTACCGCTCGCGGCCATCGCACCGAATGTAGCCCCATGGTATCCTTGATAGCGGCTCACAAACTTGTACTTTCCCGGATGTCCGCTCTGCTTCCAGAACTGTCGGGTGAACTTCAGCGTGGCCTCGATCGCCTCCGATCCGCCGCTGAACGGCTTGGCGTAATTCAACTCCCCTGGTGTGATCTCACCCAGCTTCTCGATAAAATCCAGCGCGATATCCGAAAGCCCGTGCATTGGGGGTGAAAAACAGAGTACCTCGGACTGTTTCCGCAGCGCTTCCATCACCCTCGGATGCCCGTGACCTAGAGATGCCACGAAGATTCCGCCGATTCCGTCGAAGTAACGCTTTCCCTCCACATCCCAGTAGTAAAGCCCTTCCGCCTTCTGCACCAGGAACGGGTTCTCCAGAAATGCGGTGGTCTGCTGATAGTCCAGAAAAGTCCGCTTCAGCAGCCGCTCCTGCCGCTCACTCAGCTTCATTTCAAAATCCTTTCACAGGTTGCTACACCGATATGTCGGTAAATCCCGTCCTTGTCCACACGAACGGTGCCGTCTTGTGCGCCATATAGATTGCCCAAATCCCTGGCCGAATAATACATCAGATATCTGTCGTCTTCCACCAGGACGCAGGGCGTGGATGTATATCTCCCGTCGAAGTCATCCGCATTCCGCGTGGCTGCGAACGATGGACTGTCGTGATGATGTGTCCACTGCGCCCCGTCCTGCGAGGTCGAGCTGTAGATCTCGAACAGTCCTCCATCTACGTGGCAGCCGTACCAGAGGGTGTGATCCAACCCATCCCGGTGAACAAACGGATAGACCATACTCCGTAGTTTTTCCGTTGCGCTTACGACCGGTTCACCGTCCCGGGTCCAGTGCAGACCGTCCTCAGAAGTGAATCGGAAAATATGCCTGGCCATAGACCTGAAATCGCCGTCGGGCTCAGGCGCCGAATTCATCCACATCTCATATGTCCCGTCATCCGCTTTCAACACACATGGTCGCCGCCCCTTCAGATCCAGGGGCTGGGGATGGATGTCCCACTTCAGTCCATCCTTGCTGGTCCCGAACCCGAGCCGCTGTTCGTGAAAGATCACCTCGTTGTGCTCATCTCTCGAGGTGTCCGCCATGATAAACCACATCTTGTAAGAATCTTCCTCAGTATCATATATCACGTGAGGGGTTTGCCAGGCCCCACCCCAGGGCAGATCTTCCTGTGTGAGAACTGGATTTCCTGCATGCTCCTCCCAGTTCAAACCGTCGGCAGATTCAGCATACCCCAGGTTCATATCATTTGTTCGCGTCGCGGTAGCATTACCCAGAAACCACATCTTGTAAACGCCATCCACGCGGAGCACGGTGGGGTTGTAAACCTGAACATTCCGCCAACCTGTCCGGTCGGTCATCGCCGAGAAAACAGGCTGCTTTCTCCGCTGCCATTTGAGATCGTGTAAGCGCATAATTCTCGTCAATTGGCCATCACGTCAGACCGCTCGGACCCAGCACCAGTCGCTCTGCATTCTTGTGGGCAATCTGCTCACGCTCTGCGTCCGTGATATCTGCAGCGGCAAGGAGCGCCGGAAAGGCCATCGGTTCGTAGAGTGGAGAATCGGTTCCGAAGAGCACCTTGTCGGCGCCCACGGCTTTGACGACAAGACCCAGAACACCCGTCCGAATCGCACGGGCAGTACCCATATCCGTGTAAAGATTCCCGGACGCGCAATCCTGAATCGCGTCGATCGCCTCCTCAATTTGTCCGGGTTGCCCGGCCCCGAAGTGAGCCGTAATGACCGTCATCTCCGGAAATCCTTCGGCAAGGCGTCTCAGGCGTGCGGGGGCAGCATAGGACTCGTTTTCTCCGTGGGAGAGCACGGGTAACCCCAGAGGTTCGACCTGTTCGAGGAGCCGGAACGACGCGTTGATATCCGCCGGATACTTGTGGAGCACAGGGTGAATCTTGATCCCGACCACCTTGGGGTGATCCTTGAATTGATCCAGCAGTTCCGCGGACTCGGTCGGCTTGAGTGGATTCAGCACGAGCCATACCAGCAGATGATCGAGCATCTCGGCCTGTTGAATCGTCCACTCATTTCCGTAGGTCAGTTCGGTGAATAATGCCGATCCGGAGGTAACGACCGTCCGTTCGATCCCGGCGCGCTCCTGAAGAGCCACGAACGCCTCGGCCGTAAATGTGGTAACCTCGTCGAACCAGGGACCCAGATGAGCGTGTGTGTCGATGTATCGCATACTTCCTCCCGTTGCAAACTTTATTCAAACACCATTGTCAGACATACACTCGCCCACTGCCGTCACAAGATCATCGATATGTGTCTCGTCCATCGCGGCAGAACATGCGCACATGATCAAACCGGGAGAAAGATATTGGCCGGCATTGAGGAGTTTCAAAAACAGCCTTCTCGCCTCCTCCTTGTTGCTCCCGGCGAAGCTTCGGTAATTCGTCATTTCCTCATCGGTGAAATGAATGCTGAACAGAGATCCTGTGCCAACCGCCTGAGCGTGGATATCCTTTTCGTCAAACACACGTCCAATTCCGGATCGAAGGCGATCACCCAGGACATCTAGTTTTTGGAACACCTCTGGTGTCAACTGCTTGAGTGTCGCAAGACCCGCCGCCATTGCAACGGGGTGACCGCTGAACGTTCCGCTTTGGAAAAATCCCGTTGGACCGCCGCTTGTATCGAACAAATTCATCAGATCCGCGCGGCCGCCAAAAGCACCCACCGGAAATCCGCCGCCAATAATTTTCCCATAGGTCGTCAAATCGGGCTGGATGCCGTATTTCTCCTGCAGTCCTCCAGGCCCTGCACGGAATCCAACGATCTCGTCGAATATGAGCAGAATGTCATTTGATCGTGTTAAGGCGCGAACAAACTGCACAAATGACGCTCTCTGGGAAAGAATGCCTGCCCTCGGATCGAAAATTACACAGGCCAACTCCTTGCGATGTTCGGAAATTAGTCGCTCGACCGCATCTTCGTTGTCGTACGGAAGGACCAACACCTCTTCGGCGGTAGCCGGTGAAACCCCTCCCGCGGTCGAAACCGAATTCGGCGCATCCGCTGGTCCGGCTTGATCCAGAGATGGCGCCACACTGACCTCAACCAGATCGTGGCTTCCGTGATACCCGCCTTCGAACTTGGCGATCTTTGTTCGCTTCGAGAATCCCCTGGCAAGTCGGATAGCGTGCAGTGTGGCCTCGGTTCCGGAATTGCAGAACCGAATGCGTTCAAGCGAAGGTACCCGACGGCACATCTCCTCGGCCAGAACTGTCTCCGCGCCTGTGGGTGCACTCAGCACCACACCTTTTGAGATCTGTTCTTCGATCGCCTCACGGACTGCGGGATGGTTGTGCCCCAGAATCTGCGCCGTGTGGTGGTTGTTGAAATCAACAAACCTTCTGCCATCTACATCGTAGAGATAGCATCCATCGCCGCGAGCCATGGTCAAAGGATAGGGATCGTGATAATACGCTCCCTTCACCCCACCGGGCATCACCTGGCGCGCACGTTCGAATGCAGCCGCGGAGACAGGACTCCCTGCACGATATTGATCAATTAGATCAGACAAGAATGACCTCAGAGTGAGATACGTTCAAAAAATATATGCTCATATTGAGATTCAGCGCCGCCCTCATACAGACAGCCCGCGTCACCTCCCTGAAGCGCTGCAAGACTGGAATACGCAGCAGGGCCTTCATGCAGAACGCTCTTCTCGGTCCAGGATGCCCCGGCGTCATTGCTGATTCTCAACGTCATATTCGCCCGCTTCCCATAATCGGGGCCGGGCGAGTCCTCAGCCACAGGATTGGTGAACAACAATCGGTCTTCGGAATCCGAAGGCATCCTGATCAGACTGGCCTGACATTTCGGACACGGCAAGTTTTCATCGTGTGATAGTGCCGACCAGGAGAGCCCCCCGTCTTTACTTCGCGTGGTTCCCCTGCGTCCATTGCTGTCTGTCTGCATTCGCATATTCAACAGCAGCGAACCGTCCAGCAGTTCGACCGCCTGGCATTCGTTTGCGCCGGGTTTGATCACCTCGCCGATCTGCCAGGTTGTTCCACCATCATCGCTGTAGATCACGTGTGATCCGCAGTCATATCCCTCGGGTTCACGATGATCGCATGGGATCACGAGTCGCCCGGCGTGATCACCCCGCTCGAGCTGAATCCCCACGCCTGGTCCCGTGGCATACCACTTCCATGTCGGTCGCTTCACATCTTTGGTGATGTCCGTCGGAGCAGACCAGGACTGACCGTCGTCTTCGCTCTTCATCATCAAAACAAGGTTATTCTCGCGGCAAAATGGCATCCATATGGTTCCATTGCGTTGATCGACCACAGGGCAGGGGTTCCCGATCGTGACCTCACCCGCTTCACCATAGATCACACGCTGATCGGACCAGTTCTCTCCTCCGTCTTCAGACCGTTTGACCAGCAGATCGATATCTCCGTGATCCCCTTGACCCGCCCTGCGCCCCTCGCAGAACGCCAGCAAGGTTCCTTTACGGGTCACGAGCAATGAAGGAATTCGGTAGGTGTGATACCCGTCCTCGCCACTTGTAAACACTGCCGTCTTCATAGCCACGCCTCTTCTCCAGAATCTCTTTTCCGATTAATGCTGATCTCGTCTCGGCATAATATCTGTGGCGCGCAATTCGCGAATCAACTCTATAAGACCCTCTATACCTGCCTCGAGGAATTTCTCGCCCTTCTCCTTTGTCGCCTTTGTGGCATCTCCCATAATGCCCGTGGCAGTCTTGGTGCTCCAGTAAGGAATTAAACTCGCACTCGCACCGTCCGGATGCCCACCGGCCAGTAGATCGGACTGGAAGCTGTTCGATAGCGGGGATCGCTCGTCCACAGCCTTGTCCATTTCCACGAGATCCGGTCGCAAGGCAAGATACAGCGAAGTCTCGAACTCACCCCCGTGTGAAGTCCCACCGTGGGTTGACTCCCTGAGTGTCTTGCCCAGAGCCTTTACCGTCCGGAGTCCCCAGTGATTTACGGAGCCGCACAGGATCTTTCCCTCATACTCGATGATCGTCAGCCTCGCAGCCATATCGAGCGGGGAGGTGTTGCTTCCGTGCCCATTCACGATCAGAATTCGCTTGAACCCGTGATGCACAAGACTGCAGCACACATTCTTCACATACTTGATGAACACGTCCCAGTCGATCGTCAATGTCCCGTGAAAGTCCATATGATGTGGACTGTATCCGTGTGTGACAGCCGGGGCCATCACCGCCTCCGATGGGATTCGGGCAACTGCCCGGTCACAAATCTCCGTGCACAGCAGAACATCAACATCAACCGGCAGATGGGGGCCGTGATCTTCATATGTCGCCACGGGCAACACGGCCACACGATCCTGGTCGGAGGCTTCCTTGACTTCATTCCATATCATTTCAGCAAATCTGTGTTTCATGGTCTGCTCCTCCTGGCTACTTTTCCAGTTCACCAAATAACAGCTATCAAGTATTCAATCGTCCGTATTTTTCTGGCCGGAAACGGAACCGATCAGTTCTTTGATTTCTACAAAACTCGCCGCCGATTCGAAGGCCGAAAACGTGCCGCCATCACGAATTTCCCTCGCCGCGCTGAGCATCGCTCCCAGGGCTGTTCTGGCCAGTGCGGACCCGACACTTACACGACGAACGCCGCAGCGCTCAAGGTCCCCCAACGTGACCCCCTTCAACCCTATTCCAGCGACGACATTAACGGGTTTACTAACCGCTGTACAAACTTTTTGGATCGAATCAAGATCAGGAAGACCGGGAGCGTAAAGCACATCTGCCCCCACTGCTTCATAGCCGACCAGGCGTTCGAGAGTGTCATCTAAATCAGGGCGACCGCACAGGTAATTTTCCGATCGAGCCGTAAGCATGAAGGGATGACCAAGGCTCGCCGCGGCTTCCACCCCGGCCGCGACCCGTTCTATGGCGAGAATTTTATCATACAGAGGGCAGTCTGGATGACCGGTGGTATCTTCAATCGTGCAACCCACCAAACCGACTTCACCTGCGCCTCGAACGGTCTCGGCTACCGCCTCGGGTGAATCACCAAATCCGTTTTCCAAATCGGCACTCACCGGCAGTGGGGTGGCCTCTACGATCTCTCGGGCATGCGAAAGGGCCTCCTGTCGCCCCATATCACCCACCTGGTCAAGCCGTCCACGAGAGAAGGCGTAACCCGCACTGGTAGTAGCGAGCGCCTCGAAGCCGAGCGCTGCAAGCATCTTGGCAGTACCAATGTCCCAGGGGTTGGGAAGCACAAAAATGCGATCGTGTTCGTGTAACTTTTGGAAGGCTTCCGCTTTTTCTAGCGTCATCAAATCTGCCTTGTCCCCTCTTTCGCTTGGCAAGTGTCAGATACTATATGTGGGGAGAAATCCGGCCTACTCTAGTTGTCGGGCCTCGCAAATTTCAGCTAACTGACGGGTTTACAAATTCTGAACACCATCACCGGAGGGATCTCGCTGAAGTTTCCTCCCCATGAAATAGGATGGGAACCCGATGGTTCGTCTGGCGGAAAGGATCTCTCTTCCAGACCGTCCAGCACGAATCCGGCCTTGAAACAGGCGCTCAGAATAGACTGGATTGGACGATGGAAGTAAAGGTGTGGTTTTGGCTGTCCGTTGATGGCCAGTCCCGGTTCGATGGTTTCACTCATATATCCAAACACTTTGACGGAGTAGACCGTGATACACTGGTCGCCCAGATACTGCAGTTCACCGCCCTGTGACATATGGGGATTGTTGAAACATGGATGCATCATCGAGAACACAAAGTGTCCGCCCGGTTTCAGCAGATCGGTCAGCGCGTTCAGAAGGGGCTGGATTTCCGCCATATCGAACAGTGCCATGTTGCACAGTGCGGAATCGAATTTGCCTCGTCCCAGGTCGAGCAGGTCGGACGTCTTCGTCGCATCGACCACGTGATACGAAATCCGGTCCCCATAATCGATGGACCGCTCTTTGGCGATACCGATCATCTCCTCAGCAAAATCCAGAGCCACAACGTGTGCCCCCAAGTCCGCAACCTTGCGCGAAGTCAGCCCGTTCCCGCAAGCCACATCCAGAACCGTTTGGCCCTCCTTCACTTCGAGCAGACGCTCCGTTGCCGGCCACAGCAATACCTTTACGAACCGGTTTCCTTCCCCCATTTTTTCGTTCCAGAAGGAGGCGTTTGCGTTCCAGGCGGATTTCGTCTCTTCATTTGCCCTGGCCAGAGCGGTTGAGTCCAATTATCTCTCTCCTTGAGAGGTATTCTCGGTTATTGGAACCGGAAGCTGAAAAGATCCGCCTCTGTGAGCTCGAATCGCATGGAATGGGTCTGCCGGACAAAGCGCTAACGTCCGATAGTCCGTTCCATTGTACGTTCCTGGAAATCTCATCCCCGAATAGTTCTGAATCCGTGCTCGAGAATCCCTCGATCGCCTGCCCCTTTTCATCCGCCAGGCCAACCCGGATCGCACCCGCGCCACTCGTAGAATAATTGACCTCCAGCGTCTCACCACAGAACGTGATAGGATGTGTGGTTAATGCACCACCCCGGTTGGACGCATAGACAGAAACGAAACCATCTTCCCGCATACTGAGTCGTCGAATATGGTTCGAGTCGGTTCTGTAATTCTGGATCGAATACATGGACATCTCGCCTTCACTTGTCGGGACAACCTGGGGGGCGATAAAGATCGAACGTTCGTGCCAGTTCTTCCTGTCCAGTCCGGGTCTCAGAAAGGCGTCGGCGGCAGGTTGACGGTATCGCAGACCATCACGGCTGGCCAGGAGCAGCACATCGGACTGCCCCTTGTAGGGCCAATCTTGCAGAAATGTGCGGTCGGGAATCAATCGCTTGGGAAACATCAGATAGTAGGGTGCCCGGTAATACGGGTGGCCGGAATTCGTATAGAGGTGATACGGCCATCCCTTCAGATTGTCGATTTCGATATATTCGAAGGGTGTCCAGTGAATGAAGTCTTCCGAAGTCGTCATTCGAATCGCCCGAATCCGCTGCCGTCCGTCGGGTGGATTCCATCCCCGGATGTAGAGCATATACCGTTCCGTCAATTCGTCCCAGAACGCGCTCAGGGGACTGTCGAACTGGGGATCCTCGTCCGGGGCCACAATGAGGGCCTCATCTTCCACCTTGCGCCAGTTCACACCATCACCGGAGACCATCCCGAAGATTCTCGAGGGCTTCCCCTTCGTCCATCGTCCCACCGCCTTGTATCGCTCTTGCTCAGGCACACCCTTTCGACCGTCTATGAAGAACGCGACATTCTTCATGTCATCAGAGTCGATACAGATGTTATTCTCTCGGGATCCTTCGAATGTCTTCAGACCAAGATTTGGCCGATCCCAAAGGATTCCATCGGTACTCTCCGCATATGCCGTGAAAAAGTGCGGCGGATTTCCATTTTCATCGCCCGAGCTTTCCGATCGATACCACATTCGGTATCGGTCTTCATCCTTTAGCACCACCGGACACCAGCTCACATCTCCTTCCCACGGCCGGTCGAAATGGAAGGCCACTTCGCGAGCGATCGGCGTATGCATCCGGATCTCGACCCCGTCCATCCGGTCGATCAGCAAATCGTCCAAAAACAGTTGCCGGTCAGAACCAATTGCGATCACTTCCGCAGCTTGTCCCATAGTAATCAATCCGCTACGTGGCCATTTCATCCAGTTTGGCAATCAACTCCGCCGCACGCCTCTGCTTCGCCGGATCGGCATCTCTCGCCAGTATACGCTGCAGTGTCGAACGCGCAGTCTTATCACCCGCCTCGGCCATTTCAAAGGCCAGCCGATCCCGCTTCTCGTGATACTGTGTATCATACTCCACCACTTCGAGAGCCCACTGCTTCCAGTAATACTGCCGGCTACCTTCCGGCCAGTTTTCGTAGATCTCCTCCCAGGTGTGGGGTTGGCTGTGAGGGTTCAAACTTCCCGGTGCCACCGGATCGCTCACCTTCTGATACCGCGCATCCATGGACATCCGCAACCTGGACGATTTGTTCGGAAGACCCTTGTGCACCGCCATACTGTGAAAAACCAGCACATCACCTTGTTCGAATGGACTGTTAACCCAGGTGCCATCCAGCGGATCGAGGACCTCCAGACCGCCGGCACCCAGCGCTGGTTTAAAATCGTACACGCCGCTCCGGTGTGATCCCGAGGCAATCTGCAATCCACCCAGTTCGTTCGGCACATCCGTCAGGGGAAACCATGCCGTGTAGGTGTCCGGCGTGCCCTGAATGGGAATGAAATCCTGATGAGGTGGCGTGGTAAATGCATCACGTTGCGGGAAAATGGTCCTCCCGATCAGTCGAGGGTGTGGCAAGACATCCTCTCCTAGCATCCTCTCGAACATCCTCACCAGATTCGGATGATGCTGAATCTCGTGGAACTCCCGCAGCTGGTACATGTGATGATAGATCTGCATGTACTCCGGTTCGGGTTCCACACAAAACCCCTTCAAATCCGCCAGGCCGTCCTCGAGCGCAGTGTCGTGTTTCACCCAGCCGGCATCGGAGACGATCCTGAGGAACCGCATCCTCAGATCTTCCAGAACGTCCTCTGGCATCAGGTTCCTGAGAAACAGATAGCCGTCCCGGTCCATGCGTGCAGCCAGCTCTGGACCATCCATCAATACATCTGTCGAGTCGAGAAATGCCTTCATGCTGAAAACCTCCTCAAATTTCAATCAGTCGCGGGCCTCTGCAACAGCAGGGCTCACTCTGTGCTTCCCAGTCCTGTAATAAATGACGACCCCGATGAGCGCAAGCGAAAGCAACAACCCGAACCCACCGACACCTGCGATTCCTCCCACAGTGAAAACGACACCTGTCCCCAAACTGCCCGCACCTGCTCCAAGTGCCACAAGCATTTCGCTTGCGCCCTGTGCCCTGCCGCGCTCCTCGGAACCCAGGGAGTTGGCCAGGAGGGACGAGCCCGCGATAAAGCAGAAATTCCAGCCCAGACCAAGCAGAAAGAGAGCCAGGGCGATCATGGGCACACCAACGGAAAACGGCGTCAGAACGGCCGAAACGATCAGCACCAGAGCGCCTGCCACGACCATGAAGATGCGCCCATACCTGTCCACGAGCCAGCCAGTCACGCTCGCCAGACCATACATTCCCAGGGTGTGGGCCATGATCACCAGCGAGATCTCATGCGTTCCGTGGTGATGGTGATCCATGTGAAGCGGTGTAATCACCATCAGAAGCGTCATCACCAGTTGACCTACCACCATCGACAAAATCGCAAGACGAACCATGCCGCCGGAAAAGATCTCTCGCATGGCGCGGGCTGGTCCTTCTGATTTCTGTTCGCCCTCTCCTGCTGCTAGCGCACGTCCGATTTCCAGCGGATCGGGACGAAGAAAGGCGAACGAAAAGAGCAGCGCCAAAGCACTGAAAATCGCCCCTACAAAGTAGGGTCCTGCATATTCCACAAGACCATACATCATGCCAATCTTTCCGGAAGGACCTACGAGCAAGGGACCGCCGACCGAGCCGATCGTTCCTGCAAATACGATCAAACCGATCATCTTTGCCCTTCGATCCACAGAATGCACCTCGGCGGCTACGAACCTCACCTGCTCGCTCACGCCACGGCCCATCCCCAACAGGGCGGCGCCGGCACAAAATCCGGAAAATAGCCCTTGATCAATCGAATAGGTTGCCAGCAGACCACCACACACACCCAGTAGATACCCGAGGGACAGGCCCAACCGCCTGCCAACTTTGTCCATCATCCAGCCAACAGGATACGCCGCAAGTGCTCGCCCAAGAAGCATCATCGTAGGCGGAACACCGGCGGCGCTGTCGCTTCCGGTCATCCGGGACGCAATAACGGACATCAGCGTGAACGCGAGGATCGTTGTTGCACCGAAAAAGCTCTGGCACACGAAAAGTGTGGCGGTAATTCGTCTCTGGATCGATTTCGTAACCGTCAACGCTGCCAAGTGGTGTTCCTCAAAATGGCGCCATCCATGAAGAACTCGCCAATCTGCTCGGGCAAGTCACGCACGCGCCATCCAAATACAAGATGCCGGACTACGGCGCTCAACCTTCACCCTTGAATTTCAGCGATGCAGAGTTCATACAGTATCGTTGTCCGGCGGGTTGTGGCCCGTCATCGAATACGTGGCCCAGGTGCGCATCGCATCGGCTGCATTTGATTTCTACCCGGACCATTCCGTGACTGGAATCTGTAACCGCCTCGACTTTATCGTCCGACATCGGCTGCCAGAAACTGGGCCACCCCGAACCAGAGTCAAACTTCTTATCCGATTCGAACAGCTCGTTCCCGCAGCAGACGCAGAGATAAATCCCGTTGCCCTTGAAGCTGTCGTATTCTCCCGTAAAGGCCCGCTCCGTTCCGTGTTCCCGGGTAACTTGATACTGCATTTCCGAAAGCTGCTCACGCCATTCTTCGTCGGTCTTCTTTATCTTCTCACCCATTTCATACCCTTCTATCTATGGTTGCGGCTATTTGATCTCCAGTTTGAGCTCGTATCGAGGTCTTTCGCTCGAAAATGCCAGTGCCAGTGCAAGCCGGGCTTCCTCCACTGTTGCGTCTCCCAGTTTTCGATATGCATTGTGCGGCAAGGCCGGCCAGATCAGCCTCGACCCTTCCGGCAGGGAGAGACGCCATCCGGCGTGTTCCACATAACCCCCTTCTCCTCCTGCCCATTCTATCGCCTCTTCACCCAGTGCTTCCAGTTTCCCCGCTGAGGAGGTCAGCGATGCACCAAGGTGTGGCATAAGAGTGACATGCCCCTCAACAGCCATTCCAGAATTGGCAGTCGCCTCATAAACCAACGTAAGCGTCTGATCATCTTCAGGGCGAACAGCCACCTTGCACGTTTCAGATCCGTATCCAAGGCTAAGTTCAGGAACCTCATCGCTTCCGCCGAGTGACGCTGTTTCCGGAATATGGATCAAACCGTCGAAGGGTCCAAAATTCGGATCCGGATCATCTCCAGTGTTCACCATCAACGAGGTGTCGCCTACAGAGAAAGTACTCCAAAGAGCCTGAAGTTTGGTGTTCCCTCCTCCCACGATCAACCCGGTCTTTTCGTGAAAAACGCTGACGAAATTCTGTCGGTCCTGTCTGAATCGGTTCGCATCCATGGGACAGGCATATGCGGAAATGCTGGTGAACCACGACGATTTGCGTGAGATCACCGCATCCTGATCCATCCGGTAAGCGTAGGTGTCCGATCCGGATCCTGGTGCTTCGGTTTCACCCTCCGCACTGTAGAGAAGCATATTTGTCACATAGTCTACATCGAACGGCTCTCCGGTTTCGATCAGGAGTCTGTGCTGCCTGGCAAGATATCCACGTCCCACGGTGCTGTGGCTGAATCCCGGATTCCCGATGTGGACACCTTCCTTATACGGGTTCCGCTCGTCAACGGTCTCTACCGAGCTTCCATCAGGATAAGTATAATTCGCGTGGAAGCGTGCTGCCCGTTCCAGCGCTTTCAGCACCACGGGATCTCCCGACGCGTGATAGTAAACACCGAACGCATCCGAATACACAAAATTGTACGCCACGACTGGACCCATATTCTCCGTCCACCATCCGTGTTCGGACTGCGCATCTACCACACGAGACATGAATTCAGTCGCCTGTGCCTTCCAATCCTCCCGATCGAAAACGATGCCCGCGTAGTACAGGGACATGGCGTGGTGAGTGGGAATATTGTGAATCCGTTCCAAAGCCGTCTTACTGATGCCCTCGAAGCCCTGCAGCAGACCCTTGTTCCATCGGTCCTGCGCCTCTTGTGACATCGCTTTCCGGACGATCAGGTAGGTCCTGATCCACCTGCTGTAGGTCCAGGGCATGTAGATCGGCCCCCAGGTAGAATGATCCTTCTTCCTGAACATCCACATACCGTTCTCATCCTGCGCGTCGATCAGTGCGTCTCCTCCCAGAACAATCGCTTCAAGGATCTTTTCGTCCTGATAGTAGGGACTGTCCTCGAAGGACCAGGCCGCAGCCAGAGGAAACGTCATGTGCTGATCTCGGCAAATCCATGGGTCTGTACCAAACTGTCCATCTGGTCTCTGGGATTCGAGAATCCCCGGCACAGCGTCATACAGCGTCTGCCGCAATTCCGGTTCCGGTTTCCACGTGCTCATGGTTTACTCCTGTTTATTGTAAAACCGCTACCTGGCCATGACTCTTCTTTCAGGAGCTGCTTGTCTTCAGTCTCAGAACCTGCCTGTCGATACCAGTCGGAAAGGGAACGGCAACCACAAGCAAACCCTCCTCGACAGTGCCTTCCCCACCTTTCCGATATGGATTGTGGGGCATTGCCGGCCACATCAGTCGGGCAATGCGGGGTATGTAGAGTCGGTATCCCCCGTGTTCGAGCCAATCCTCACCGGTGTGCTCGAATGGCGTTTCATCCAGAGCTAAAGAAATGCCGGACGAAAGTGTCACCACGGCATCCGTTTGTCGAAAAAGTGGAACGTGTGCCTCCACCGGCAAATTGGCATGACCTGAAGTCTCATAGATGAGGTGGATCTCTGTTTCGTCTACCACTTCCGACGCGACCTTGCAGCCCACGTCACCGTAAGTCATTTCCACATTCAGACAATGTTCTGATACCTCATAGGTCGCCTTTTCCGGCACATGAACCAGTCCGTCTCTTGGGCTGAAGTCTGGATCGTCGTCCCCGGGTATGTGCCGCATCAGCGAAGTATTACCCACTGTAAACGTGCTCCAAAGCGGCTGAAGCTTCGTATTCCCACCGCCCAGAATCAACCCGATGTCGTCGTGAAACACACTCAGGAAATTCTGCCGGTCCTGTCCCCATCTCGTATCTGGCGGCGGCAGGGCGATGGCAGACGCGCAGCAGAGCCATGGACGGTGTCGTAAGATGCCCACCTCATCACCCATTCTGTAAACATGCCTGTGTCGCTCAGCCGTCGTCTCCTCGGTCGGACCCTCCCCTCCATACAGCAACTCATGCGCGGCGTAGTCGGCAGAAAACAGTTTCCCGGTCTTCCTGAACAGGGCATGCTGTCGCGCCTGATACCCCCTGCCGATTGCCGTATGGCTGAATCCGGGACCACGCAATCTTATGTCGCGTTGATAGGGATTGCGTCCATCGGCGGTTTCAACAACGCTGCCGTCCGGATAGGTGAAATTTGCATGATACCTGGCCCCCCGGTCCAGTGCATCCAGAACATATTCATCCCCGGACATACCGAAATAGGTCCCGAGCGCCTCCATATACACAAAATTGTAACTCACCACAGGGCCACCGTGTTCTGCCCACCAGCCGTGTGGTGTTTGATCGTCCGCAACACGGGCCATGAACTCCGCGGACTGTTTCTTCCATTCAGCTCTCCCGAATACCTCACCGGCACAATAGAGTGCCATCGCAAAATGCGCCGGCTGATTGTGCATTCGGGTGAAATAGGCTTTGCTGATCGCCTCGAAGCCCAACAGCAGCGCCTCGTCCCAACGCTTCCTCGAGGGCTCATCTACTGCTGCACGAATCAGATGGTAGGCGCGGATCCAACGGCTGTATGTCCAGGGCATGTGGTGCTGTCCCCAGGTCGAGCCCTCCTTCTTCCGGTTCGTCCAGGCGCCGTCGGCATCCTGTTGATTAATCAGTGCATTCCCACCGCGAACAATCGATTCCAATACCCGATCGTCCCGGAAATATGGGCTGTCCGGCAATTCCCACGCGGCCGAAAGCGGAAGCAGCACATTCTGGTCTGCGGGAATCCAGGGCTCTGTCCCGAACTGACCGTTTGCCTTCTGGCTGTCCAGAATACCCGGAACCGCATCGTACAGATGTTGACGCAACTCGGGTTCCGGCTTCCAGTAAGATTCTGATTTTGAGTCCTGATCCATACCGGTCCTGTTGATCAGAAGATCTTCGATGCCAGCAGACGATGACCGGAAGAGAAATAGATTTTGTCTCCAAGAATCGGTCCGGCTGCCGCGTGTCCTTTCAGGGGCTCCTCGAACACAACGATCACCTCTGTAGCCAGCGTATCTGGATCGATGCGATAAATGCAGGTGCTCGTCACGCCGTAAATCTTTCCGTCGCGGCCATTCTGCAGACCGTTATCAACCGGTCCGCCGTCAGGCGCCGCAACACGCTCTCCAAAACTTCTCGACTCAGGATCGAAAACGAATATCTCTGCTGGATCGTCGCCACCCCGGACTGTCCCGTATACACGTCCATCCACACCGGTCACCAGGGCGGTAAACTGATGTACGGTGCGATCCAGAGTGCCCTCCCACACCTTTTCTTCTTTCTTGTGGTCGAACAGGAAAAGGATCGCCTGATCCACCTTTGCCTGAGTACCGCTGCCTCCGGAGATACTGGTTCCCACAACGATCAGGTCTTCCTGCTCCAGATAAGCGAGTGTATAGCAACTCCCGTCCCCCACGATCCGGTAATAGGACTTTTTCTCTTCCGTCTTTGGGTCATAGTACGCCAGGGGTCCGCCCCACATCCCGTAATCAGGAATCGAAGCCAGCCATACCTTTCCACCGGGCCCGGCCAGTGTCGATCTGGGTCGGTAGGAAATATTGTCTATGCGGCCGATATCTCTGGGGTTGCTCCCGGGTTCTTCCCCAAAATTGTATCCCTGGGAAGGATCGTAAATCGAGATCTTCGCTGCCGGGTAGGATGAGATATACATTTTCCCGTCCAGATTGCCCATCGAGTAGGCTTCGCCGGTACAGGTCGAACAAATTCCGAGGTCGATCAATTCTCCGTCATTCGGATTATGTCTGAACAGTCGCTCCGGCAGTACGCTCGAGCCGTATACGCATCCGTCCGGTCCACCGTGCAGACAGAAGATATCCGTGCCAGCCGCTTCGAATTCAAGATCGAAGGTCCGTGCGTTCCCGTTGGCGTCAGTCACCTCCAGAATCCTGCAAGTCTGCTCAACCGCGTCTACGAAACGAAACGTGCTGCCATCCGGAAGGGTATCCACAACGGGTTCTGCTGGAACAATCTCCTGCACCGGTATAGCGTTCATCCCTTTGATTCTGAACTTGCCCTCGCTGGAATCGATATACAGATGATTGTCGCTGCCCCGGTGGACCGTCAGAGTGCCCTCTCCTCTTGTGATCACAGGGCCAACGGTCTTCTTCAACCCGGTCTTGGGATCCAGCACCACCACGTGAGGTTTGGTCTGCATAATCACACTGGCGACCGTGCCGTCACTGTTTACATAGCAGCTCGCGTACATGTCCACTTCGTCCAACCTGCCGTAACGCGTGAAGGCGTTCGTGCTTGGATTGAAGCTGGTGAGATCGGCCGTCCCATAACTGCTGATCCAGATCTCGCCCGTGTCATCTTCGTCGATCTTGCACGGGAATATGGCCGCCTTTCCGTTTATCGTACCAAAGTTGACCAGCTCATCCTGCTCGGGATCAAAACAGTACAGTTGACCCGAATGAGCCGCACCGATATAGAGTCGGCCATTGCGAGCTTTGTAGACCGCAGTGGTATAATTGGATTCGGGAACATCGGGCCAGAACTGCTTCAATTCTCCTGTGTTGGGATTGATCTGCAAGACAAAAAAATTGTCCGCCTGTTGCGACATGGTTGCATAAAGGCACGGCTCGCCTGCCTTGTTTTTTCCGGAATAAAGCTGAGCGCGATTCACGGCTCTAACTGGAATTCCTATCTCCTCGACCTGCGACATTTCAGCCTCCCCCGTTGTCTGAATTCGAAGCGTTCACCCTGCATTCTATTCGCCAATATTGGGCATTGCGTGAACAGTGTCAAGCCCGGTCTCGCCCGCTGAATTCTGCCACAATTTGAGTCATCTACAGGGTTTGGATTCCACCGTTCAGCAGGTCCTTGCAGAATGCCCGCCCAGTCCATCGAGGCAGAGGAATTGACGAAACCATGGCGTTGCTCTGGGTATGAAAAAAGCGCAGGACGCAAATCCCGCGCTAGGTAATTCGATTGGTAATTGCCGAAGTCAGGCCAGTTGCGTCTTGATCCAGTTGACCACCTTATTAATCATCTCCGGTGTCGAGGAATCACTGAACACGTGGTCTGCGCCTTCAACCACGAACAACTCTTTCGGCTCGTTCGCATTTTTGATGATATCCTCCGAATCTCCGGGGAGAACCACATCATCTTCTGTGCCGTGAACCAGAAGCCAGGGAACCTCGATCCGCGAACCCCGGGCCACAACGGAACCGATCGCAGCCATATCGTCCACATACCCCTGCGAAAGAGGGCACGTAGGCTCCTCCCACATGCACCCCTCACCGGGTGTAACGTCCGAAAACTCCCGCTCGGCGAAAGCCTGTGTGTGCACCATACCCGCAAGCGAAACAAGAAATCTGATCCGGTCATCCTCGCTTGTACGAATCACACCCACCGCGCCGCCCATGCTGTGTCCAACATAGACCACCCGAAATCCATTCAGCGCATCCAGAACCGAGCCCAGGTCACCGACCTCTTTGCTGATGGTGGCCTCTTCGAAACGACCCTCGCTGTCTCCGTTTCCCGCAAACGACACGCGCAGGGCTGAAATCCCCGCATCAGCGAGACCTTCCGCCAGAGCGATCACAAAAGGCCGATCCTTGTTGCCGGTTACACCATGCCCGATCACCACCACATCCTTCGAACCCGCTGCGCCCTCGTGAAAGCTGTAATCCAGACGTTCACCCTGTGCATTTCGAATCTCACCAAACATCTACGCGCTCCTCGGTCAGGTCTTGACGATTATGTTTCTTCAAACGGAACCAGGCTTGCGCCCTCCGGACGTCTCGCCATCGGCCGCCTGGGCATCACGTCATACGATTTGTAGGCCACATTCAGATGCGGTGTCTCCAGGCGAACACCGCCCTGATATCTGGAATCCATCGCTGCCTCCAGAATCCCTGAGGCCAGAAGGGTCCGCTCAACAGGATACTGGGGTTGCCCTGTCAGGAACATCTCTTCGATATTCAAACAAAGGTAGCTGAAGTGGGTATGAGGTGGACCGGTTTGCAGATAAAACTCCGTGCTCACCACATCGCTGCCGATACGTGCAGCGTAGGACAGATCAACCACGTAGCCGGACAGCATCAATACAGTGGCCTTCAAACCATCCGAATATTCTATCAAAAAGGCCGCGGGATCTTCACAGTGATCTTCCATGGGACCATCCGGCTTCTTCTGGATCGCCTTGCTTGCCGCACTGGACAGATCGCTTGACCATGAACCCGCTTTGGCCGCCTCCCAGACAGCGTCTCCTTCAAGACAGGTAACGGCCGCAACGCCGGTCTCTCCACCCGATCGACGCTCGACCATACACTGTAGCGCGTCGATCGTGTGGAAACCGTAGATGTCCAGACCCGAAAACCCGATCGCCAGAGCCTCTTCGATTGGCGTGTCGAGATCGTGCTCCAGCCATGGATTTCGCCAGCAGGTCACAAACGACGAACCCGCCATGAACGGCGCGTCCAACTGCGCCGCCCGGTCGTACATCCATTTCGCATCTGCCCAGTTGTAGGATAGATGTTTGTCATTGAACACCGGAACCGACCTGCCGCTCGTGGCGAAGACCCCGCAGATCTGTTCCATAAAGTATTTCCGTGGAAACAGGTGCTGATCTTTTTCGTTCCACGCGTAGTCACCGTGCTCCCCGATCAACAATACACCGTCCACCGCAAGTTCCTCGCCGCCAAGGGTAAGGGCCTTAACGATGCTGTTGTAAATGGGAACACCGTGCGCCTCAGACATCGACCGGCTCAAATCCTCCTCGGGAAACTGGTCTACATACATCGAAACCAGATCCACTCGGGGCTCGAGCAGTCCATCGTCTGTGGGAATCCCTCGCAGGAATTTCGACACAATGACATCTGCGTGCGATCCGGGACGATACTCTGTGATCACCGCTGCAATTTTTTTTCGTGCACTCAACAGAACACCCCTTTATCCAAGGTGAATCTTTCCGCCTCCGGGTTGTGGACCGCCGCCCAGACCTGGCATCCCTCCGGCGCCCGGAACCACAATTCTTGAAGCTTCCTGTCGCTTCCGCTCCTGGGCCTCCTCGATCATGTCTTCTACAGCCTGCTGCATGGCCTGGGGGAATTTCTCCACGGCCTCTCCAATAGAAGAAGCATCTATTTCTCCCTGAACGGGTACCGGACCCATCTGCGACATAATGTGGGTTTGACCGATATAGATCGCAGGTCGGGTTTCGTCGGGAGATCCATCGGACTTGATGGGATTCAATCGACGTATGGAGGCGACCTTCAGATCGGTGAAAGATTCCTCCCGATAGAGATTCTGCGCATCGACCTTGATATCACTTAACGACTGCTGTTCATTTTCGCCCACCCTCTGCCTCCTGTGTTGGAGTGTATTTGGTTACGGTAGAGCCGAGGTGCTTGTCCCTCTGCTCACATCTGTCATCTATCGAAATTCTTGAGGCCAGATCCCCTCGGGCTCTGCCTCGAAACGCATCTCTTCTTTCGTTGTTGGGTGGATCAGGGCAAGCGATCTCGCGTGCAGAGCCAGCGCCTTGTTCGGAAACTTTATGCGAGACCCGTATCTGAAATCGCCGATCACCGGGTGGCCGCGGTGAGAGAATTGTACACGCACCTGATGATGCCTTCCCGTTTCCAGATCTACCTCGATCCAGGAGACATCTCCCTGATACTTGAGCCTGCGAAATCCGAGCGCCGCCTCCTGTCCATCAGACCCGTCAGACACCTTGCTTGTAGGACCGTTCCGAACAAGCCGATCCTCTAATCTGCCGTGTTCGGGAACCTCTCCCTCAACCAATGCCCAGTAGGTCTTCTTGATGTCCCGTCTTCTGAACTGGTCGGACAGTCGTGAGGCCGCCTTGGACGTTCGCGCAAATACCACCACACCCGAGGTGGGGCGGTCCAGTCGGTGAACAAGGCCCAGAAAAACATTACCGGGTTTGTTGAAGGCGACCTTTACATACGCTTTCGATTCTTCCAGCAGCGAGCGATCACCGGTTCGATCGCCCTGGACCAGCGTTCCGGAAGGCTTGTTGACCACCAGCAGGTGGTTGTCGACATAAAGGACGTCCGGTTCAGTCACCCGGAGATTCCTCGATCTGATGTATTTTGAAGTGTAGCCCTCATTGCACTCGATTCAGTCCGTTCAACGCGGCAACCCGATAGGCTTCAGCCATAGTGGGATAGTTGAACGTGGTATTGATGAAATACATCAGCGAATTTGCTTTTCCCTTCTGAGCCATAATGGCCTGGCCAATGTGGATGATTTCAGAAGCTTCAGCGCCAAAGCAGTGAATGCCCAGGATCTTCAGAGACTCACGGTGAAACAGCATTTTGAGCATTCCGGTCTTTCGTCCCGTGATCTGTGCGCGTGCGAGCTGGCGGAAGGAAGCGTGGCCTACTTCGTAGGGGATCTTCTTACTCGTCAGTTCGCGCTCTGTCAAACCAAGCGAACTGATCTCAGGAATCGTATAGATCCCGGTCGGGATATTTTCCACCAGATGATTCTCGCAGCTGCCGGTAACCAGATGCGTGGCGGCGAAGCGTCCCTGGTCATACGCCGCGCTCGCCAGATTTGGGAATCCCACTACATCTCCCACAGCGTAAATGTGACTGCACGCCGTCTGATAGTCCTCGTTGACCTTGATCGATCCCCTGCTGTCCCGCTCGATGCCAATTTCTTCGAGCCCCATCCGATCCGAATTCCCCGTCCTGCCCTGGGCCCAGAGGAGCAAATCGCTTTGAATCTCCTTATTCGACTTCAAGAAGAGTGTAACCCCGTTCTCCTCTGCAACCACTCGATCGTACTCTTCGTCATGACGGATCAGAATGCCCTGTTCACGGAGGTGATAACTCAGAGCATCTACGATCTCGTCATCCAGAAACGCAAGCAGGCGATCGCGACTGTTGATCAGGTTGACCTTGATTCGCAATCCTCGAAAAATGGATGCGTATTCACAACCGATTACGCCTGCGCCGTAGATGGTCACGGAGCGCGGGTTGGTCTCGATTTTTAGGATCGAGTCGCTGTCAACGATACGCGGGTGATTGAAATCCACATCCGGAGGGTGATAGGGTCTGGCGCCGGTAGCGATAACGAATCCATCGCCAGTGATCTTTTCCATCACACCACCTAGCCGGGAAATCTCCACGGTATTTGCATCTACAAACGCTCCGCGGCCGTGAATCACGTCGACCAGGTTCCGTTCATAAAAGCCCTGCCTGAGGTCTACCTGCTGGGCAATCACGGATTCGGCAGATGTCAGCAGATCCTGGAATTTTGCCTCCCGGAATTTCCCCGTATCCACCAACTGCTGGATGGAGTGTCGGAGCGCCTTGCTGGGTATCGTGCCCCGGTGGGTACAGTTGCCGCCAACCTCCGGCAAATCATCTACCACGGCAACCGTTTTGCCTTCCTTGGTTGCCTTCATGGCCGCGCCCTCGCCGCCTGGCCCGCTGCCGATTACAATTACATCATATCTATCTGCCATACCCGTACCCGCTTTTCGAATGACGGTTGCCCGCGTGACGGATTACCGTGTCAATTGCCTGTACTTGATTCGGTGAGGCCGTTCGGCCTTGGCACCCAGTCGCATTTTGCGATTCGCCTCGTATTCCGAGTAATTCCCATCGAACCACACCACCTTGCTGTCTCCCTCGAATGCCAGAATATGTGTGGCGATCCGGTCCAGGAACCACCTGTCATGACTGATCACAACAGCGCAGCCGGCGAAACTCTCTAGAGCTTCTTCCAAAGCGCGCATGGTATTTACATCCAGATCGTTTGTCGGCTCATCCAGAAGCAGCACATTTGCGCCTTGCTTCAACATCATCGCAAGGTGTACCCGATTTCGTTCACCGCCTGAAATCATGTCCAACCGCTTTTGCTGATCCGGTCCCGAAAAGTTGAATCGCGCAACGTATGCGCGGGAATTCACTTCTCGGCCTCCCAGGTCGATCGTGTCGAGACCACCAGAAATGGCTTGCCAGATGCTCTGTTCTGGATTCAGCGCATCTCTGCTCTGCTCCACATAGGCCAGTTCCACCGAGTCACCTACTCGAATCGTGCCTTCATCCGGCTGTTCCTCCCCGGTGATCATCCGGAAAAGCGTGGTCTTGCCGGCGCCATTCGGACCAATAATTCCCACAATGCCACCGGGTGGCAGCGCGAATTCCATGTCCTCGACCAGAATGCGATCACTATAGACCTTTTTGACACCTTTCGCCTCGATGACCACATCACCCAGCCGGGGTCCGGGAGGAACGAAGATTTGTAATTCCTTCTCCCGCGAATCGATATCCTGGTTAAGCAGCGCCTCGTACGAATTGATCCTCGCCTTCCCCTTCGCCTGCCTGCCCTTGGGCGACATCCGGATCCATTCCAGTTCACGTTGCAAGGTCTTCTGGCGGTCGCCTGCTTCCTTGTCTTCCTGGGCCAAGCGCGCCTGCTTCTGTTCCAGCCAGGATGAATAGTTCCCTTTCCACGGAATCCCCCGACCCCGATCCAGTTCCAGGATCCATCCGGCCACGTTGTCCAGGAAATATCGGTCGTGTGTTACGGCAATCACGGTGCCCGAATAGCGCTGAAGGTGTTGTTCCAGCCACCCCACGGATTCGGCATCCAGATGGTTGGTGGGCTCATCCAGCAGAAGAATGTCGGGTGCCTGAAGCAGCAATTTGCAAAGGGCTACCCGTCGCCGTTCACCTCCAGACAGCACGTTTACTTGCACGTCGCCTTCGGGACACCGCAACGCATCCATCGCCATCTCCAGACGCGCATCCAGATCCCATGCGTTCTGGGCGTCGAGCTTCTCCTGAACCTCGCCCTGGCGCTCGATCAGCGTGTTCATTTCTTCATCGGACATCGGCTCGGCAAATTTCTCGTTGATGCGTTCATACTCTGCGAGCAGATCCACCACATCCTGAACACCCTGCTCAACCACCTCCCGAACGGTAATCGTCTCGTCCACAAGGGGTTCCTGTTCGAGGTACCCTACCGTGAATCCATCTGAAAGCACGGTCTCACCGTTGAATTCACGATCGACCCCAGCCAGAATACGAAGCAAGGAGCTTTTTCCGGAACCGTTCAAACCCAGCACGCCGATCTTGGCGCCGTAAAAATAGGAAAGGGAAATATTCTCGAGAATGGGTTTCTTGTCGTAGAATTTGCTCACCTTGATCATGGAATAGATAATCTTGTTTGGCTCGTTACTCATCTGCGTCAATCACCTCTTGGATTTGTGATAAAAGGCTCAAAATTGAGATCGATCCCCATCGAAGGACCGAACATAGAATATAGATAACTGAGGATATGGATCAAGGTTTCTTTGTGTTCCACCTGCCCATGGAAACGCAGCCCTTGCCCCTTAAAACCATCTCCCCTATCTTGTTTTTGTTATTTTGGGAAGTCCTGAGACCATCGATTCACGCACGGGCGTTGGAGATGAACACAATGCATAAGTACAAACAAAACAGGCACCGACTCGTGAATCGGTGCCTGTATTCAAATGCGATTTTTTCGCAAAGATTTTTAGAGTTAACCCTGTCCCCCGCCGGCCTTCCCTACATTCGCTGCCTGGAGCCCCTTGGGACCCTGGACGATATCGAATGTAACTTCTTCACCCTCAGCCAAAGACTTGAATCCCTCCGTCGTAATGGCAGAGAAATGTACGAAGACATCCTCGCCATCATCCTGCTCGATGAATCCAAAGCCTTTCGAGTCATTGAACCACTTCACGCGACCTTCAGCCACTTGCCTTTCACCACCTTTCAACTTTGGACCTCTGTACCAGCAAGCCCGAATTAAAAAAGGCAAGGATCTGAACTTCTGATCCTCCCCGCATTTTAAATCTAACTGCAAAGGAGACAGAAACTTCACCCTTCAATTCACAAGAAAATAACCCAATCTAATGCCCTTGTCAACTTTATTTCGCATTTTATTTTGTCAGATTCTCGTTGTTAACATCCGATGGATTTTCCATCTTGAAATTAAATTTAAACATATATTTATTAACATTTTATGAATGATCTGCGAATTTCGGAGTATCCTGTCTCAATCATATCCAGATTTGCTGGAGACATTTCGGGGTGGTTTCAATTGAAGTAATGCCCTTGGCAGGTCTCGGCTAATCGCTCTATCTGTTGGCTCGTATAAACAAGGTCCAAACGTGCGCAAAGCGTCTGTTCTCATGTTCATGATCCTCTTCATCCCGATCCGGGCGATCTCCTCTCAAGATCTCGAGACCCGTTTGCTCGAATCGCTCAGTGCCCTTTCCAGGCAGCCGTCACGCGTAACCGGCTACCCGGGGAACATTGCTGCGGCGAATTTGCTCACTCGGAAGCTGGATTCCATGGGGGTTCAGGAGATCCTCACCCACCGGTTCAAAACCCCTGTTCCCGTCGATCTTGGATTCCATCTCCAAACCCCAACCGACTCCATACAGATTTTTGGACTCTGGCCCAATCTGGTTCGAACGGTAACGCTGCCTCAAGGTGGGTTGGCCGGTGAACTCGTGGATGTTGGGTCAGGCACCCTCGACGAATCGAAGGGCATTCGCCTGAAAGATCGGATTGCCCTGATCGACTTCGACTCCGGACGAAACTGGCTGGATCTGTTCCATCTCGGGGTTCGTGCTGTCATTTTCAAGGGAGATCGTCCCATACACAGAGCCGAAGCGAATCAGAAATTCCTCGATGTACCTGCGAACCTGCCCCGGTTCTACGCAGTCGCCCGCGACACCTCGAAGATTTCGGCACTAGCAGAGTCCCATACCCTGGTCAAACTTGACGGCCGAATGCCCTGGGTAGACGCAGAGGGTCAGAATCTGATTGGAATCATCGAAGGAAGTCACCCCGATCTGAAGCGGGAGGCCGTAATCCTCAGTGCATATTACGATGCCATTTCACCCGTGCCCGCCCTCGCCCCGGGGGCAGAACAGGCTTGTGGTGCAGCGGCGCTTCTGGATCTGGCCGGCCAACTCCTGAACAATCCACCCGAACGAACGGTGATCCTGCTCTTCTCATCCGGCCACTTTCAAAACCTCGCTGGCATCAGGCACTTTGTGCCCCTGTTGCAGGAGTCACGGTCAAAGTCGGGACGGCCGCTGTCCCGGGAGGACAGCACGCTGGTCGAACGCCTTTCCAAATTTCAGATTCGCTTGTTCATAGGCCTGGACCTTTCCTCAGGAAGTCGCATTCTGGGCATTCAGAAGCCTCAATCTCCGTACCGGGTACCCCTGCTTGCGCCACCATTGACCACTTCGATCATGGATCTAGCCGCTGCGTATGAGGACTCTGCGCTCGGCTCGCAGCGCATCCTGGCGAACGGGCTAAAGCTGGATCTCAGTCGACAGAGCCTTGGCAGCCTGACCCACACCATACCGGTCGACGCCTCGGTGGCCGCAATCACTGGATGCCCGAGCCTCGCCTTCACCACCGTGAATGATTCTCGTCCCAATTTCGACTCTCCCGTGGACAGGGTTCAAAACATCTCGACCCATCGCCTCGCGCCCCAGGTCGCATTTCTGAATCATATCGTGCCCTTGCTGGTGGACCATCCCGATCTCGAATCATGGGCATGGGGCAATAATGTGTTCGGGAGCATCCACGGGGAAGTCGTCCATTTCGGACCGCGTAGTTATCTGCCCGATCAACCAACGCCTGGCGCCCTGGTCAGAGTCCGGCTGCGCAACCCCACGCTCTCCGGTGTAAGACCGGATTTTTGGGCAGTGGCCGATGATTCCGGCCGATTCGAGATACCGGGTGTCGAATCAGGCGTGATCTATGCACAGCCTGTCCGCTTGGAAGCCTACGGGATGGATACTGATTCAGGGAATGTGGCACACGCCCCCGATTGGGGAATCAACGGCGAACGTCGACTCCCCGGACGTGCGCTCACGGTACTGATGGACGATCTGGAGGAAGAGGTCCGCATTATCACTGCGCCTGTGGCAGGTGTCACTCTCTTCGAAACATTCGACCCACGCAACCTGATCACCCTGGAACAGGCAGAAGTGCTCGACGCCATCACCGGCTCGGAACCGCATACGTATGGTGGTTGCCTGCCGCTCACGCCACCTGAAATGGAAAAGTTCGGATACGTCAACCGTGTCCAAAGCGCAATAGCGCCCGTCACGGTTCTTTTCGTGCCGCCCGGATCTGGAATCAAAACCGTAATGTCAACAGGCACCTATGGTCTGGGGAAAAGGCTTCTGCTCCTGAACAGTACCACGGAAAATCCCGAAGGCATTGGGTATGATGTGCTGCCCGGAGAAGTATTGGCGCAAACGTCCTTTCGGGTAGCCAGAGACATGACCTTCCTGAATCAAAAGCGCATTTCAGGGCTCACACGCCACGGCGTCAGAAACAGGAGACTTGAATTCTTCCACGCCGGCGCCAGAACCAAACTCGATTCGGCTGAACTGGCCGACCTTGAACTCGACCACCGAACTTTTCTCGATGCATCTCGCAAGTCCTGGTCCTATGCCGCAGCCGCGTACCGCGACATCGGTCGAACCCAGTCGGACGTCATCCAGGGAGCCCTCTTCCTGCTTGCATCCCTTGTTCCGTTTGCCCATTTCATGGAGCGACTGATCTTCGGTTTTCCGGACCTGCGCCGTCAAGTCCTGGGCTACTTCGGTTTTTTTGCGGCAGCTTTCCTCGCCCTCAGATACTTGCACCCTGCCTTCGAGCTGTCCATCTCCCCTGCCATCATCCTCCTGGGCTTTATCATCCTCTCGCTTGGGACACTTGTTACAGCTCTGGGAATCTCGCGGCTCAACCGAGAACTGCAGCAGCTGGCAGAAGGGCATCGCGCAAGGGGGCGCGCCGGTCTTCATCGCGGAGGCGCCGTACTGACCTCCATTTCCGTGGGCCTCGCACATCTCCGCCGCCGTCCCGTTCGCACTGGACTCACCTGCGGCACCCTTGTGCTCTTGACCTTTTCTGTCCTGTCATTCACATCCATCAGGTCTTCGCTCCGTACCAATATGGTGGAAGTGGATGGACGTGCATCCTACGATGGGATACTTCTGCGCCACCCGGGTTGGAAGACTATGGAGCAGACCGCATATCGGACGCTCGCGGACAGGTTCGGCGCGGAGAGGACCGCACCCAGGGCGTGGCTGTCGGTTTCTTCTCTGGCCTCCAGCTTTCGGGTAGAACGGGCGGATGCATCAATAGTGTCCACAGGTATTCTGGGAATTTCCGGCCTATCTGCTCAGGAATCCAGGATCACCGCACCACAGAAGGATCTCCTTGCAGGACGCTGGCTGCTCCCGGATGAGACCGATGCCTGCCTCCTCCCGACCGGAATCGCCGATTCACTTCATATACATCCAGAAGCACTTGATAATGTATCTGTCAGGATCTTCGGTGAATCGTTTCGGGTGGTAGGAATCTTGAGCCCCACGGCGCTGGACCGCCAGGATCTGAATGGCGAATCTGTGACCCCGCTCGATCCGGAAGCGCAGCAGCCCGAAGAAGCCCGGACCAGTACAATGGCGGGTGGACAACCCACCTATTTCGCCCATCTCCCCGCAAAAAGCACGGTCGTGTTACCTTACGATGCGGTCATGCGATGGGAGCGCGCAAAACTGGTATCCATTGCCGTTGCCTTTGAAGATCCCGAAAGGGAACTCGCAGAACTCGTGGAAACCCTGGATCTCAATCTCTTTGCCGGACTGAACGGACGACGATACCTTGTAAATACCGTCGGAATATCCTCGGTAGCCGGTGCCTCGGACCTCATCGTCCCGATCGGGATTGCCGCATTGATCGTCTTGAACACAATGCTCGGCTCGGTATACGAACGTACTCGGGAAATAGGCACCCTCAACGCCATAGGTCTGGCGCCGGGTCACGTCAGCGGCCTGTTTATGGCCGAAGCATGCGCCTGTGCGGTCGTTGGCGGCGTCCTGGGATATTTAATGGGCCAGGCGGTAGCCCAAACAGTGGGTCATTGGGGTCTCCTGCCCGGCCTCGAGCTAAATTTCTCCTCCCTCTCAGCGGTGTTCACCCTGGGATTGATCATGGCAGTCGTACTCCTGTCCGCCATTTACCCTTCCAGGCAAGCCGCCCGGGTATGCACGCCCGGAATAGAGCGCCGATGGTCTCCGCCGTCTCCCCGCGGCGATCTCCTCGAAATGGTGCTCCCATTTACACTTGTCGAATCCGACGCCTCAGGAATGGCCGCCTTTCTCGCTGAATTCTGGGAGATCCACCAGGAGCAATCGATCGGGGCAGGCTTCTATGTGGAATCCGTGAAAGTCGTGAAGTCCCGGGATGGCCTGATGCTCACAGGACGCGTCTGGCTGGCACCGTTTGATCAGGGTGTGGTCCAGGACGTGCGTGTGGAAATGAAACAGAAGCCGGGAGATCGGTACTTCGACATGATGGCCGTCTTGATGAGAAATTCGGGGGATTACGAAACCTGGCGGCGAGTTTGCAGGACCTTCCTGGATGATCTCAGAAAGCAATTCCTGCTCTGGCGTACGCTGAATGAGGCGGATCGCAGGTTCTATGCTGAAGACCTGGACCGCTGGGTAAAGGACTAACCTTGAAAAACACGGTTGATGGAATGACGATATGATCGGAGATGCACCTTGAACAGGGAAACACGCCCAGACGCGGAACTGGATGCCTATCGCAAGCTCATGGAGCCACCGGAGACTTTCGAGGAGGGGTTCACATCTCGAAGCATTCTGGGCGCCTTCTTCGTGGGATTCATCATGATGCCGGGCGCAATCTACATGGGCCTGATCGCCGGTGTCAGTCTGGGGTCTGCCGCCGAATGGGTCACGATTATCCTGTTCTCGGAACTTGCACGACGATCATTCTCCCCGCTCACACGACAGGAAATCTACGTTATCTACTATATCGCGGGTGGCCTTGCAGGCTCTGCTGGTGGAGCGGTCCTGGCAGGAGGTCCCTTCGGCCAGTTGATCTGGAACCAGTATCTGGCGCAGTCCCAGGCGGCCCAGGGATTCGGGTTTGCACACCAGATCCCGCACTGGGTGTCGCCGCCTGCAAGTGTCCTGGTAAACAGAAGCTTTCTGGATGTGGCCTGGCTGCCGGCAATAACCGTGCTGATCGGCTCACAGATCCTCGCGCGGGCAGAATGGTTCAGCCTGGGGTATCTCCTGTTTCGGGTCACCTCAGATATAGAGAAACTCCCCTTTCCTCTCGCACCCGTTGCAGCACAAGGGGCTACGGCCCTGGCTGAAAGCGGTGAGGTGGACGACAATTGGCGATGGCGGGTCTTCTCGATAGGGATGTCTCTTGGTCTAGGCTTCGGAGGAATCTATGTGGGTCTGCCGGCAATCACAGGGCTGATTGCCAGCAATCCCATTACATTGCTGCCCATCCCGTGGATAGATCTCACACGGACAACGGAAAACTTCCTTCCGGCGGCCCCGCTTGGCATCGGAACTGATCTTGGCCTGGTTATTCTGGGAATGGTTTTGCCGTTCTGGGTTGTGGTCGGCAGCTTTACAGCTGCACTGGTCCATACCCTGGGCAGTCCGATCCTCTATCATGCCGGCTACCTGACGCACTGGCGTCCCGGTATGGACACCATCATGACGAATTTTTCAAACGATCTCGATGTATGGTTGAGTGTCTATATCGGCGCAGGGTTCGCCGTAGGAATCATCGGCATTGTCCACGCCGTCCGGTCCATCCGGAATCGAGAGGGCTCCGGTGAAGAAGGCAAATGGAAAGCCCTGCTCCGGCCGCCCGCTGGAAGGGGAGATGTATCATTCTGGGGTGCCGTGGGTGTCTATTTGATGACCACGTGTGCCTCCATTCTCCTGTGCCTTTATCTGCTGGAGGATGACGATTTTCCACTGCTGTTTCTGGTAGGGTTCGGATTTCTCCTTACACCCGCACTTTCATATGTCAATGCCAGGATGGCCGGGCTCACGGGGCAAACGGTTGGATTTCCAATGATCAGGGAGGGTGCCTTTATACTCAGCGGATACAAGGGCGTAGATATCTGGTTCGTGCCCATACCCTATGCCGATCACGGCAGGCGGGCTCAGTTGTTCCGGGAAGTGGAACTCACCGGCACTCGGCTGAGCAGCATCCTCAAGGCGGAATTGCTCCTGTTGCCGCTGGGGCTGGTCTGCGGCTTCATTTTCTGGTCGCTCATCTGGCAAATGTCACCCATACCTTCTCCGGCATTCCAGTATGCCCAGACCTACTGGCACCTGATTGCCCTGCGACAGTCCCTGTGGTTCTCTGCTACCGCTTCAGAAGGACCCGGCCTCTTTGAAGAAGCCATCAAGCTGGAGTGGCTCGTGGGCGGCTTCGGATTTGCGGGGGGAGCCTTTCTCCTCCTGTCCTGGCTGCGCTTGCCCCTGTCGCTTGTCTACGGATTTGTTAGAGGCATTCAGGGATTGCCCCACATCCTCATCCCCGAGATGGTAGGCGCCCTCATCGGACGGTACTCGCTCGAGCGTCGGTTCGGTGTAGACCGGTGGAGACGCTATGCCCCCGTCCTGCTCGCAGGGTTCGCGTGTGGGATGGGACTTATCGGAATGTCAGCTGTGGCCATAGCATTGATCTCACGCTCGGTCTCCCAACTCCGCTTCTGACTCTCCCTCTCACCTCCCGCTCTCCGTTTCTCGCCTCCCGCTTCTCGCACTTCGGACATCGGACATCGGACATCGGACATCGGACATCGGACTTTATTACACCTTAATACCATGTACACCAATTCTGTATGATTCAATATCGCGTAAGTGTCTATTTTTTCATACATTTCCGCTGTAGCAAACTCCGGTTGTGCCGATTAATAATAACGAAGACTTTAACGGAGCCACCATGCGATCGGCTTCGGTCTTGAATCCCTGGACTTCCCCGAGGCCGGCGAATTCCAATCCCCATCTTGCTGGAACAAGATCCCGTGCTGTGCAGAAAAACGGGTGCCTTTTTTGGCCCCTGTACCGGCACTGTTTAGGATTGTAGAAGCCGTTCCCGCACCGCGCCAGGGGAACCGGATACTTTTGTTTCCGACTCCCTCATAACAGGATAGTTTCCTATGAATTCAAGCGTAAGAATCCAACCTTTGCCACCTGGTGAAGACGGAGAACCCGCCGAAACCAGAAAAGAAAAACTCAGCAGAATCCGGTCACAGGTCAGTAAAGGGTATTATTCAAAAAACGACGTCATGCAGGATGTGGCTGACGCGCTTCTGATGAACCCGGCTGCTTTCGAAAACCTGAACGATAAGGAGAGCTGACAGAAACCACACCTGATCAGTTTTCACAAGGGCCAACGGAGATTTCCGTTGGCCCTTTTCTGTTGACAACCATACATATGGCCTGCATCTTTTTGCATACCCCGGTCTTCCGAACCCGGCAGTATTCCGGATGCGATCGGGACTGTAAACAACTGCATCCGTCTTGCTAAATTTCTACACTCAAAGTCATCCTCCATGAGCAACATCCTGCAGGTTGAACACCTCCGCGCCGAACCCGGAACTCGCACCGATGGTTACCTGACAGTTTCGGAGATGATGGATGGCACCCGGGCGAGAGTACCCGTCGTATTGCTAAACGGCGCCCAATCCGGCCCAACCCTCTATGTTCAGGCCGTAAGTGATGGGGACGAGCTGAATGGGCTGGCCGTAATTCGAAGAATTGTCGATCGTCTTGATCCGGAACATCTTGCCGGACGGGTAATCGCTGTGTTGATTGTCAACATTCACGCCTTTCACGACGGCCGGTCCCTCAATCCCGTAGACGGTAAGAAGATGAACAGGTGCTTCCCCGGGCGGCGAGATGGGACCTCCAGCGAGCGAATTGCGCACCACCTGTATCAGCACGCCATTAAGCAGGCAGACTACTGCATTGACCTTCATCAGGGAGGCGTTCGCCCTATGATCGATGAGGTCAGGGTCCGTGTGGACCGCAGACGGCGGGCGCACAAGGCATGTCTGGAACTGGCACGCGTCTTCGGCATAGGTTACATTCTGGACGCCAGCGGTCCCGACGGTCAGTTGGCACGCGTGGCTCCCGAGCAGGGCATTCCCACCATTGACCCGGAACTTGGTGGATGCCATGGGTGGGATGAATCCAGTATTCAGAAGGGGGTTACAGGTGTGGAGAACGTCTTGAAGCACTACGGGTTCATAAAGGGTGAACCGCAAATCCCCGACAGGCAAATCGTGGTGGATGGGTTTCTCAGTATTATTTCCGGACGCGGGGGATTCCTCGAATACCACGCCGATCTCTACGACCACCTTCATAAAGGAGATCCTGTGGCGGATGTTACCGATCCCTTCGGGAATATCCTGGAAACGCTCGTGACGCCCCAGGAATCCATTCTATGGTCCAGGTCTTTGAAACCCATGGTTGCATGTGGTGAGAGCGTGGCAACGGTAGGCAAGAATATCCGATACATCTGAGGGGAAAGATCTTTGGTGCAGGTCATATCTCAGGGACAGTGTTTTCGTCCCTGTTTTTTGTGGAGGTTGTGCGTTGACGGAGTTTCTGGGACTCGATATTGGTACCACAACCGTTACAGCCCTCGTGCTCGATGTCGATTCGGGTAAGGTCCTCTCGGTGGCTACGCTTCCCAATGACTCTGAAGTAACCTCCGCTGCCGATAAAGCCAGGGGACGCAGCGAGTGGGATGCCAACCGGATGATGGAGCGATCGGCAGAGGCGATCTCCAAAGTGGCCTCCGGATCGAAAATCGAAGGCATCGGGGTAACCGGCCAGATGCACGGCATGCTCCTTGTTTCATCCGATGGCGCCCCGGTGAGCCCATTCGTCGGATGGCAGGATCGCAGAGGGTCAGAGCCTTTGCCTCACAGCGACGCCACCAGTGTTGAAACAATGTTGGAGCTCGCCCGGGAAACAGGCGCAGCTTGCCTACCGCACGTCGGCTACCTGGGTGTCTCACTCTTCTGGATGGGCAAACAGGGGATGCTCCCGAAAGAAGCATTCAAGGCCGCATTTCTTCCCGATTTCATCGTTGCGGGCCTTACCGGCACCACCCCGGTTACAGACGCCACCAATGCCGCGGGATCCGGACTATATGATGCGGAAAACAGGTCTTGGCACATGGATTTTGTCCATGGCCTGGGTCTGGATTCGAACGCACTTCCCACGATCGTGGACTCCGGTGCGCTTGCAGGAAAACTCGATGTTCGGTACGCATCTGCAACAGGATTGCCAGCAGGACTGCCGGTATATGCGGCTTGCGGCGATAACCAGGCGAGCTTTGCGGGCAGCGTGGCGGACTACGCTGCGAGTTTGCTCATCAACGTAGGAACGGGTGGGCAGGTATCTGCCAATGTACCCGAAGCAGTACCGGCGGGAGAATTAGAGGCGCGCCCGTTCATGGATGGCAGCGACCTGATGGTAGGCGCGGGTCTGGTGGGCGGACGCTCATACGCCTGGTTGAGAGACTTCTTTCGTCAGATCGGCGATGCCTTCTTTGGACAGGCAGGGGAAACCGAACTGTACGACAAAATGAATCAACTGGCTTCACAGGTTCCGCCTGGCTCCGATGGACTTCACTGCGAGCCGCTCTTCACAGGAACCAGGACAGAACCCGATCGACGCGGAATCTGGAAAGGTGTGGGAACTGCAAACTTCACACCGGGTCATGTCGCCCGTGCCCTGCTCGAAGGTCTGGCCTCACAGTTCCTGGAACTCTACCAGCAAATGGAAGCATTGGATGTGGGCAACCGCACGAAACTCGTGGGAGCCGGAAATGGCATCCGCAAGAACGCGCTCCTTCGCACAATCCTCCAGGACTCTTTTGAAATGCGAATGGTGATCCCGAAGCACAAAGAAGAAGCCGCCTTCGGAGCGGCGCTCCTGGCGGCCGTAGGCGGCGGTAGATTTGAGACACTGCCGGAGGCGAGCACCATCATTAGGTATCAGTAGTCACTGGAGGAAACCCATCGGGTCGTCTCGATCCTGTCACGCAGCGCAGGAACCATATGCACATCATCCAGGGGAAGACGAGACAGCTCTCTGGCAAAGATCTCGACCTGTGTCTTCGCATCCAGACCCCGGTCCAGAATAAACCGGCGCTCCCCTCGGATCACACAGAAGCCGCCCGGTCCACCTTCCAGATCCACGTGAGAGACGTGGATTTCCAGGCGGTGCGCAAGGGCCTCGAATTCCTGAAGCAATTGGGTTTCAGTCATATCAAATCAGCAGGGTTTGGATCGGATAACCAACTTCACACTACCAAGAGTATAAGCCCACTCTTTGATTCAATCAATTCCCGAAATTCACCAGTTCTGTATTTTCCCTCTTCTCCTGGGTTGAACCTGAAGGAGGGACTTGCCAATTCCCTGCAAATTTAGGACATTCCACAGATTTTACAGCCCCCACACGCTGAGGAAAATTGATGACACTGGATTGGAAAAAACTCGACCGATGGATCGTGGGTGAGGCCTTCACAGGATCTCTCATTCAGGAACACCTGTCAGAACTGTGTGATCGAATCGGCCCCAGGTGGTCCTCCTCGGAGGGTGAACGCAAAGCCGTCGACTATATCCGGGACCGCATGAACACTGAGGGGCTGGACAATCCTTCCCTCGAAGAATACGAGTTGGAAACCTGGAACTGGGATGGTGCGAACGCCGAAATCGTCGAAGACGACACATCCATCGACCTGCTGCCGTTCAACCGATGTCCTCCCTTTAGCGCAGAAGCGCCGATTACGGATGCAGGTTTTGGCACCCCACGGGAACTACAGTCTGTCAGCGATCGCATTTCTGGATCAATCGTCGTGATGCACCTCGCCTTCGAACCCTTCACAACCCCCATCCACCACGCCACCCGCCTGCAAGCTTTGGCTCGAGCCGGTGCTGTTGCCGCGATCTTGATAGAAAAAAAGGATGGCCGGCGCATGGAATACCATAGCGCCAGCGACTGGAGAGATCCGGGACTCAGCGAACACCCGCTCCCCACGGTAGTCACCTCTCGCGAGCACGGAGCACGCTTGCGGAAACTGGCAAGAGATGGGAAATCCATCAGACTGAGTGTCAACAGTCGGTTTTACAATGCGCCCTCCTGGAACACCGCGGCAGAAATTTCAGGTTCGGAATGGCCAGAGGAACATCTCGTACTTGGCGGTCATCACGACACGGTGATCGGTGTGCCGGGTGGCAACGACAACGCATCCGGAACCATCGCTGTAATGGAAACCGCCCGAATTCTTTCTCGCCTCAAGATGGAAACTGGGCAGGGACCCGGAAGGACGATTCGCTTCGTGACCTACAGCGCCGAGGAACAAAAGCTGCAGGGTTCCTCAGCCTACGTTGCCAGGCATTACGGTCCCGAGACCCCGCCAAGACTCGCCATCAATCTGGATGAACTCTCCACAGGCCCCATAAAGGGAATCGTCCTGGGATTTCCACACCTTCGCGATCTGGTCCAGCAGCAGCTGAACACAATGAACGATGGCCTGGCCTGCCACGTCATGGCCCAAATAGATCCGTCATCCGATCATTTCCCATTTCTTCGGGCGGGTCTCGACTCCGGCTTCCTGTGGCGATGGCGCTTTCACGGGAGACACGCCGATTCTGATTTTCATCACGAAGCGGGAGACACCAGCGACAAACTGAATGTCAGGGAACTCAAGGAATATGCAGGTCAGCTTGCCCGCATCCTCTTGAGGCTCTCGCACGTCCCACCCCAGAATTGGCCCGACAATACGGTTACTGCCAACGACATTGGCGAGCGTCTGGAATCGGAACGTGGAACGGTCGTAAGAGTATTCTGAATTGCCCGGCCGGGAGGAACTCGGCTACCGATCATTTATCAGGAGATTTCCCAATATGTCAAAGCTCATCCGCGGGATTGTCCCGGCCTTGTGTACACCATTTGATGACGACGACAATCTCGCAGTCGACAGAGTGCCCGGGCTCATCAAAAGCCTCCTGGATGCCAATGTCGCCGGCTTCTTTGTCTGTGGTTCCACGGGCGAAGGACAGGCTATGACCGTCCCGGAGAGAAAGCAGATGGCCGAAGCCGTAATCCCCGAGGTAGCCGGCGCCGTCCCGGTCATGATGCACGTGGGTGCCACCACTACTGAAAATGCCGTTGTGCTTGCCAAACACGCAGCCGAAACGGGAGCCGATGCGGTTTCCGCCATCGCCCCGATCGATGCGCCCGATGACTTCGACGCCGCGTTGGACCATTATTCAGCCATTGGAGAGGCCACGGACCTGCCCTTCTATGTCTACTGGTTTCCCTCCTCAGGCGACAGATCGATGACGGCCGAGAGATTTCTCGAAGGCATGGAAAGAGTAAAAAACTTTGTGGGCTTCAAATTCACAGACATGAACTTCTATCTCTTCAATCGGCTGGTCGATAGTTCCGGAGGTCGCCTGAACGCCATTACGGGACCCGACGAGATGTGTGTAGCTGGAATGATCATGGGCAGCGACGGTGCAGTAGGTTCTACATACAATATCATGCCCCGCATTTTTATCGAAATGCACGAAGCCTTCCATTCTGGAAACATCCAGGCGGCAATGGACGCTCAGGTGAAGGCCAACAGAGTCCTGTCAGTGCTAATCAAGGTGGGCACTGTATCGGCGATCAAACAGATACTGGCATGGAAGGGAACGCCGGTTGGGGATACCCGTGCGCCCAGGCCCAGAATCACCGATGAAGGTCGCGAAATTCTTCGCCAAAGCCTGGACGCCTTTGACTTCGATGTGGTCTGATGTGAAAAGGTTTTCGTTGATCGGGCTCGTCCTGACCACCATTGTCCTGGTCGCAGGTTGCGGAACTAAAGAGACGACGCAGCCCGTATCCTCTGCGTCCTCCATAAGACTCCTTGCCCTTTGCGATTCTTACACGATCGGTCAGGGAGTTTCACAGTCAAACAGTTGGCCGTTTCAACTGGCGGCTGCACTTCGGTCCGACACCCTGTCCGTCGCTCAGCCAACGGTAGTAGCGGCCACCGGGTGGACCACAAGCGATCTCACGACGGCAATTGCCAACGCCAACCTGGATCCTCCTTACGAGATCGTCACACTCCTGATCGGGGTTAACGATCAGTTTCAGGGGTTCACGGAAGATACCTATCGTCCTGGCTTCGAGGCACTGCTCCAGCAGGCCGTATCTTTCGCAGGAAACGACATCAGGCGGGTCATCGTCATTTCAATCCCGGACTACACGGTTACCCCATTTGGCAAAGTCAACGGCCAGGAAGGCAGCCGCGAGGCCCTGGACCGATTCAACGCCATCAATAAGGAAATCTCAACATATCGAGGTGTGGCATATATCGATATCACACCCAACTCCAGACTGGCAGCGGATGATCCCGCTCTGATCGCTTCGGACGACCTCCATCCTTCCGGTAAAATGTATGCCGGTTGGGTTCAGGACCTGTTGCCAATCGTCCAGGAAATAGTTCGCCTCTAATTCGATCAGTCGCTCTCAACTCACACCATTTGCGCTTGAGGTAATGGAACATGAGTGAACCGGATACACAGTTGGCAGACAATCCGCTCGTACAGACCGCGGGATTGCCGCAATTCAATTTGATCGAGCCTGATCACGTGGTCCCGGCCGTGAAGTACTTGCTGGAACAGTCCGAAAAACAGATTGCCAGCATCGAAGAAACGCTGGAGCCCACCTGGGAGGGCTTGCTGCGGCCTCTGGAAGAGATGGATCTGGAATGGGAGTATACTTGGGGACCGGTGGGCCACCTTTTGAGCGTCAAGAATACCGAGGCCATGCGGGAAGCGCATAAAACGGTCCTCAGTGAAGTCGTCGCATTTGGACTTCGCGCACAGCAGAGCCAGGCCATCTACAAGGGGCTGAAGGATCTGCGTGGTGGAGCCGAATGGGAAACACTGGACGGACCGCAAAGGCGCATCGTCGAGAGACAGCTCAGGAGCGCAGAACACGCCGGTGTGGGCCTTGAAGGCAAGGCCAAAGAACGTTTTAACGAAATCGCCGAGCAGCTGTCGAAAAACAGCACCGACTTTTCCAATCACGTCCTAGACGCCACAAAGGCCTTCGCGCTGGACATAACCGATCTTGAAGATGTGGAAGGATGGCCGGAAAGTCTGAAGCGTGTCGCATCACAAACATACAATCAGCAAAAAGAAGAAGAGAGCACCGAATCCGATTCTGAAAACGGTCCCTGGCGAATCACGCTCGACCTGCCGAGTTTTCTTCCGTTTATGCAGCACAGCAAACGACGGAATCAACGAGAAGCGATTTACCGTGCCTATCTGACCCGAGCGTCGGAAGGCGACCTGGACAACTCCGGACTGATCGGCCAAACGCTTTCCCTGCGAAGGGAAAGGGCTCAGCTCCTGGGATACGACACCTTCGCTGAACTCAGCCTGGACTCCAAGATGGCGCCCGACGTAGACGCCGTACAGTCCATGTTCGACGAATTACTCTCGGCTTCCAGACCATTCGCTGTCCAGGACCTCGATGAGGTCAAGAAGTGTGCGGCAGATTCGGGAGAGAAGTCGCCCCTTCAGCACTGGGACGTCCCCTTCTGGTCCGAGCGCCTTCGGGAGCAGCGTTTCGATTTCACGGATGACCAGCTGCGGCCCTTTTTTCCACTTCCTCGAGTGCTCGACGGCCTGTTCGGACTGTCTGAAAAATTATTCGGCATTACAATCGAGCAAATGGAAGAAGCGCGGGTTTGGCATCCCGATGTCAGATACTTCAAGGTCCTGAATGAAAGTGGCGACACGATCGCCTCGTTTTATCTGGACCCGTACTCCCGGCCCCAGGACAAAAGGGGTGGCGCCTGGATGGGCGGGTGCCTTAGCCGAAGGAGAGTGAAGCGCGAATTGCGATTACCCGTCGTTCACCTCTGCTGTAATGGTACGCCCCCTGTTGGAGAGCAGCCTTCCCTGATGAGTTTTAGCGAAGTCGAAACGCTCTTTCATGAATTCGGGCACGGACTCCAGGCCATGCTCACCACCGTGGATTACACAGACGCCTCGGGCACCAGCGGAATCGAATGGGACGCTGTTGAACTGGCCAGTCAGTTCATGGAGAACTGGTGTTACCACAGACCGACCCTGATGGGCATGACAGCACATGTGGAAACTGGGGAACCACTCCCTGACGACCTCTTCGATAAAGTCGTCGCCGCCAGGACCTATCGTTCCGGATCCAACATGGTGCGGCAGCTGGAATTCGGGATGATCGACATGGCGCTTCACCACAACCACGATCCGGCGGGTAGTGAATCCGCTTTAGATGTGCGCAAACGAATTGCCGAACTAACCTCTGTATTGCCGGTCCTCCCCGAGGACAGATTTCTGTGTGGATTTGGTCATATCTTCTCCGGAGGCTATGCGGCCGGCTATTACAGCTACAAATGGTCGGAAGTCCTCAGCGCGGATGCATTCTCTGCATTCGAGGAGGCAGGGCTCGATAACGACACGGAAGTGGAGCAGCTCGGAAGGAAGTTTCGGGACACCGTGCTTGCCAGAGGCGGTGGACAGCACCCCATGGAGGTATTCGTAGAATTCCGGGGAAGGAAGCCCAACACCGGGGCCCTGCTTCGTCATTCGGGGTTAACCCATTGATCCATTCAATAGCCGAAAACGGCCTGAACCCATATACGAGGTAACCGTTTGAAAACTGACCGAATTCGCGCCCTTCCTCCGTTTTATACGCAGGTGATCGGATCTCTGCCAAGACCACAACTTGTGCAGGACCTCGTCGCATCCAGAGACACGGGTACCAGGGATCGATATCTCGATAAGATGGACGAGATGGTGACCTTCGCGATCCGGCTGCAGGAGGAGGCAGGTCTGGATGTGGTAAGTGATGGAGAGTGGCGGAGAAATCATTACATCACCGACTTCCTGACCCGGATCGGGGGGTTCGAAACGGTCCGGAAATTCAAGCACCAGGGTGAAGAGAAACTCACCGATGTGGTGGTTCGACCCATTACCGTAGGTGATCCGGTCTTCAGTAGAGATGCCGACTTTCTGGTTGCCCACACAGACCGAGTCACAAAATTCGCATTGCCCAGTCCATTTCTCATCGCTACGAGATACTGGCACGAAGAACACAGCGTTGAAGCCTACCCGACACGTCAGCACTTCATCGATCACCTCGTGGAGGCCCTTCGGAACGAGGCTCAGGCAATTGCGAATGCCGGTATCGACATCCTTCAGCTGGATGACCCCGCCATCACATATTTCTGCGACCAGAATGTGATGCAAGGAAACACACACGACGAACGGCTCCGGCAAGAATGGGATATCGACAAACAGATCCCCATGGCCGTAAGCGCGATCAATGCCATTGTTGAGGGACTTCCCCTGAGTGTCCATCTGCATTGTTGTCACAGCGTTTACAAACGGATGAGCGATGTGTCCGGAAATTACAAACCGGTTCTCCCCAGACTTGGGAATGCCCGAATCGATTGTCTCAATCTGGAGTTCGCCTATACCGGCACGGGTGATGTAACCGATCTCGAGGAGCTTCCTGAACATCTGGATGTGGGACTCGGTATTGTAGATATCCGCACCGAATCCCCGCAAAGTGTTGAACAGATGGTAGAGATCGGATCGCGTGCAGCACGGATCCTTCCTCCAGAACGAATAGCGATCAATCCAGACTGCGGGTTTGCACCCGGTGCAGCCGAACCGCCTTCCATCGACGAAGCATTCGAGAAGCTGAAGAGAATGTGTGCAGCTGCCCGACGACTTCGCGAAATACACACTTGAATTATTAAAAAAAAAACGCAAGGCAATCGAGTTCAGGCTCGATACCATTGCGGCGATTTCTTCGATCCACTGTTGAATCAGGTGGCCCTGCGCCCGCAGGCTATCCTTCGGACACCACCAGATTTCTGCCTCCGTTTTTGGCTGCGTAAAGTCTTTTATCCGCCAACTCGATCATCGCTTCTACATCAATGGTTTTGCCATCCTCTGGATGTGTGGCGATTCCCGCGCTCAGTGTAATCCGGATCGGTTTCTTGTCTTCTATAAAGGTGTGGTTTTCTACCTGAATTCTCAACCGTTCGGAGAACGTGAGGGCGCCATCTCGGGAGGTATGGAACAGAATGACCAGAAACTCCTCACCTCCATACCGGATCAGCGCATCCTCCTGCCTGCATCTCGAAAGTGTCAGCCCCGCGATCTCCCGAAGCACCAGATCCCCTGTACCGTGTCCGTACGTATCGTTCACTTGCTTGAAGTGATCGATGTCGAACATCACACAGGAAACCGGAATACTGTAACGGATAGATTCGGCAAGCCTGGGTCGGAGCAGCCCCTCCATTGCACGTCTGTTATAGGCGCCTGTAAGCGGGTCAGTCAGGCTGAGCTCTGAAAGCCGCTGATATTCCATGAACATCTGGTCCTGGCGTTCCCTCAGCTTCAGGAGAGCCCGGACACGGGCGGCCAGTTCACTGGGATGGATGGGTTTGACCAGATAATCCACAGCACCGAGGTCGAGCGCCCTGACCTTGCTCTCCAGACTGTCATCTGCCGACAACAGAACGATGGACAGCAGATCGTACCGTCGCTCCTCGCGTATGGTCTTCAGAATCTCATACCCGTCGGTCTTCGGCAAACTCAGATCCAGCAGCATGACGGCGGGCATGGATTCCGTGAGAATCGCAAAGGCGTCTTCAGCATTGGTGGCTGTGTCGACCTCGAAATCCCCATCCCTCAGGGCGCTTTCGACATATGTCAAAACATTGGGGTCGTCATCGACGACCAGTACCCGATACATATCGTTCTCCAGTGAGCACACACTTCAGATCGACATGAAAAATACCCACGGTGTCCCAACCTGTCAAGCAATATGGCCTTTACGTACCCTTTCTGGCTTGCAGATGTGCCGTACCAACCACAAGGATGTTGAGCAGCAGCCCCCAAATTCCGGCGTGAATACCCAGGGGTTTCGTAGACAAACCTGTTCCTGATATGCTCAACAGCATCAGCACCAGTGTGAGTGCTGTTCCGGCGATCATCCCGGGGAGCACCGATCGCGCGCTCAAAAACCGGGAATGGATCCCCAGCAGCAACGCAGGCGAGACCTGACAAAGCAATTCCAGCTTGATTTCGGTCAGCCGCCAGATGGTCTGGGGCAGAATGGTTGCCAGATAGGCCATCACCGAAATCAAAACCCACGACAGCCGTTTTCCCAATTTAGTAAGCGATTCCTGCGAGGCCCGGGGTCGGAAAGGCCTGTAGAGATCCTGCGTAACCAGAGAGGAAATTGCCAGAAGTGCTGAATCTACGGTGGACATAATGGCAGCCACTACGGCGGAAACGAAAAGGACGATCACCCATCCCACGGCAGGGAGCTCCCTGGCGATATCGGACAAGACACGCAGCGCGATGCCCTCACTTCCCTCCCGATTCAGCCCGGGAAACTGGGAAGCGCCTACAATCCCTACGGCCACGATGAAAAAGGTGGTGACCAGAGGCATAAACACCATCAACTGAAAAGAGCGCCTCAAAACCCCCTCGTTTCTGGCTGCATAGATCCGTTGTATAGCCTGTGGATAGACCGGCACACCCAGAAAGATGATCGCCAGAGTGCTTAACCAGAGACGCTTCCCCGCCCAGTCCGGCGGCTGCCAGAACTCAGGTTTGGTCGACATCAGGCGGTCCGCAGCCGCCGACAGTCCGCCATACTGATACTCCATTGCCGCAAAAATCACCACACATCCTGCAACCAGCATGATCCCCTGCATCACATCCGTCCAGGCCACGCTGCGCAGGCCACCCAGTGTCTCATAGATCACCATGATTAGTGAGAGCAGCACGATCCCCTGGGCAAATGAAATTCTCCCCCCGGTGGTTCCTTCAACCAGATATCCCATCGCCTTTAGGTTGGACAGGATATAGTTTGCCAGGGCGAAAATACATAGCGACGCAGCAAAGACGGTTAATGTGCGCGAATTGTAACGATCCTGGAGATAGTCCCCCAGCGTGATGAACCCCCGCTTTCTGGACAACCGGTAAAGCCTTGGAGCGAAAATCAGATACCCGCCGATGATAGACATCATAAACGTCACACTCATCAGGAACCGGAAACCCTGACGATAGGATGCGCCTGCGTACCCGATCAGCGTGTTCCCGCTATACTGGGTCGCATAAAGGGTGAGGAACAGCACCAGCAGACCCATATCGCGACCGCCCAGGAAAAAATCCGCCATGGAATCCTCCCGGCGAGCACGCCGTCCTGCGACACCGATCAGAATCAGCACACAGAGGTAGGCGCCCAGAAAAAGCGTCCCTCCAAAACCCAGCAGGCTTGTGTCAGGCATCCTCGGTATCTCCTTCGGCTCCGGAAAGCAATGGCCAGTATTTTTGCAGCACAATGGCTACGGCCACTGCATAGACCACGGTCATCACCAGACTGTAGAGCGCCCAGACGGGCAAGCCAAGGATGTGATCGTGACGCGCTTCGAAAAAGAACCACGGCACCGATGCTATCAGAATCGCGATCGTGAAAACGTAGATCTTTGCACGGGTCATATATCCCCTTGCTTTCTTTTATCGACAACGGATTTCAGGTCTCCATAATACTGGAGCTTTTCGGCCCTGGCCATTGGAAAGGCACCGCTTGTCGAGGGCGCCAGAAAGAGTCTCCCTCCGCAGAATGCTTCATCCTGAAGCCCATACTCGCACTTCCGGTTTACCGCCTTGCAGTATCCCGTCTTCCCGTTGAAACATACGGTTAGGGGGGAAATTCTGGACAGTTTCTTCGCCACATCCGCCAATCCCTCGTGATACTCGGACAATCTCAACTCGCCAATGCCACGGGTCGCCCGCTTCACCATATCCGTCAAACCAATCCCGAATCCGAGGACCTTGTGATCCTCCTCCGGACTTAGCCGCCGATCGACGAGGCCCGACTCGAACAGAAATGGCCAGAACTGGTTGCCCCGGCCGGCATAGTAATGGCCAATTTCGGCCGATCTCAAACTGGGGTTGAACCCCACGAAAACCAGATCGAGACCCGGTTTCAGATAGTCAGGCAGCATAATTCCACATCCATATGGCATACCCTCGCATGCCGGTGGCGCAGACAAGCAAGTATCCATTGCCACCATTTGCGTGGGCCAGTCGATTCAATTAGATTATACCTCTGCAGGAAATTCGAAGATATATACAAATCCGCCGAAAGGAAAGACTCATGGCACTGAACAAGTACAGCGCTCGCATCACACAAAGAAAATCCCAGGTAGCCTCGCAGGCCATGCTGTACGGAACCGGAATGACCGAAGCAGACATGGACAAGGCCCAGGTGGGAATCGCCAGCGTCTGGTATGAAGGGAACACCTGCAACATGCACCTTCTCGACCTTTCGGAAAAGGTCAAGGAGGGGGTTACTGCGGCCGGCCTCGTGGGCATGCGATTCAACACCATTGGTGTAAGTGACGGGATCTCGATGGGCACCGAAGGGATGAGCTACTCCCTCCAGTCCCGGGACCTCATTGCGGACTCGATCGAAACCATCATGGGCGCCCAGTGGTATGATGCCAACATCTCGCTTCCGGGTTGCGACAAGAACATGCCCGGCTGCCTGATCGCAATGGGAAGACTGAATCGTCCGTCACTTATGGTCTATGGCGGCACCATCAAACCGGGATTCTACAAAGGCAAAAAACTGGACATCGTATCCGCCTTCGAAAGCTACGGTGAATACATTGCCGGCAGCCTCGATGAGGAAGGTCTGAAATGCGTACTCCAGAATGCCTGCCCGGGAGCCGGCGCGTGTGGTGGAATGTATACCGCCAACACCATGGCATCAGCGATCGAAGCCCTCGGTATGTCTCTGCCATACAGCGCTTCCATTCCCGCCGTGGATCCGGACAAGGTCACGGAATGCCTCGATTCGGGCAAGGCGATCCTGAATCTAATGGAGCGAGACATTAAACCCAAAGACATCATGACGCGGGAAGCCTTCGAAAATGCGATGGTCATCGTCATGGCCCTCGGTGGTTCTACCAACGCAGTCCTGCATCTCATAGCCATCGCCAAATCCGTGGATGTAAAACTCACCATCGACGACTTCCAGACCGTCAGTGATCGTGTGCCCTACCTTTCCGATCTGAAACCCAGCGGAAAATACGTGATGGAAGACCTGCACGATATCGGTGGCACCCCTGCTGTCATGAAATACCTTCTTGAAAACGGACTGATGACCGGAGATTGCATGACGGTTACTGGAAAAACGCTTGCAGAGAACCTGGAAAATGTGCCGGGATTCAAAGCGGGTCAGGACATTGTAAGCCCGCTGGACAAACCCATAAAGTCAACCGGACACCTCCAGATTCTCCGCGGCAATCTGGCTCCTGAAGGCGCCGTGGCCAAAATCACCGGCAAAGAGGGCCTCACATTCACAGGTCCGGCCAAAGTATACGACTCAGAAGAGGACATGCTCGCGGCCCTCGAACGAAGCGAAATCGAATCGGGAAACGTCGTCGTCATCCGCTTCGAAGGCCCCAAGGGAGGTCCCGGAATGCCGGAGATGCTAACCGTAACAGCCGCCCTGATTGGCGCGGGTCTGGGCACTTCTGTCGCCCTCATCACCGACGGTCGCTTCTCTGGAGGAACACACGGATTCGTAGTGGGACACGTTACTCCGGAAGCACAGGAAGGTGGATCGATCGGACTCCTCCAGGACGGGGACGTCATCACCATTGACGCTGAAACCAACGAACTCAAAGTCGACCTGACGGATGACGAATTGGCTGCTCGAAAGTCCGGGTGGACTGCGCCACCTTACAAGGCTACGCGAGGAACCCTCTTCAAATACATCAAGAATGTGTCCTCGGCATCTGAAGGCTGCGTCACCGACGAGTAATACCGTCTACTACCTGCTGACCGAGAAGGGACCGAGTGATCGGTCCCTTCTGTATTTCAACCCACCGAGAGGAACAAATGGGAACCCGCAGCCAAAAGGGGTGTCCAAATGATCCTACGGACCCTTCTTCAACCCTGATCCCCAAACCAGACTGCCCATGAACGCACTGAAAATCGACGGACTATCGAAGAGCTACAAGAATGGACGCCATACATTGGACGTGCTGGTAGATGTATCCCTTGTACTGAAAGGGGGCGACAGTTGCGCCATCGTGGGACCGTCCGGCAGCGGCAAATCGACCCTGTTGGGTCTGTGTGCGGGATTGGATGACCCGTCTTCGGGAACGGTGAGCTTGCTCGATATCCGCCTCGACACCCTCACTGAGGACCAGCGCGCTGAGGTCCGCAACCGGGAAGTCGGTTTCGTGTTTCAGAACTTTCAGCTTATACCTACCCTCACCGCACTCGAAAACATCATGGTACCACTGGAACTTCGGGGCGACAAAACGGCCAGGCAAGAGGCCGTTTCCCTGCTGGACAGAGTGGGCCTGGCCGATCGCTCGAGCCACTATCCCGCCCAGCTCTCGGGTGGTGAACAACAGCGTGTTGCCATTGCACGCGCCTTTATCAACCGGCCGCGCATCCTGTTTGCCGACGAACCCACGGGCAATCTCGATGCCGATACCAGTACGAATATCGAAGACCTCCTCTTCGACCTGAACAGGGAAACCGGCGTCACCCTTGTTGTCGCAACACACGACCTGGACCTTGCAGGGAAGACCGGTCGCGTGATACGACTCCAGGGCGGGGCGGTCATTTCCGATTCCGTGGTCGACAAACCGTGAAATCTTTCCTGCCCTTCGATCCCTGGGTCTGGCGAATGGCCTGGCGAGACAGCCGATCGCACCGGAAACGTCTCGCCCTCTATCTCTCTTCCATCGTCCTCGGCGTCGCCGTACTCGTCGCCATCCGTTCCCTCTCGAACGACCTCGAAAACACCGTGAACACACAAGCCAGATCCCTTCTGGGGGCGGATCTGGTCTTCAGGGCCAACCAGCCATTCGAAGAATCCACTGAATCACTCATCGACTCCATTGGCGGCAGGCAGGCTCGAGAGATCCAGTTCAATTCGATGATCTACTTTCCCCGGAACAGAGGCACCCGACTCGTTCAAGTCAGAGCCTTATCGGGTGCGTTCCCCTTTTACGGTGACCTGATCACCGAACCCGATCGGGCCAAACTCAGCTATCAGGAGCGTGCAGAAGCCTTGCTGGACGATGGGCTGCTCCTCCAGTTTGGCGCGGAAGTGGGCGACAGCGTCAAGCTCGGCTCCACAACTTTTCGCATCGGTGGCAGGCTCAAGCAGATCCCGGGAGAAAATTTCGCAGCAATGACCCTGGCACCTCGGGTCTTCATCCCACTTGCCTCGATCGAACGAACCCGACTGATTCAGCCGGGAAGCCGGGTCACCTATTTCGCCTACTTCGAACTGGATGCTTCAACCGATGTGCAGCTGCTGATCGATGGAATCAGCGAGCAGCTGGACAGCGAGGGAATCACCACCGAAACTGCTGACAGCAGGCGCTGGCGCATGGGAAGAACCCTTGGAAACCTGTACAGCTATCTGGGACTTGTCGGATTCGTGGCCCTCATTCTGGGATGTGTCGGTGTCGCCAGCGCAATACACGTCTACGTACGACAGAAGCTGGCCACCGTCGCAATCTTGCGCTGCCTCGGAGCCAGTTCGTCACAGGCATTTTCCATCTACCTAATTCAAGCCTCTGCCCTGGGCCTTGGCGGCTCCACTATCGGAGCCATTCTGGGCATTTTTGTCCAGATGCTCCTTCCCGAGGTCTTGTCTGGTATCCTTCCCATCGAAATTCCGGTTACATTCTCCTGGCCTGCCATCCTCCAGGGGATCTCGATCGGGTTGATCCTCACGGTCCTCTTCGCCCTCCTGCCCCTTCTACCGATCAGACGAATCTCTCCACTCGTCGCTCTGCGAACAGACTACGAGTCCCCGACGAAGAGGCGAGACCTCCTCCTGGTTGTGGTCTTCGTAACCATCTTTGTCTCTATCGGTGCCCTTGCGATCCTGCAAACAGGTAGCATCAGAATTGGTGCAGGATTCACGCTGGGCCTGAGCCTCGCCCTCGCATTGCTGACCCTGGTGGCATATCTGCTGATGTTTCTCTCAAGACGATACTTCCCGGCTTCATGGAATTATGTATGGCGGCAGGGACTGGCGAATCTGTACCGGCCGCAAAACCAGACGCGGGTCCTTCTCCTGTCTCTTGGACTGGGAACATTCCTCATCAGCACACTTTATCTTACGCATCACACCTTACTGGAGCAGGTGTCGGCGGCAGGCAGCGGTACGCGCTCGAACATGGTCCTGTTCGACATACAAAAGGACCAGGTGGATGACGTCTCCACTCTGGTCGAGTCCTTTGGACTTCCTGTGATGCACCGCGTACCCGTTGTCACGATGAGGCTGTCTGCCGTCAAAGGCAGGTCGGTTGAGCAAATCATCCAGGATTCGGAAAACAAAATCAGCCGATGGGTCCTGCAGAGAGAATACCGAACCACCTATCGCGACTACCTTTTTGACACGGAAGAAATCGTCTCAGGGACCTTCACACGATCCTCGGCTACAGGAGCTGAAGCCGTACCCATATCTCCTGCAGAGGACGTCGCGAGACGCCTGCGGGTAACTGTTGGCGACACCCTTACATTCGACGTCCAGGGGATTCCGGTAGATGCAGTAATCACCAGCCTGCGCAAAGCGGACTGGATTCAGGGCTATTGCAGCCCGTGTTTCTCCATCCTGCGACGGAGGGCGTCGCGGGAGATGCCTAGCAAGCGGGCTGCCCGGGCTTTGTTGCCGCCGGTGCGGCTCAAAGCCTCCGAGATATAGGTTGATTCTACTGAAGCGAGGGTGAGGTCCTTCGGAGACGTGTTCATTAGTCCCATCGGATAGGATTCCGCCTTCACTGGGTCTTCCGGAGTTTCCAGGTAATCGAACTGGAGATCGCCCTGACTCACTTCATCGGACCTGCAGAGGATAACTGCCCGCTCGATCAAATTGCGCAGCTCTCTGATATTTCCAGGGAATGCGTGGGCTTGCAGCATAGCTTGAACCACCGGGTCGAACCCGGTAATCCGCTTCCTCAATTCCTGAGCGTATCGTGTCAGAAAATGACTGGCTAGCGGAAGAATGTCGGCAGAGCGCTCCCTGAGAGAAGGGAGTTGGATTGTAAATGCATTCAGTCGGTAATAGAGATCTTCGCGAAAACTTCCTTCAGTTACTGAGTTGAGCAGGTTCTGATTGGAAGCCGATACCACACGTATGTCCACTGATACTTCTGCGGTACCGCCAACAGGTCGAATGCGTCGTTCCTCCAGGGTCCTCAGGAATTTGGCTTGCATCGCAGGGTCCATATCGCCGATCTCATCGAGAAATAAAGTGCCCCCATCCGCCTGTTCGAAATGCCCTTTCCTCTCCTGGCGTGCGTCGGTGAAAGCCCCTCTAACATGCCCATAGAATTCGCTCTCCACCAGAGCCTGGGGAATTGCTGAGCAGTCTACCGCCACAAAGGGTCCATCTGCCCGATCGCTCTCGTGATGAATCGCACGGGCTACCAGTTCCTTGCCGGTCCCGGTCTCTCCCTGAATCAGAACGGTGGTGGTGTCTGTTTTACAGACCTGCTCGATGAGATTACGAATGACCTCGATCTCCGGGCTTTCACCAATAATGGCAGGAAGACCGTATTGCTGTCTGGCCTCCGTACCCATCCGGTCCAGCCTTTCCCGATACCTGTCCTTCTCCTTCCTCAACGCATGAAACCGAAGGGTTCGCTGAAGTGCAGCATCGAGCGCCTGGACATCCAGAGGTTTGGTGAAGAAGTCGAATGCACCTTCCCGAATCGCGCGCACCGCTCCTGCAATATCTCCAAATGCGGTAATCATAATCACTTCGGTCGACGGTGATATTTCTCTTACCCGTTCAAGAACCTCGAAACCGTCCATCTCCGGCATCTTGAGATCCGTGATGACGACATCCGGTTTCCCACTCTTTAGCGCCTTAAGACCTTCGGTGGCTCGCTCAACCATCTGAACCTTGTGCTCGCGCCGCTCGAGAAATCCACCCAGAGTTCGTAAGACATCTGGGTCGTCATCGATGACAAGTATGGAAAGTTGCGAATTTTGCGCACCCATCGAGTAACCTTCGGAAGAATTGAATTCTACGTGAAAGATTAGGGCCTAAGAAGCGGAAACTGGAAGTTTGACCCTGAACAATGTACCTGCACCTACTTGACTTTCACAGTTGATTTCGCCCTGGTGTTTACTCACGATCGCGTAGGAAATGGACAGACCCAACCCCGTCCCTTCTCCCGCAACTTTGGTGGTAAAAAAGGGTCTGAACACCTGGCCAACGTGGTCAGGGTCGATACCCTTCCCGGAATCCTCCACCTCCAGAATAACCTGACCATCATCTACTTCGGTGCGAATAATCAAGTGCCTTGCCGCTACTTCTACGCCATCGAGCGCATCACGTGCGTTATTCAGAAGGTTCAGCACAACCTGCTCAATCTGATGGGGGTGACCCTGAACCTCGGGGAGATTTTCTTCCAGGTTTACATCGAGTCTGATCCCATGATCCTTCAATTGTCTCTCCACCAGTCCCAGACCGGTTCTGACCACATCACTCACGGAAAACTTCACCGGTTCGTCCTGATCCTCCCGGGAGAAGATTCTCAGGTGATCCACCGTTCCGCTCATCCGCTTCACCAAACCTAGAACATCCTGCATCATCTCCTTCATACTCTCAGAGGTCAGATCGATTCCATCAGTTAGCGAAAGGTAGATGTCTCCTGCCGTGTTCGAAATCGCAGACAGAGGTTGATTCAACTCGTGGGCCACTCCTGCTGCTGTCTGTCCCAACGAAACCAGTCTGGCTGACTGGAGCAACTGCATTTCCAATTCTCGCGACTCGAGTACACGGGAGATCTGTCCTGCCGTCTCACGCAACAATGCACGCTCCTGCGACTCGCTCAACTCCACACTGTAATACAGATGCAGCCGTCCCCTGTCTTGCTCTCCCCAGGACAAAACTGCCTCGTGGTGTATTTGCCGTTGCTCTTCCGTATCACCAAAAGACCAGTCCCGACCATCGTGCTCAATCCACACATACCCCGCGGTTGTAGTCGATAAAATCTCCATAATCGTTTTGCCCGCCTGGTTCAACACATCGTCTGGCGACCAGGCACGCCTCAAGGCGGATCGCAGGCGCTCGAGATACCGCAAGCTCTGCAACTGATCGTCCAGGGCAGTCCGTTCGGCCTCTACGCGTTCGCGCTCCGCCATCTCTCGTGTCAGAGCCTGATTCCGCCTTACAATTCGGGTTCCCTGCCAGGCAAGCAACGCAAGGGCCAGGCAAAGGGCGCCAACCCAGGCGATTCGTTCGTATGAAACAAGCACCTGAACCGGCAGTCGCGCTGGGGGATCAGATACCATAAGATCCCTGTCCACTGAGGCCACTTCAAAAGCATAATTTCCACTGGGGAGGGCTTTGTACTCCACTCTTCGCTTAAATGTGGTTTTCCAAGTGTCGTCCAGACCTCGCAATCGGTATCTGAAAAACATGGCTTCGGGTCTCGTCTTCGTACTAAGACCCTGAAATTCAAATGCGGTCACACCTGAACTGGATGGTATGCTGAGTGTGTCCACCCGACCATATCGCTGATCGGCAACGACACCCGTAATATCAACACCGGGTATTGTTGGGGTCTGCGGACGATATTTCGTAACACCCCGGTTGGTACCAAACCAGAAATTTCCTTCTCTGTCTTCCAGAATCTGACCAACCACATTGCTGGCGAGCCCATCCGCCTCTACAAGTGTCTGAAAAGTTATTTCTCCACCGGCATCCAGTTTTGGATTGAACCGATAGACACCTCCCCCTCTGGTGCCACACCAGAAGTACCCCTTTCGGTCCTGGTATGTCGTTACGATCCAATTGTTGGGCAATCCATGAGATCTGTCAATCGTCTCGAAGCTCTGACCATCATACCTGCTTACGCCGCCGTTTCTGGTTGTGATCCACAGCAAGCCATCACTGTCTTCAAGTATTGCATACACCCTGTCGTCTGCCAGACCTTCTCTTCTGGAAAAGCCCGTGAACTTCTGCCCATCGAAAACGGTAATTCCACCTCGTCGTGTCGCGGGTGGCGGTCCGGTACCGAACCAGAGATGACCGTTCTGGTCTTGTATGATGGAATACACCGTACCCTCGGTCAGGCCATCTGCTGCGTCAAAAGTTCTGCAGAATTCGCCGTCGTAGCGTGTTACCCCTCCTCCATGAAACCCGAACCATAGATCACCGTCGCGGTCTTGAAACACCGAATACACACTGCCGCCACCCAAACCGTCGATTTCGTTGAGCGAAAAAAAAGATGTCCCATCATACCGGCTCACACCGTTGCTGGTGGCGAACCAGATATTTCCGTCCACATCCTCCTGGATCGATCGGATATCATTCCCAGGAAGTCCACTCTCCTGGTTGAACCTCAAGAACGACTTGCCATCGTACCTTGTCACGCCATTGGGGCTACCCCCAAGATGCCCAGAAGCGATCCAGATATGTCCTTTCCGGTCTTCGTACAACAAGTAATTCTCGTCTCCCGGTAATCCATCCGCTGCCGTAAATGTGGTAAAAACTCCGCCATCGTAGCGACTCACGCCGCCGTCTGTCCCAAACCACATGTATCCTTCACGATCCTGGAACACAGAGTAGACAGTGTCGTGGACCAGCCCGTGACTGGACGTAAATACGCGGAAGTCTTTGCCATCAAAACTGCAGACTCCGGCGGCAGTTCCCATCCAAATAAGCCCGTCCCGGTCCTGGAAAATGGATGATACTACGTTGTGCGGCAAACCGTCCCTGGTAGTGTATGTTGTGAATTTTTTTCCGTCATAACGGCTCACACCTCCACCCTGAGTTCCGAACCAGAGACTTCCCCGCCGATCAGCAAATGCAGGCCAAACCGTGTTGTGGGCGAGCCCGACGCTTGCATCGTAATTGGTAAATGACTCGCCATCGAAGCGACTTACGCCACCACCATATGTGCCCAGCCAGATATTCCCTTCAAGATCCTGAGTAGCCGAGACAATCCAGCTGTGCGGAAGCCCCTCTTCTGTAGAGTATGTGCGAAAAGTATCTCTATCGAATCTGGTAAGCCCACCACCTACAGTCGCGAACCAGAGCACGTGGTCTTTGTCCTCGAAAATCCAGAACACCCAACCGGTGCCAAGACCGTCATCCGCAGAATAATTCGTGAAGGATTTACCATCGTACCGACTGACACCGTTGGCCGTGCCCACCCACAGAAAACCTTCGTGGTCTTCGATCATCCAGAAAACCGAGTCATGTGCCAATCCATCTGCAGTCGTAAAAGGCACAAACGTCTGCCCATCATATCTGTAGATTCCGCTACCCTCGGTTGTGAACCACAAATACCCTTCCCTGTCTTGCAGGATCGCACGAACTCTGGTACCAACCAGCCCATCCGTCGCATCGAAGCTTCGCCAATTTCCTCTCCCGGTTCCTGCGCGAACTTCGCTTGGGAGAAGAGCCGTTCTCGTGGTACCTCCCCCGGCCGGTAAACTGTAGAGATTGAAAGTATGCTTTATCCTGTCATCACTTTCTGTAATGGAGAATCGCTGCCCAAGTGCGCCAAGGACCTCATGCCAGGTGGAATTTTCAGCAAGCCTTGCCTTGATTCTTCCGAATTCTGATGCTGAACGAAATTCGAATACCTGACTGAAGGTACTGTCAACTGTCGCTCTCGCCGGCCCTTTCCATTCCTTGAGACCAAGACCTACCAATGTGGGAAGAATCTTCAACTGATACTCGGTCTGAAACTCCGTCTTGCGTTCGGGTGGGATCCAGAATGCAATACGGGCAAGGGTCGGGATATCTTCCTTGTGTCCCTCTGCCAACATCTTGAGAGGTAAGATTCCAAGGAGTCCCAGTATGAGACCGCATTTCAACATGCTGTACTTCATCGGTCAGTTACCCGCCTTGGGAGATGCACGTTTTAAAAAAAAATCCGCACCCCCGAGTATCCCACCTCCGGCAGCGCGGCTTGTTGTTCGATCGGCCTAACTGACTCCCCTTCCCTTCCGTCCTATCCAAAGTCGACACAGTATGACAACCGTACTATTGAATGTCAAGCAATTTCAATCTGATCCATGCCTCTTTGTCGACTCGACTGCGTGGTGCCAGGTTTCCAGGAGACGGTCTCGATCGCTCTGTTTCATGCCTGGTTCATAAACGCGATCGGCGGGATTCAGATCCCTCAGCGCTTCAGATCCAGCCCAGAATCCTGTGGCAAGTCCCGCCAGCATCGCTGCACCCAGGGCGGTCGTCTCCGTATGTCTAGGGCGAATCACCAGAACGTCCAGAATGTCCGCCTGGAACTGCATCAGGAAATTGTTTGCCGAAGCGCCACCGTCAACCCGCAACTCGTCTACCGGCTGTTTCGCATCCCGAACCATAGCATCCACAAGGTCTGCGGTCTGGAACGCGATCGCCTCGAGAGCTGCGCGCGCCACGTGTGCGCGCGTCGTTCCTCTCGTAATTCCCAGCATCGCACCTCGCGCGTTCGGGTCCCAGTGTGGTGCGCCGAGTCCCGTAAAAGCGGGCACCAGATGAACACCCCCTGTGTCCTCCACTGAATTGGCCAGATCTTCCGTCTCCTGGGCCCGCTCGATCACACCAAGTCCGTCCCTCAGCCACTGAACCGCCGACCCGGCGCTGAACACGGATCCCTCCAGGGCATAGCTCACCCGGCCTTCCGCATTGCACGCAAGCGTCGTCAACAAACCATTCTGGGACGCCACCTGTTTCTGACCGGTTTGAAACAGAGCAAAACATCCTGTCCCATAGGTATTCTTCACCTTTCCGGCCGAAACACCACCCTGTCCGAAGAGTGCGGCCTGTTGATCGCCGGCGATTCCCGCGACAGGTATACCGGATCCGAGAGTATCTCCGTGCATAACCGTCACGCCGAATGTTCCAGCCGATGGAAGAACCTCGGGGAGCACGCCCTCAGGAATATCGAACGCCTCCAGCAGTTCTTTGTCCCAGATCTGCCGGTGAATATCATAGCACATCGTCCGCGAAGCGTTGGTGGGGTCGGTGGCAAAAACTGCTCCTCCTGTGAGCTTCCACAGAAGAAAACTGTCGATCGTACCAAAGCAAATATCGCCATGCTCTGCGCGACCCCTGAGCCCTTCGACCTCCTGCAACAGCCACACTATTTTTGTTGCGGAAAAGTAAGGATCCAGTACCAATCCCGTTCTCGCTTTTACCAGAGGCTCGAGACCATTCCTCTTGAAATCTTGACAGAGATTCGCCGTACGTCGGCATTGCCACACGATCGCATCATGCAAAGGCTCGCCCGTACTTCGGTCCCACACCACGACCGTTTCCCGTTGATTCGTAATCCCGATTCCTGCCAGATCTCCTGAGCGGATATCGGCATCCTTCAGGGCCAATTTCGTCACCTGTAATGTGGTATCCCAGATCTCGTTCGCATCGTGCGATACCCACCCCGGTTCAGGATAAATCTGCGAGAACTCAGAATACCCTCTTCCCCTGATACGACCCTCCCGGTCGATCACCAGAACAGTTGTGCCGGTCGTACCCTGGTCAATGCTGAGAATCATGACGGCTCCCACTTTTTGAGCGCGATCACCCCATTCTCCAGCACCGCAAAACTGTCCTGGGAAACCCAATCGCCTAAAACGATCAGCTGGCCATGACCCACAGGTTCCTGAAGGAGGTAGTGATAGTGACCGCAAATCACCACATCGGCGCCCTTCCTGATCTGCTCTCTTGCACCGGACATCAGCACGTTTCGGTTTCGGCTTGTTTGAGTCTGCGCCCGATACTCCGAAATCTGCGATGTGCTTCTGGCCAGCCACGCCCCAATGTCGGGATGGAGCAGTCTGAACAATCCGATACAGAAGGCACTCTTCAGCACCAGTCGGCTGAACCGGAACTTCCAGTCTTTTCGAAATTCATCCCCGTGGGCCAGAAAAATCGTTAACCCCTGATGGTGCACCGTCAAAGGTCCACCGGGCAATTCGACCCCTACTTCCCGCTCAAGATAGGGACCCAGCCACACATCGTGATTGCCGGGAAGATATACCACCCGAACCCCTGACTCCACCAACCCGTGCAATTCAAACAAAACCCTCCCGCCGCAGGAGGGCACAACTGAGCGATACTCGAACCAGAAATCGAACAGATCGCCAACAATATAGAGGACTTCCGCATCGTCTCGAATGCTGCGGAGAAATCCGATCAGAGAATCCTCCTGCAACCGGGAATCCCGGACCTCTCCCTTAACGCCCAGATGGACATCCGATATGAAATACACGCGATTTCTGTTCACGAAACCTCTTCACTTATTTTGGATGTTGCGCCAGCCAGGTCTGGATCGCCTCGGCCTTTTGGTAATCGTCGTCCAGATCCAGCACCTTCAGGAACCCGTCCCTGGCCTTCTTCGCATCCCCCAATTCCAGATACGCCAGTGCCAGGTTGTAATGCGCATTCGTATATTCAGGATCGATCTCGAGCGCCTTCTGATATTGGACAACCGCATTGGGAACATCCTTCAGATCACTGTAGGAATTGCCCATGTTCAAATAGGCGAGACCATACCCGGGACTCAAAGACACCACCTTCTTGTAGTTGCGAATCGCGGAAACGTAATCTCCCGATTCCGAATAGGCCACACCCAGGTTGAACAGCATATCCACGTGTTCGGGATTCGTCTTCACCGACAGGGTGTATTGCGCAATGGCTTCCTGAAACTTTCCTAAACGATAGTAGACATTGCCCAGACTCCCGTGCGCGTTGGCCAGATTCTTGGCATAGGTCTCGGAATACGCAGGGGCCAACTCGAACCCCTTCTTCAGTGCATCGATCGCGTCTTGAAATCGGTCCAGCTCCAGATACCGGTTCCCCAATGCGATCCAGTGTCTTGGATTGTCCGGACTCGCCTCGATGGCACGATCGTATGCGTGTATCGCCTCCTCGTTCTTGCCGGATTCCCTCTGATAAATCGCATAGGTCTCCCATCCGTATGATCTGGCATTTCCCGAAAGAAATCCTCTTGTCATCACATCGGAGTATCTGGCCTCCGCTCTGCCCATCCGTGCGTTTACACCCACCCACAGACCGGTGTGAACCAGAGCCGCGCTCACAATCACAAATCCCGCCTGCTTCAAACGTTCTGTGTCTTGAAAAGCGCCACAAAACATCACCGCAACCCAGAGCGTCATCGGGAGACCCGGGAATGCGAACACATCCCAATCCCGGAAAGCACCCACCTCGGGGTTCGCCAGAAAGCTGAACAGGAACGGAACCAGGGTCGCCACCATCAGATACACCGGCTCGTCACCCATTCGAAATACACGCCGACCCAGGAATGCGATCCCCATAACAGCGGCCGGAGCAATCAGGAGATATTGATTCAGAACATCCGAAAAGTGTTCGAGCGAAAACAATCGATAGTGTTGGTGGAAGGTCAGCGCTCCTGTAAATGGAAGCAGATGCGTTCCTTTTGACGAAGACAGATAGTTGACCGGGTCGAAACCAATGATGCCCAGAACAAGGATCGTCACTGCGGGAGTCAGAAGCGTGGGGCCAAAATGCGCCAGCAAGTAGCGCATCTTGCCCACGTCTTCCACCTCACCGGAATGCACCTTCATTCTCACCCAGGCAAGGATGAGAAGAGAAGGTACCAAACTCACCATCGCGAAGTGCATGGCCATCAGGAAACCCAACACCAGCGAAGGCAGCAGCAACGATCTCGTTCCCTGTATCGACTGAATGCCCAGGACCAGATAAAGCAATGTCGCTGGAATCAACAACGCGTACGTCTCGACATATCCATAAAACAGCTCGATCAAACCCGCAGAAAGCAGGAATCCCAGAATGATGGTGCGCTCGACCCCGGTTTTCCCAAGGACCCGGGCTGCTACGGGAGAAAGGCCGAAATAGGCTGCGCCGCAAATCATACTGTAGAGTCGGTATGTGACGACTGGACTCTCCCATATGGACTCACCAAGGATGTGGAATTTCTTCACTGTCCAATACACGAGGGGCGCGTTGATTCCTTTCCACGAAATCTCTGGATCGAAATATGCAAGATCCCTCAACAGCAGATAACCGTCCCCCAGCAAGTGGATAGATGACCGGAACAAACCGAACAGAATCAGGCTAACCACCATTGAACCAATGACAAATATCCGAAACTCGGATTCTGATCGCCAGGGATTTACGGAAAAACGTGAGATGTGATTCATTGCCCACGCTTGACTCCCGGGTACCAGAATCAGAGCGCTTGCAGCGACAGCAACCAGCACGCCGAAAGACGAGAAATAACGCAACTGATTCACTCCCCAGGCACAAACGGGATCTAGAAATACCAACAGGACGTGAAGCCCAAGGAAGGCAGCTACAACCGGAAATGCGTTATTGGATCGATTCAAATCTTTTCCTCAGCTTCTAGTAATTACACGCACTCTGTGATGACTTCTGTCCACCATCACTTCTGCTCCATCAACCAGCTCCGGATTGCGTCTTTTCTCGCGTAATCCGGATCAAGTTCCAGCACCTTCCTGAAACAGGACGCCGCCTCGTCTCTTCTGCCCAACGCGGCATACGACGCGCCAAGACCGTAGTAGGCGCCTGGAAACCGGGGCCTGAGCTCTAGCGCTTTGCGGAAGCTCTCGATACCCTTTAAGTGCTCATTCAGTTTGCCGTAAGCCGATCCCAAATTAGAGTGCGCTTCTGCATACTCCGGTCTGAGCTCGATGGCTTTTTGATACACGCCTACAGCTGAAGCGTAGTCGCCTGATGCAAAGTTCGCGTTGCCCAGATAATAATGAGGGTCCGGGAGATCGGAACGAATCGAAATGGCATTTTCATAATGCTCCTTCGCCCTGTCGAACTGTCCCAACCGATAAAAGGCGCTTCCCAAATCTGAATGGGCTTTTGCATTCCCTGGATTCATCGCAATGAGTGTTTGCAGTTGCTTGACCGCAGCCTCGTGTTTCCCTTGGTTGAACAACACATTGGCCATCTTGTAGGAGGCCTGCGTAAATCCTGGCTTGATGCTTGCCGCCCGATCGAAGCTCCTGTAAGCCTCATCATGTTCATCGAGCGCAAGATAGGCGTTACCCAAATTGTAGTGGATATCCGCATTCATGGGCTTGAGCTTCATCGCCTCCAGATAATACGTCACCGCCTGCTCAAAATCTCCTTTGCGATAGTAAGCATTTCCTAAATTCGAGTAAACTTCAGCATACGTCGGCTTCAGGGCAATGCTTTTCTCTAGAAGCCGGATAGCACGGTCATGCTCACCGGATTCGCTGTAAATATTGGCCATATTCGAGAAGACCTCCGCAGAAGTAGAATCTATACTCACCGCCTTCTCAAAATACTTCAGGGCGTCCTTCTTCTGGCCGAGCTCATTGAGAAGATTTCCAGCCGAGAGCCAGTGTCGCGGATGTGCAGGATTCGCCTCGAGCGCCTCTCTGTAGGCATCGAACGCTTCGTGGCGCTCACCCTTCTCGCGGTAATAGATCCCCATTGTCTCCCATCCATATGACCTTGCATTAGGGGATAGCGTGGATCGCGCAAGCTGGTCCCTGAATCGCTTCACTGCATCCGATTCATCTGCGTTCAGACCAATCCACAAAGCGGTATGCAGTCCGGCGGCCACACAAACCAGAAGCCCAACGTGTGCCAGATCGCTTCCAGTGATTTCGCGTGAAGCAATCTCACCGATCCAGATGACCAATGGAACACCCACAAATGCGAAAGCATCCCAATCTCTGAACGCGCCCACTTCCGGATTGGCAATCAGAATAAATGCCAGAGGAAGAAGAGACGCGGCACACAGGAATGGGCTCGACCGCAACCACTCGGACTTTCGGAAAGCGGTCAGCAAGAAAACGGCGCATGGTGCGACCAGGAGAAACTGATTGGCGATGTCCAGAAAGTGTGCGGGAGAAAGCAGTCGATAGTGATGCATAAATCCGGGCTGTCCCGCCAGGGGAAGCAGGTGGAGTCCTTTACCGAACCCAGATAAGCGTAAAAATTGAAATCGATCAGAAAGAGGATGCAAAGAGAGATGCCCGCAACCACAACCATCCCCTGTGCAGCTACGTACAACGACCTCCGCAGATCGCCCCCTTCTTTCTCGTAAGCCATTACCAGGAAAGATGGAACAAAGACCACCATCAAAAAGTGGAGTGGAATCATCACCCCCAGCACAAATGCGGTCCACCAGATCGGCCGTGTCCCCTTTGCTGCCAGGAATCCCGTGATGAGGAACGCAAGCAGGAGGGGCATCAACGCAGCATAGGTCTCCACATATCCGAAGAAAACCTGCAGGAGACCGGGTGTAATCAGGAGACCCAGAATAACGGCCCTTGATACGGCAGATCTTCCGAATGCGAGACACGCCTGCGGAACCAGGATCAGGTAGACCAGACCGGAAAATCGACTCAGGGTTCTATACGTATCCTCAGGATTCGACCACCACATTGTGCTCTGCTGATGCAGTTGCTTTGCCAGGAAATGGTTTAACGGCGAGTTGATTCCCTTCCACGAAACCTGTGTGGCTAGAGCCGGCAGATCTCGTATCAGAAGATAACCGTCGCCCAGGAGATGCACTGCGGACGGCCATATCAGAAATGCCGCGCCGCCGGCGAACACCAGCAATATCGATAGCGTTGCAAAGCCGCCTCGCGAATCCCAGGGCGAGGGCGCCCGGTCGACCAACTGAATCACCTTTTGGCGCACGCGGGGGACAAGGATGAGCATCGTGAGCGTACAAAACACCAGGGTCGTTCGATTTGAAAAGTAGCGCAAGGAATCCACTCCCCAGGCGCTTGTGCCATCCCAGAAAATGGCCATCAGATGAAATCCGGCGAACACCGCCACCGCCAGACTGACTCTGGTTATCCGATTCATCAGGGCCTCACATCAAGGATTGGCTCGCAGCCACGCACGGATCGTCTCAGCCTGCGGGTCGTTGGGATTCAACCTGAGCATGGTCTGAAAATAGGGTCTCGCCTCCCTCGGTCTGTTCAGTTTAATGAGCGCCATCGCCAGGTTGAACTGGGCATCTACAAGGCCTGGTCTTCGCCTGACGGCTTCTTGCAGATACCGAACGGCTTCTTCATATCTGTGCAGACTGTGGCAGGCAGCGCCAAGATTCATATAGGCCAACCCATCTGCCAGCTCCGGGTTGATTTCGAGCATCTTTTCTATGCTTTCTATCGCCTTCTGGTACTCCCCAATACGGTGGTACGCCGCGCCCAGATTAGCATAGGCACTTCCATAACCTGGATCCAGTGCGATCGCCTTTTCCAGGTGCTCAATGGCTTTTCTGTGCTCGCCCAGACCATAGTATGCGGCACCCAGATTGGACCGGGATCCAGCCGCGTTGGGGTTTAGTTCAATGGATTTCTCAAGAAAATACACGGCCTTCCCGAAATCTCCGAGACCGTGATAGGCCGTACCCAGATTCGAGTAGGAATCGGAAAGATCGGGCTTCAACTCTATCGCTTTTTGCAGGTATTTGATACCGCTCTCATAGTCATCGAGATCGCAAAACGTATTGCCAACGGAGATCCAGTGTCGGGGGTTGTCAGGGTTGGCTGCCAGAGCGTTCTGGTAGGACCTCAAGCTTGCCTCGGTCTGCCCTCGCAGCCGGTAGTAGGTACCCAGGGTCTCCCACCCATATGAGCCGGCGTGTTTCGACAACACACTGCTTTCCATCATACTCACGAATCTCGACTCTGCGATCCTCCCCTGTGTGTTTATCCCAACCCAGAGCATCGTATGCAATGCCGCGGTTCCACATACCACCAAGGCCGTTCGGATCAGAATCCTTTGGTCCTTAATCTCACCGACCAATCGGTAAGCCACATAAACTGACAGCGGAATGGCGGGCAAACTCAGCACATCCCAGTCTCTGAACGCGCCAATCTCAGGATTGGCCAGGAAGACAAGCAGCAACGGTAGGGCGACAGATGACAGTAAAAAGAAATGAACCGGGCTCCGATCCAACGACCGCCATCGGAGCAGAGCCAGACCCATAGCAGCGGCCGGTGCGGCCAAAACCAGTATGTTCAGCGTATCCAGGAAATGATGGGGGGACAGAAGTCTGTAGGGCTGATAGAAATCTGGCTCTGCGAACACACTAAGGAAGTGGGCCTTCCCCAGATTCGACACGTAGGACCACATATCGAAATCGATCAGGGTGAAACACCCGATGCTGACGAGAGGCACAACGAGCACGGACACCAGATTGACAACTCTGCCCCGTGTTTCCTTTCCCGCAATCAGTCCGAGTACAAGGAGGGAGGGCAGCAGCCCAACAGAAAAAAAGTGCAGCGGTATCAAAACGCCGAGGAGCGCCGCGCTGAATGCAACAGGCAAGCGTCCACGCAAGACCTGGAGTCCAGACAGCAGGAAAGCCAGCATCCCCGGGAGCAGGAGCGCATAGTTCTCAACGTATCCGAAAAACAACTGCATGAACCCGCCTGTAATCATCATGCCCACCACCAGGTTCTTCTGTCTCCTGGTTTCACCCATCACATCAGCCAGTTGGGGAACAAGCAGGAGATATATCCCGCCCGCCAGGTAACTGATCAGTCGGTAAGCACCTTCGGCCGATCCTCCCGCACCAGAGTCGTGAACCTTGCGGACAAGCCAGAAAGTGAGCGGCGCCCGATCGGCGCGCAGGGCATGATTCCAGACCGACTTTTCGAGTTCACGCAGATACAGATACCCGTCTCCAAGCAGATGGACCGAAGAACTCAGGCTCACGAAAAGCGAACAGCCTACCAGAACAAGGGCGTACCGGGACACATAGCGTAGTGGAGATGACCCCCACAGACTGAACCGTCCCTCTGCCCCATCGGAAAGAAACGATTCCCATGCCCTGGGGAATATTACCATCAGACCCAATACCAGAAAGATCAGCTGCACCGGTCCCGGGTAGGCATAAAGCAGATCCGCACCCCAGAGAAAATTCGGGTGCCAGATCGCAGACAAAAGGTGAACGCCCAGAAACAGTCCCGCCACGATGGTGGTCTTGAACATCATGCTATTTTATCATCCTTGTCATCTCGTTCACATCTGCTCCTTAGCCCAGATCTTCATGGAATCTGTAGCGGGATGTTTCGGATTCAGCTCCATCGCACGGTTGTAGTGCGGTTTCGCCTCGTGAATTCTCCCGCTTGCATGGTATATTCGGCCGAGACTGAAATGGGCATTGGCGTGCCCTGGATCGACAGACAGAGTCTCCTTATACTCCTGAATCGCCATCTCCGTCTTACCGATACTGACCGCTGCATTACCCAGATTGTAATGCGCCTGTGCAAAATCCGGTCTCGCCGCCAGCGCTGATCGATACGCTGCAATCGCGCTTTCAAAGGCCTGCTGCTTCAAATAGATATTCCCGGCATTATAATAGGCCTCTGCGAATCCCGGTCTCAACTTCACCGCACGGCTGTACTGCGTAAGGGCTGCCGCATCATTCCCTTTCTCGAGATACAGATTTCCCAGATTGTAATAGGCCTCAGCAAACGCGGGATTCAGCTCGATAGCGCGCTGGTAATGCGCAATGGCCTCTTCCGGATCCCCGAGCCGGAGATATTCGTTACCCAGCAAGTTGTAGACAAACGGATCCACCGAACCCGTATCCACAGACTTTCCATAGGCCAGGGTGGACACCTCTACCTGTCCGTCCTCCCGAAAAAGCGCTCCGAGCATCGCCCAATAGCGTGGGTTCGTCGGGTTGGCTTCAATGGCGTTCTGGTAAGCTGTAAGCGCCTCTGATCTGTCGTTCCCTTCGCGATAATAAATCCCTACTGTTTCCCAACCGTAAGCCCTTGCAGGAGCTGAGATTCCTCCTCGCTCTAACATGTCGGTAAAACGGGACACAGACCTTTCCTCATCCGTGTTCACACCGACCCAGAACACGGTGTGCAGCACAGCTACGCCGCAAATCAGAAAACCGACCTGTCCAAGCGCTCCGCGCGATCTTTCCTGTCTGCAGATCCAGTTTGCAGCCCACACGGTAAACGGCAAAGCGGCAACAGCCAGCGCATCCCAGTCCCGAAACGCTCCGATCTCGGGATTCAGCGTGAACGTAAACAGCAGTGGAACTCCGGCTGCCGTCATCAAGAACAGATCGATCGGCGTACATCTCCACGCAGCCCTTCGCAGCATCAGAACGGTCAACACGCCCGCTGGAGCAACAAGAAGCTGCTGGTTGGCAAAATTCAGAAGATGCAAACCAGAAAACATCCGGTAGGGATGAAGAGCATCCGTAACACCCCAAACGGGAAGAAAATGGACACCCTTCGAGGTAGCGACGTAGGACATCAGATCGAAACCGATCAATTGAAGGACCACCACCGCACAAAGGGGTGCAGCTGCGAGACCGATCAGATTCTGCTTCCGCATCCGCGTTTGCCAGGCCAGCACGGCCAGAGCGGGCAAGAATGACCAGAGTGAAAAATGCAGTGGAATGGAGCAGCCCAACACGGCGGAGGCTGGCCAGAGTGGAAAATCGCGATCGAGACATCGACAGCTGCAGTAGAGAAAGAGCAGCACCGCCGGGAGAATCAGCGCATAATTCTCAAAATAGCCGAAGAAGAGTTGAACGTATCCACCGGTCAACAGAAATCCCAGAGTAATCAGTCTCGTATTGCTGTCCCGTCCGAAAACCTTCGCTGCAGGAATACTGAGTGCCAGGAAGGCCATACCTCCGGCATAACTGAAAATCTGGTAGGTCAATTCGGCGGACGGACCCAGAGAGTGGATGAACCGTATCAGCCAGAATGTCAACGGGGCATTGTCTACTCTGGACCAATGTTCGACCGAATCCAGTTCGGTCAAATAGAGTCTGCCGTCACCAAGCAAGGAAGTGGATGCCCGGAACAGAATGAACAGCCCTGTGCCGCCGAGCACCAGGCCAAGGTGAGCTGTTGTTCCAGCGTAAGGCCACCGCCAAAATCTGTCCAGGAGATCTGCAAAGAAGTCTCCGAGATATTCTCTCACCTGGCGAATCAGGAGGAGGGCACTCACAATCATGAAGGAGGCCCTGGCCAATGGCCCGAAATAAACCAGGAAATCCGCACCCCAAAAGGGAAAGGGCCTCCAGTAGGTCAGTATCACATGGAGGCCGAGAAACATACCGGCGGCAAGTGTTGCACGCATTGGAATCATAACCACATCCGGATCCTGCGCATCTTCAAGAATACCCCCCGGGCTACAGCAATACCCTTGGAAAGGACTTCACCCATCGGTCCTGGTGGTGAGGAATCCCATTCACCTTGATATCCAGATCGATCGTGAGATGAAAAGCCTCCTTCGTACTCCTCAAATTACACACCGCGTCCACCGTGGTCTCCCCATCCGTCCGTACGATCCTCCTCAAATGTTTCCCGATTGCGACCACATCGGATGGATCCTGATTGCTTGCCCAGATCTCCAGGTCCCGCACATTGGTCACCTCCATATTGTCGCTCACACGGGCAGTCCCTTCCGTCAGCGTCTTCAGCCCGACCCGATCGCCCATGAGATCCTCAACGATTTGCCAGACGGGTTTATCGGGAGACAGTCGGTAGAGCTCCACACTGTTTGAGGACGGTGGAAAGGAGACCTGATCACGCACCTCATTCACAGGCACGAGCGGCAGAATCACACAGGAGGATTGATTCTTGTTCCTGTAGATCCGGTTGACCCCATTGTGAGGCGTAGGCCACAGATTCGGAAAATCCGCACTCGAAATGGACAGCCGGATCTGGTGACCCGCTTCGAAACGCCACGCCGTGCAATCCAGATCGAACACCAGCTCGTAGATCTCCCCTGCCTCGAGCGGCTCAGGATCTGTCAGTGAATCTCTCCGTGTCCCATTCAGAACCCCACTGCAAACCAGTGCGCTGGATCCGTCAGGCGCCACATCGCTCAACCGCCCCACGAAAGCCATAACAGGGGCCGTAGAACTCACGTGCAGAATCACCTTCGGCATCCCCAGGATCTCCACAGGAATATCCAGAATCTCTGTAGAAAAATTCACACTGTGGATCTCGTCGGAACGCTGATCACCCGGTAAGCCGAATGGAACACCTCCGGACCATAGCCCCCCGCGTATACCCACCGTGGGCCGATAGGTGTATGTCTCGTATCCCCCTTCGGATCTAGATTTCGAGCCGCCCAGTTTCCCCTCGGGTGACAGATACAGTCGGCGCTGGCTGCTGTCCGCCACGGGAAAATCGACCTCCGTTCTCCAGTACCCGGTCGTATTCAGACGATAAGGATCTGGCCGATCATATCCCTGCATATAAACGCAAACGGGGGGCTCGTCCATCACACCGTTCTCTTCACCTTTCAGCCAGTAATCGCACCATCTCAGCACCTCCTGAAGATAGTCCACTCTCGGCCCCGGTATGGCAGATTCGGGTCGGGTATGATTCCAGGGACCCACCCATACCTTCTTCGGTACCTTCAGGTGCTCGAAGGTTCGCAAGGGGGGGTTCGGATACCCGTCGCGCCAGCCGCCGATCATAAACACCGAACACTTGATGCTGTCGTACCGGTCTCGAATGCTCCCAGGGCGCCAGTACTCCCCGTCCGTTTGATTGGCCAGCCACGTGAGCAGGTAGGGAATGTTGTGCGCCAGATGCTGCTCCCAGATCTCTCCCCATTTCTCCCCGCTGTATTCGGGATAGGGTGGCATGGCATTCATGCCGATCATCGATGCGCCGTAGGAACCTACATCGTAATAACAGCGCCAGCATCCCCCCCGATAATGACAGTCGTCCGTATACCGGTCATCGGTAAAATAGACGGGAATAATCGTTGTCAAATGCTCCGGATGATGCGCCGCCACCTGCACGGCGGTAAAACCGCCATAGGACGCGCCGAACATCGCCGTTTTGCCTGATGACCAGGATTGTCGCGCAATCCATTCGATCGCTTCCACGCAGTCCTGTTGCTCTCTCTGCGCGTATTCGTCCGTATTGATACCCTCGCTGCTTCCACTTCCTCTACAATCGATCCGTGCGCCAATGAAACCTTTTTGTGCGAACAGGTTATGGTAGCCTGAGTACGGAAGAGAATCGTCCTTCCGGTAGGGAATGTATTCAAGGATCAGAGGGAGGGGCTGCTGTGCCCAGTCTTCCGAATCGGGAACATGCATATCCATCGCGATATGCACTCCGTCCGACATCGGAATCATCAAATTCTTGATGAACCTGACCCCATCTTTTGGTGGAAACTCAACAGGCATATTTCCAATCTCCTCGCGTGCTGTACTCACAGACAAACCGCTCACAACACATGGCGGTCCGAAGGGACATAATCGCTGTTCAACGGATCCCAGCGCTCACCACAGATCTCACTAATAACGGTCCACTCGCCTGACGTCAGATTACCCTGGTGGTGGTATAGAAAACGCTGCAGGCCCGCTTCTTGAGCGTTCTCCAGAAGCAGCCGCAAATGGCCTGCACTCATAGGATCGCCATCGTGGGGAGAACGCCCTGCCTCCAACCAGGGCACAATGCGGTCGGAATCATTCACCACAGCCAGTGCCCGCCTCGTCTCCTCCTGTGCGACATCCTCAAAGAACTCGGGCGTCAGTGCCGACTCCAGATCCGAACGGCTCTTGATCCCTGGCAGGTTCAACCCGAAAAGCGATTCGACCACCTTTAGCGCGCGCTCGTCGCCAAGACCTTCGTTCCAGGATACCAGAGTCTCTACATACCGACATACCGTACCGACCAGACCGTCGAACCCTCTGTGCCAGAAATAGTGCTTTGGCAGCAAAACATCCATGAATTTTGCAAGTGCTTCGAAGTCATACCCGCAAAGTGGGGCGAAGGCAGCAGATCGAGGACCAACACCCAGTTTAATGGGTCGGGACATGCCTGATGCTACATCCTCTCTCACAGCTTTGAAAAAGGAGGTGAGCGCCTCCACGCGAAACCGGAACCAGGCAGTCAGATCGGGATCACTGCCGAACAATTGGGTCGAACCCACGAAACCGCCGCCGGCGTGCAGCTTCACGCGTGAGGGGGTCAGCGAGTGGAGCGTATCGAACAACCGATCCTTTGCAGCCACCAGCGCATCGTAGTCGTATCCCAGTGCCCGGCACGCAGGCACAATGGTATCCGGGAGATCGTTGAAGATATAGGACCTGGATCCCATATGGTTCGGGTCTATCTCATACCCCCACTCGGGCCCATCCATAATACCGCCGTCCACCATGGGAAACTGCTCGAACGTATCCACCATCCGCGCGCAAATGGCCAGTCGGGTCTCTTCATCAGCCAGCATGTGTCCATCGCCTCCTGGACCCATCCCCGTATGCGGCTGAAAAATCCACACGGTCCAGCCCCTGTCCTTGGCCGCCTGAAACGTCTTCTCCAGCAAAGCACGGCGATCCCCCGGCACGGCAACGGTTTCCGGTGCTTTGACGCCGAACCGTCGATACACCTCAGGGTTGGGTATGAAAGCTGGAATCGGGGCGGTACCCTTTTCCCTGGACCGTACGCCAGGCAGCAAATCTGCCGCGTTGAAAACGGGTGGTCCCATCACCAGACCATCCACACCCCCCGCCTCCCATGCAGGAAACAGCCTTTCGTGATGATCCATCACGCCTTCCAGATCCCGCATCACATCCATCCAGAGTTTCAAACGCTGCCTCCCGGGAATTCCTTTGTGAGCACCTTATTATCCAGAAGTTAAGTAAATCTGATGTGATCCCTATTGCAAGCCCTTTCCGTTCACGGAACGCGCGACCGAACCGAATCACTTGCCCTGGTCCACGCCCGTGTCCGGATTTACCATCGCTAAACCATCCAGCGATCTCGCGACTGACGCAAACCTGAATGCGGCCGCAGTTCCCTGGCAATTGTGGGTCGTGGCGGAATAGGAATTGATGCCGGTTTCTCATCAACCTATATTTGGACCTCTGGTTCGTTGATGAACTTTCTGACCTTTAATCCAAAAGAACACCCATGTCCGAAAACTATCCCTTTACCAGGCTTGTGCGTGGACTACCATCTACGGTGCCGTTCGTGGGTCCCGAAACGCTTGAACGTCAAAGGGGCGCGCCATTTCGTGCCCGCCTGGGTGCCAACGAAAGCGCATTTGGAACATCTCCCCTGGCCCAAAAAGCGATGGCGGAAGCCGCATCGGATATCGCCTGGTATAATGACCCGGAAAATTTTGATATTCGGAACGGCCTCGCCCGCCATCTGGCCATTCCCGCAGAGCACATCACCATGGGTGCCGGCATAGATGATCTGCTTGGGCTCGTTGTTCGCCTTTTCGTCGAGCAGGGCGACACTGTCGTCACTTCCCTTGGCGCCTACCCGACCCTTCACTATCACCTGGCGGGATTTGGACATCAAGCCCAATGCGTGCCCTACCGGGACGGCAGAAATGACCTGCAGGCGCTCAGCGACCTTGCCAACCAGACCTCTGCGCAAATGGTCTATCTGTCCAACCCGGACAATCCAGCGGGCACCTGGCATACCGCCGCAGAAATCGAGTGCTTCCAGTCTTCACTCCCCTCTCGAGGTGTCCTCATTCTGGATGAAGCCTATATCGAATTTGCTCCCGAAGATGCCGCACCGGCCATTGTCCCTTTGCTCCCCGGCACCATCCGGATGCGCACATTCTCAAAAGTATATGGAATGGCGGGCGCAAGGATCGGATACGCCTTCGCCGAGGCCGAAGTGATCTCGTCCTTCGAGAAGGTCCGACACCACTTCGGTGTGAACCGGCTGGCCCAGATCGGAGCCCTTACATCGCTCGACGATACGGACTTCGTGTCAGGCGTTATCGCCTCCGTCAAGGAAGGACGCAAAGAATACGCCGCCATCGGTTCAGAACTCGAGTTACCAACGCTGCCATCGGCAACCAATTTCGTCACCTTCGATGCCGGAAGCGCCCAAAGGGCTGTCTCGATTCTGAACGCCTTGCAGGATCGGGATGTATTCGTCAGAAAACCGGCCGTACCTCCCCTGGACAGGTGTTTCAGAGTAACCGTTGGAATGAAACCGGAGCGGGGAATTTTTTTGGAAGCATTGAGGCGAATTGTAAAATCGATTTAGACCGTTCTTCGAAGCAGGTTCCGCGGTCAGGGCGCAGACTTCACATCGGATCACCAGCAGACGCCTGGCCGGCAGGCATCTCGCGCAGATGGATGTGACCGGATAGAGATGTCACCGCTCATTTTCTCTTTACCCGGTAGCCGTGTGGTGTTATCGTGTAGCACTCAGCAGATTCATGGAATTTTTGAAACAGGCGGTCCCGGACACGCAGCGTGTCAGGATCTGAAGTACAGTAGTAGACATCCGACCGAAAGGGATTCAAATGCAAATCGCGAAACACAAAGTGGTTACCATGGAATACACACTTACCGGGTCGGATGGAACGATCCTCGACACCTCCGAAGGGCAGGAACCACTGGCCTACATCCAGGGGACCGGCAACCTGATTCCTGGGCTCGAATCCGCCTTGGAGGGGAAAGCGGCCGGAGATCACCTGGAAGTCTCCTTACCTCCCGAAGAGGGCTACGGGGTTCGCGATGATTCCCTCATGCAAACCATTGCTCGTGAACAGTTCGAAGGCGTAGAGGATCTCCAGGTAGGCATGCAGTTCGAAGCCAGAGATGACGAGGGAGAACAGGTGGTAACCATCGTGAAGATCGAGGAGGAAGTGGTCACCGTAGATGGCAACCATCCATTGGCCGGAGAAATCCTCAATTTCAACGTAGATGTCGTTGAGGTTCGTGATGCGACATCCGAGGAACTCGAACACGGCCACGTGCACGGTCCCGGTGGCCACCATCACTAATCCTGCCGGGTCACCTGGAATGATTTCCAATCGATTCCCCGAATATTCAGAACACGATCCATTGGTGCCGGTTTGGTGTGCCACACCCGGGGACGGAGGATATATCCACCGTTTTTTCGACACCTCGCCATTCAGTCCTTCCGGCCGATACCTCGCACTCACCCGGTTGCCCTATGAGGATCGGGTCCCCTCCCCTGGTGATCCAGCTGAAGTCATACTTGTGGATCTTCAGGAAGGATCCGAGCGTGTCATTGCACAATCCTGCGGATGGGATACCCAACTGGGTACACAGGCCCAGTGGGGCACGGACGATACCCAGCTTTTCTTCAACGATCTGGATACGGACACCTGGCGACCTCACGGTGTCAAAATGAATCCACAATCCGGTGATCGGAAAGACCTCGACGGCACCGTCTATATGGTGTCCCCCGATGGCCGCTTCGTCGCGAGTCCGTCGTTTCTCAAAATGGGACTCACGCAACTGGGCTACGGTGTAATCACGCCTCCGGGGCAGGTCCCTCCTAACCGCTGGGCTCCAGAGGACGATGGCATTTTTGTGACGTGTACGGACACGGGGAAGACCGAACTCCTGGTGTCTCTGCGCACCATCGTTGAATCCGCTATCCCGGCCATCGATCCGGATGCTTATCGTGAAGGCGACTTCTACGGATTCCACGTCAAATGGAACTGCCGGGGAGATCGGCTGATGTTCGTCTTGCGCTGGGTCCCGCACAGTGGCGGCAAGATGAAACACGACCTGATCACCATGAATGCCGATGGCACAGACATCCGCCTCGCAATTCCCGAAGCCATATGGGGGAAAGGGGGCCATCACCCCAACTGGACTCCTGATGGTGACGGCATCACCATCAACCTCAAACTGGACGGTCAGACCCTGCGGCTTGCAAGCTCCAACTGGGATGGCGACGGACTCTCACCTATGACAGAAGCGGTTGTGGGCTCCGGGCATCCCACACTTCATCCCAACGGCCGACACATTGTGACAGATGTCTACCTGCACGAACCGCTCGCCTTCGGAGACGGCACCACGCCCATTCGCTGGATCGATCTGGAAACCGGGACCGAAGAAACACTCGTCCGTATCAACAATGACCCTCCATTTCCGGGTCCCAAAAAGGAACGCCGCATAGACCCGCATCCTGCGTGGGATCGTTCCTTCAGGTGGATAGCCTTCAACGGCTGCGAAGCTGGCACTCGAAAAGTCTACATCGCTGATCTCCAATCCAAACTCCAGGACTAGACCTTTCAAAATTTGAGAAAAAAATTGAATCTACTCGATCAGGCAATTGAAGACTATTGCCACGGCGTCCTGAGCATCAGCCGCGACAGAAATGGAGTTCGTCTCAGAAGGATGACTCCGGATCAGTTCGCGTACTATGACCGGAATCCTGGATGGGCAATCAGATCCCGCTGCAACTCCGGAGGCTCCATCGCACTGCGCACAGACTCACGGTTTATGGATATCACACTGCATTTTTTGTCGGGCGCCAGAACGTACTTTGGATTGGATATAGAAATCGACGGCATCCATTCCCACTGTATCCGACTCGATAAGGCACAGGGGTCCTACGAAAGAAGACTGTTCGAATTTGACGACAGCCAGGAACGAACGGTTCGGATCTATCTTTCACCGAACATCGAGATCAAACTCCTGAAACTGGAGTTGAAAGCGGGATCTACCCTTCAGCCTATCGAACCTGCGGCCACCAACCTCCTGTGTCTGGGCGATTCGATCACGCAGGGTATGGACGCGATCAGCCCGGTCTCCACCTACCCGGTACAACTGGCGAGAATGCTCAACGCCAATCTGCTCAACCAGGGAGTGGGTGGACACATATTCGATCTCGATGCCCTGGACCCGGATCTTCCCTTCGATCCGGACCTCATCACCGTGGCATATGGCACCAACGACTGGGGCAGAGAAATTGGACTTGATGGTGTTCGGAACACCGCCTCCGCATATCTTGAAAAACTCAGGGAAATCTACCCTCCACCTGTCAGGATCGTGGTACTGAGCCCAATATGGCGTGAAATCGGCCACGAACAGCGCGGCGGGGTGGACCTGCCCACCTTTTCCCGCACCATCCTGGAGACCGCACTGACAATACAGGACCTGGAAGTGATCGACGGCCTTGCCCTGGTACCCAATCAACCCTGGCATCTAGAGGACGGGACACACCCGAACGACCTCGGATTCCTCCACTACAGCTTGAACCTATATAGACTGCTGACCGCAAAATGATCCGGTCGGTCGAATTCTTAATTACTCCGACGGAGGCGTTATATGGCAGATGTAAACACCATGGACCTGTTCAGAATGGATGATCAGGTCGTACTTGTTACCGGCGGCACCAAAGGGCTTGGACGCGAAATGGCGCTCGCCTTCTCCGAAGCAGGCGCCACCACCGCACTTTGCTCGCGTTCAGAGGCGGACTGCGCCTCGGTTGCGGCAGAAATTTCGGAAAGCACCGGAAACCCGTGTCGGGGAGTCAGTGCCGACGTAACCGATGAGTCGGATGTGGACGATCTCTTTGGGAAGGTCGTAGACGAATTCGGAAAGTTGGATGTACTCGTGAACAGTGCGGGCATGAATATCCGGCATCCCGTTGAAGAATTTCCGCTCGAAGAATTCCGCCAGATCATCGACGTGAATCTCACTGGCTCCTGGCTTTGCTGCAGGGCAGCGGGACGCTTGCTCAAACCTCAGGGAAGGGGTTCCGTCATCAACATCGGTTCCACCCTGGGCGCCGTTGGACTTGCCGAACGATCTGCATACTGTGCGTCAAAAGCGGCCATCGCCGGACTCACCAGAACCCTTGCGCTGGAATGGGCGCCTTACGGCGTTCGGTGCAACGCATTGTGTCCCGGACCATTCCTGACCGAAATCAATAAACCCCTGCTCAAGACACCCGAAAAAGTAGCCTCTCTGCTCAGCCAGACCGCATTCAACCGCTGGGGTGAAATGCATGAAATCAGAGGGGCCGCCCTTTTTCTGGCCAGTCCCGCTTCCACATACGTCACCGGGTCTTCCCTCTTCGTCGACGGCGGATGGACAGCTCAATAATTCCTGGAGAACAGAATGCATCGATACATCCTTTTCATCATCCTGACTCAACTCATGATTTCTAACGTCACAGGGGCGGATCAGAATCCTCCCTTTTATCACGACAAGGTAAATATGCTCACCTACCTGGACGCCAGCGGCAAACAGATTCCCATCAAAAAGCCCGAAGACTGGGTCAAACGCCGGGCACACATACTCCAGAACATGCAGCTCGTCATGGGGAAACTTCCGGATCGTTCAAATCTGCCCCCACTGGATATGAAGGTGGTCGAAACAAAGCATCTCGACGGCGTCAAACTGGAAAAAATCACATTTCTGTCGGAACCCGGAGACCGGATGTTCGCTTACCTTCTTACACCATCCGACCTCCAGGGAAAAGCCCCCGCGATGCTTTGTTTGCACCAGACCACAAAAATAGGGAAGGACGAGCCTGCGGGACTCGGCGGGTTGCCAAACCTGCACTACGCACTGGAGCTTGCCAGGAGAGGGTATGTCACCCTGGCGCCGGACTACCCCAACTTTGGTGACTACTCTCATAATCCATATGAAAACGGATATGTCAGCACCACCATGAAAGGCATCTGGAATCACATGCGTGCGGTCGATCTGCTTCAGTCTCTCCCCCAGGTGCATGCAGATCGAATCGGCAGCATCGGCCACTCGCTGGGTGGGCACAACACCATGTATGTCGCGGTATTCGATGAGCGGTTGAAAGTCCTCGTGTCCAGCTGCGGGTTCAATTCCTTCTTCAAGTATTTCGGAGGAGACATCGGCGGCTGGAGTCACAAGGGATATATGCCGCGGATCTTCCAGGTCTACAAGAAGGATCCAAAGCTGATGCCGTTCGACTTCACGGAAGTGGTCAGCGCTCTTGCACCCAGAGCCTTTTTCGTTAATGCTCCGTTGGGCGACGACAATTTCGAAGTCTCCGGTGTGAAGGACTGTATCGAGGCCGCCACGCCTGTTTACAAGCTCCTTGGTGCGGAAGCGAATCTCGAAGCTGTCTACCCGGACGCCGAACACGATTTCCCGCCGGATATCCGGAAACAGGCGTACGCGTTCATCGATCGCGTCCTCAAAAAGTAGATCTCGGAAGTTGCTTCACCACTCGATCACCCTCAACACCTCCTGGATGACAAAATGACACCCTGGACCTTTGTACACGTATCCGATATTCATGTTGGCACGCCGCGATCCTTCAGATTCCAACCTGCCTGGAACGCAAATTGGCAAACCGCGCGAAGGCAGATCCTCGATATCGATCCGGAATTTCTTCTTCTGGGTGGAGACCTCACCCGCGACGGATCAACCCATCGATTTGAACTGGAGCAGGTCAAAAAGGATCTCGACAGTCTCCCGTTTCCATATTATGTCATCCCCGGTAACCACGATGTAGGGAACAAGTATCAGCCGGACACAACCACCGCCATTAAACAGGGCGCGGTTGATCAGTTTCGGGAGATCTTCGGCAGCGACCACTGCAGCTTCACGCACAAGGATGTCAGGTTTACAGGCTTCAATGCCCTCCCTGCAGGATCGGGAATTCCGGCTGAAACAGATATGTGGAACTGGCTCGAGGCGCAAGTCGATCAGCCTCGCTCACCTCATCACGTCTGGTTCTTGCACCCGGCCCTCTTTGTAGAGAACCCCGAAGAACCGAATTGGAATGTGGAAACAAACCGCCTGGAATGGATCTTCGGAACCGACGATCCGCACAGAACTCGCATGCTGGAAATCATTCGAAAAACCGATCCGGATCTTGTCATCACCTCCCACATCCACTGTCGCAAATCCGTCACGATCGAGGATCTGACGTTTCAGTATTCGTCCGCGGTCGCCTTTCCACAGCAAGTTCTCGGTTGGGAAGACGGCGATCCCACTCTTGGCTTCCTGAAATGCGACGTCGCAGATGCTGGAGTCACGCACTCGTTCGTTCCACTTGCTCAGGTGTCTGAGGAAAAGGGATACGGCCCAGGAGGAAGTCCGGCGTTCGAGGAAAGAGATTACACCATATCCTGGGAAAAGCCCTCTTTGAAGGACCTGGGTTTATAGCGCAACAATCATATTCTGTCACCATTCAACGGAAAGTCAGAAAAAATGAGTAAACTTGCACTGCTTGGTGGTAATCCAGTCCGGACGGATCCGCCGCCTCGATGGCCTTTACACGACGAGTTAGAAGTAGAAGCCGCCACCCGTGTCGCAAAAAGCGGGAAGTGGCAATACGGCCTTGGCACCGAAGGGACGGAACTGGAAGCGGAATTCGCCGAGTGGATCGGATCGGAGTATGCCATTGCAACCATCAACGGCACCGAAACCATGACCCTTTCTCTCAAGGCTGCCGGTATCGGCCCCGGCGACGAAGTCATCATGCCCACCACCACCTTTATTGCCTGTCCCCTGTCGGTTCTCCTGGCCGGGGCAGTAACTGTACCTGTCGACATCGATCCTGCCAATCTCTCGATCGACCCCGCAGCAGTGGAGGCGGCCCTCACACCACAGACGAAGGCCATCATGCCTGTGCACCTGGCGGGCATACCTGCTGATCTCGATGCCATCATCGACATTGCAGACCGCCATGGACTCATCGTACTGGAGGACACGGCTCAGGCGCAGGGGGCAGAGTGGAAGGGAAAGAAAGTCGGAACGCTCGGACATTTCGGCTCCTACAGCTTTCAAACCGCAAAAACCATGGTCTCAGGCGATGGAGGAATCATCACCACGAATGACAAGGCGCTGGCAGATCTCTGCCGTTCCTACAGGCAATTCGGGCTGCCTCAAAAGGAAGGGAACCATATATATGGTGTCACTGGGGGAAATTACCGAATCAGCGAATTCGTGTCGGCAATCCTCAGGGTCCAGCTCTCACGTGTGGACGAATTGATCGACAGGCGGATCGAAAATGCACGCATACTCACGCGAAAGCTCGGCGATGTCCCCGGCCTTCACCCCTTCACGCTTGACGAGCGAATCACCAGGTGCAGCTATCTGAGTTACAGCATCCGGTATGAGGCCAACGAACTCGAAGGCGTGCACAGAGACACATTCCTGAAAGCCCTGGCGTCCGAGGGCATTTCAATGAGAAGCGGCTACACCACACTGGTTCACGAAATGCCGCTGTGTAATGGTGAAAATCTGCGCCCCGAGGACCTGAAGCGATTCAGTGGCCGGAACATCGACGCTGCAAAGAACGGTCAATTCCCGAACGCCGAACACGCCAGAGACCACACCACCATTTGGGCAGTACAAAACTGGCTACTTGGAGATGCCGATGTGACCGAAGACATCGTACGTGCCGTCTACAAGGTTGTGGAAAACCTGGGTGCGCTCAAATCTTAAGCACCAGACAGGATGCTGTGTGTCGCTCGCCCATATATCAAAATCGGAGTCGAAGTGCCAATACTCACCATTGATCGAAGCATACTATTCAACGGTCGAAATTCCGACATCACCTGGTTTCACCCCAAGGTCGGATTCATGCCAGGCAAGGCGCTCGATCAGCCGCCGGTAGCAGTCATGTGTTGTCAGTCTATCACCGGATCGGATGTGTTCGGTCAGGTCCACGAATCCCTTTCCAACGACCTCGGGAAAACCTGGACTACACCGGAGCCGATCCCTTCTCTGGGACGCCACGATCTTGATTCTCCCGGATGGGAAGAAGGCGTGTGTGATTTCGTGCCGGACTGGCATATGAAAACGGGGCGACTCCTCGGAATCGGGCACAACGTATACTACGAGAACGGTGTCCTCGCAAATCCACAGAGAAAGCGATACCCGGCATATGCCGTCCGTAAACCCGATGGCGCCTGGTCCGGGGTTCGCAAGCTGGAATGGACCGACCCCAGAATGACCGAGATCTACACCAGCGGCTGTGCCCAGCGTGTCACACTGGAATCCGGCGACATCATCCTGCCCTGCTCCTGGGGGCCCGAGGGCAGAATGGACCGCGCCGTAGGATCCCTTCGGTGCACATTCGACGGAACCACCCTTTCTGCCATCGAATCCGGGAATGAACTCCGCAACACATCGGGTCGAGGTCTTCTAGAGCCCACCATCACCCTGCTGGATGGAAAATACTACATGAGTATCCGGGCAGAGGATGACCGGGGATATGTTTCAACATCGTCAGACGGTCTTGAGTGGTCGCCGGAAAAGGCCTGGACCTGGGAGGACGGAGAGCCACTCACCATGAGCACCACACAGCAGCGGTGGTTGACCCACAGCATCGGTCTCTGGCTGGTTTACACACGGGCTGCCGAAGAGAACACCAACGTGATGCGATGGAGAGCTCCGCTTTATATGGCCGAAGTGGACACGGATAACCTCTGCCTGATACGCGAAACGGAACAGGAAGTTTTTCCACTCTTAGGGGATGGCGTGAACGACCCGACGCACGTGGCCAGAATGGGGAATTTCATGCCGGCGAACGCCACAGTGGAAGAATCGTGGGTCACCGTAGGAGAAACCCTTCCGGAAGATGGGTGGAAGGGAGATACGCTGCTGGCTCGAATCAAATGGACCCGTCCAAATTACGAACTGTCCTGGAAAACCTACAATTAATGGATAGATCCATCTCAAGGAGAAATCTATGTCGAATCCCGTCCTGAAATCCCTGCAGCCCTGGGCGCCGCATCCCAAGGCAGCGCCGCTTACCGAAAGAAGCGGGGATACACTGGCCGTTGCAGCAAATGGTACCCGTACCTGTGTAGGTGGCTGGCAGGCAGAATTCGAAGGCACCCGTGGGAGGAAGGCCTACCGCGTTACCTGGGAAGTTCGTTACCAGGATCTCGATCACGAACGGGATTCACTGAGGTGCAAGGCATTCTGGGGCGAGATGTCACCCGATGATGCAACCGTGAGGAGCAGTACTGTTCCAGCGTGGGATTATCTGGTTCCCCACAGAGTTTCGAAAGACACTCTCCGCTTCACCCGCATCCTGGTTGCCCCGAAAGGCGCCAGGCAACTTACCTTGCGCTGCTCCTTCCGGTGGTCCACAAAAGGAGAGTCCACGTGGCTTTTGCCTGTGGTCGATCCGGTAGACAGACCGGAATCTCCCCGTCCTGTCAAGGTCGCCGTAGTCACAGGAAAGGCTGATGCACGGAGAGGGAAAATTTCCTCGATCCAGGACAACATCGATTACTATGCCCCGCTTTGTGAGGCGGCTTGCGCGAAGGGAGTAGATCTGGTGGTCCTGCCGGAAATAGCTCTGCAGTGGCAGGTCCAGGGCAGCCCCATTGACCTGGCAGTCGAACTCCCCGGACCGGAGACGGAAGTATTCGCGGAGATCGCCCGGAAGCACAGCAATTTCCTGCTCCTGGGACTGATCGAGAGAGATGGCGATGCCGTCCACAATACAGCAGCCCTCCTTGGGCCCGACGGCGAACTCGAAGGCCGATACCACAAAGTACATCTGGCCGTAGGTGGAGAAAGCGAATCCGGTATCCTTCCCGGACAAGACTTCCCCATGTTCGATACGGTCATCGGTCGTATGGGCTGTAATATCTGTATGGACAGCTCCGCCGCAGAGTCTTCCCGTATGGTCGGCCTCAGCGGCGCCGACTTCCTCCTGCTGCCCATCATGGGAGATCACCGCGCCAGTAGATGGAGTCCGGGGTCACCTCTGTTCAGTGAAGACCGTTGGAAGGCCATCATGAGAACACGAGCGATGGACAATCAGCTCTGCATGGTCGTCGCTCGAAATTACGGTCCAGGAAGCTGTATCATCGACCGCAAAGGGGAAATTCTGGCTTGGAACGAAGGAGACCGCGACCACATCATAGCCACAGTGGAACTTGAAGATGGTTATCGGACGTGGAACAGTGGATGTTTCCGCGAAGTCAACTGGATGCAGCGTCGTCCACACGTTTACAACGCCTACGTCGACGAGGAAAACAAGGGCTCCTTACTTTCAGGCGTGTATTGATCATCAATTTGGAGACCAACGAAAAAGGGCCGGAAAAGATCATCTTCCTGGCCCTTCTGCTATCACAGACATATGAGATGTCGGCTACCTGAAATGAAACAAGAGCACGCCTGCGGCCACGGCTACATTCAATGAATTCACACCGGCAGCGATCGGAATCGTAACAGACACGTACGCAAGTTCCCGCAGCTGCGAACTCACACCGAAGGTCTCGTTACCCATCAAGAGTGTGGGTTGGCCCGCATCACTCACTTCCCGGTAAGGTGTTCCGGTCAGATCTGCGCACAGAACCCGTACATCCGAATCCTTCAGATCCTGTAAAAGTGCAGCAAGGTCTTCATTCCGAAAAGTTGGCATCCGAAAAATAGACCCCCGGGAGGCTCGAACAACCTTCGGATTGTAGAGTTCCACGGATCCCTTAGACAAGAAAATGCCGCCTGCTCCCGCCGCCTCGGCCGTACGTTGAACCAGGCCCAAATTATTCGGATCTCGCAATTCGTCAAAAAGCAGCAGTGGCGCACCTGATTTGAGCACGTCCTCCCGTTTCCATTCCTGCATTCGAACAACGCCCAGTACCCCTTCCGGATTCTCGTATTCACCCATATGTTTGAGTGCTCGCCGGTCTGTCTGCTGAATCAGAATTCCCCGCGCCATCCCCTTCTCGAGCATCTTCTGCAGCCCTTCATCCTGCCGCACGGCTTCCCTGTCGAAAACAAGCTGATCAACTGGTGCATCCGAATCGAGCGCCTCCTCGACCAGACGCACACCTTCGATCATAAATTTGCCTTCGGCATCCCGTCCTTTTCTGTGTTTCAGTGACAGGATATTTTTTGCGTTCTTTACGGCCATAAGTACAAAACGGCACGTACCGGCTTGAACCTCACCGCCGGCACCCGCCGTCTCCCCGGTTGAATTGGATCAGCCCTCGGAGGGCTTCTTGGCGTCTTCGTGGCTGATCGAGTCCCGCAGCTCTTGAAGCTCCGTCCATATCTCGCGCTCGCGCTTCGACATATTCAGAAAATATAGCAGGATTGCTGCCCAGATAATCGAATATGCCGCTGCCACGTATTCCAGAAACTGCATGGTGATTCCTTCCTTCTTTGGAGAGATCGCACCTCTTTGTTACCGGATCACGATTCGCCCATCTGTCCCAACAGGGTCTTGCGGTCCTTCACCTCTGCCTTCAGCGACTCGAGCTCGTCCCTTGCCTTCTCTATCGAAACCCGCTTGAACAGGATAGCGAAGAACAGGATAATAAACGTCAGCGTACAGAAATAGAATGCCATTTTCATATCCGGTGGGAGACCCACTTTGTCTCCCCGGATAACCTGGGGGTGGTGACTGCGCCACAGGCGGGTTGAATAATGGATCAGAGGCGCATCCAGAAATCCTATAATCCCGAGAACTGCCCTGAATTTTGCACTTTGCAGCGATTCCTCACTGTAGTTCTTCAGCATGAGATAGGCGACATATATCAACCACAGCACCAGCGTCAACGTAAGTTGATAGTCCCAAACCCACCAGGCGCCCCACACGGGTTTCGCCCAGAGCGGCCCGGTCAACAAGACCAGTGTACAGAACAGAAGACCGACTTCCGCAGAACAGGATGCCCAGATGTCAAACCGCTTTTCCCGTTTCCAAAGGTAGAGCACACTGAAAATAAACACCAGGAAAAACCCGGCATACATAGCAAAAGCAGAGGGTACATGGAAATAGAAAATCTTCTGGGCAAGACCCATCTTCCTTTCCATACTGGCGAATACAAGCGCCATATAAGGAGCGACCAGCATGCCAATCAACGCAAGACCACCCAGAACTGAAGTTAACAAATAAGGTCGCTTACCCATCTCTTACTCCTCCACCACATAATCGAACAGCATAAGGCAGGCTGTCGTGAACAGCAGCGCAAATGCGCCTCCGAGCTTCAGCCACGCACCAACCTCGGATAAAGGCTCGCCCGCAAGGATCGCACGAAATGTCTCTACAGCAGCGAGTAGCGCGGGAATTAGCACCGGTAGCGAAAGCATTGGGAGCAACGCTTCCTTCAATCGTGTGTTGATCGACATGGCGGCAAACAGCGTTCCTATGGAGGCGAAACCCAGTGTTCCCAGAAAAAGGGGCAGGACCAGACGATGCAGATGATTCAGAACGGGAATGTTCAGGAAAATCTCCAAAAGTGGAAGCATCAAGGCCTCCATACAAATCATTGTGGTAAAATTGGCCAGCATCTTCCCGAGGAAAATTGCACCCCTGTCCGCAGGCGATAACAGAAGACCCATCATACAATCATTTTCGCATTCCATCGTAAATGATCGCGTGAGACCAAGCAACCCTGCGAATGTCACGGAGATCCAGAAAATCCCCGAGGCGGCGGTTTGCATGATCGGAGATCCGGGTTTGAATGCGAAATTGAAGATCAACAGAACCAGAAACCCGAAAAAAACCATGGCGCTCAGGCGCTCTTTGGTCCTCAGTTCCGTCTTCAAATCTTTCAACAGGATTGCGGTAGCCTGCTGGAAAAAGGAGGGCATCAACCGATCCTTTCCTCAGTTTTGAATGGCACCAGCATAGATCCCCTCGAATGCTTCCGTGGACAAACCCTCGCTTTCGCCGCGGCTTGTAACCCGTCCGCGATTCAGAATCACGAATTGGTCCGAAAGCTTCAGCCCCAGATATAGATCGTGGGTTACCAGCACCACCGTTCGGCCGGCTTCCCGAAGACCCATCAGCAAATCACTCAGCATGGTGCGCGCGGAAGCATCCAGGCCTGTAAAAGGTTCATCGAGCAGCAAAATCGCAGGTTCGTGCAGCGTGGCCCTGGCAATCGCGAGGCGCTGTTTCATACCTCGTGAAAATACTCGCACCCGGTCATGCTCACGTCCCTCCAGCCCGACTGCCTCGAGAGATATCTGTACACGGTCCTTCAGATCGGGAAGACCGTACAATTTGCCGTAGAAAATCAAATTCTCTGCAGCTGTCAAATCTTCGTAAAGGAGTGTTTGGTGGGAGATCAGGCCAATGGTAGATCGAACACGTTCTGGTTCCTGCTGCGTGTCCACACCTCGTATCCTGACCTTTCCAGTCGAAGGTTTACCCAGTGTGGCGATCAGACGCAGGAGTGTGCTTTTTCCCGCTCCATTGGGGCCGAAAAGCACCAGGGAACTTCCTTCGTTCACCTCGAGATCGACACCACGCAGCGCGATCAGATGCCCAAAGCGCTTTTCGACACCCTCCAGTGCGACTGCCGGTATGGTCCCATCCACGTCAGATAGCTGTCCATTCTATATGCGTCAAGTGCTATTGGAAAGGTGTCACGCGTCCGAATCGGAGAGATCCACGATCTCCGCTATGAGCGCCTCGCGTAGTGCACGGTAATCTTCGTCCTCGAGCTGCCCGTCTTCGTGCCGATCATCCAGATCGGCGATCTGCTGAAGCAATGTCTTTCTCCTGTCCCGCAATCCGGATTCGATCATTTCCGAGTTACCCGCACTCGGACGTTTTCTGTAGAATATCGCAAGCAGACCAAAAGCAAGGGCCAGCGCTCCCAGCGACCACTTCAGTGTGTCTTTCGAAAGATATTCCTCGATATCAGTGGAGGGAACACCCAGCCGCAGAATGATCTGACCACCCTTTTCCAGAGCCGTTCCCCTGAACCTGCGGAAATTTTGCTGTTGAAACGCCACCTCACCGAGATCTTGTAAACCGGTCGCTTCGATCTCCGAATCCGAGGGTGTCATCATTACATCTACAGTTCCGGTTGGATAATTCACCTTCTGTTTGAAGCGACTTCCATCGGGAAGCTGATGGGTAAAAATCAACTGACTCCCGCCTGGCCGTACAGGTTCTGGACTCACCAGAATATTTCCATGTGCGTGAAGTCCTTCAGGTCCCCCGGTGATATTCGATACACCTTCGGGCAGAACGACTTCGAGGCCGTGTCCATGTTCACCCGGCGTACGGTAGGTCCTGTTACTCCCATTCTTCACAATAACGATCTGGGTAACTTTTCTACTCGCGCCGTCGATCACCAGATGGTGAGCAACTACAGTCAACGCACTATCGGAGTCGCTGGTTTCATATACGCCTATCTCAACGGGTTCCCCGTGGGCGTGTCCCACATCTTGAACGTAACCGACGCCGGCGTATGAGACAGACAGCAGGCCGTGTCCATCCTCTTCGGCAGACTCAGCCTCAAAGGAAAAGCGACCGTTGGCATCTGTGGTATCCTTCAGAACATCGGCAGACTCGCCACCGTGGTGAACAAGACTTACTTCACGGCCTGGCTCCGGCCGCTCGAATGTCTTGTTGACCACGCGACCACTGATTGTCTCAGCATATGAATTGATTGCAAGGAGGGTAATACCGAGGAGTGTAAAGATCCCTATGTTCCGTGTCACTCTCATATCGGCTGGCCGCACTGTGGGCAGAACCGGGCATTGGTGGGCGCCGAGGATCCACAATTCGAACAGGAAGATTTCTTGCCCTTCTTTTTTCTACCGGTCCCTCTCAGCGCCGCAATCTCCTGCTCGATCTTGTCCTCGCCTGATTCCTCTTTTCCATGGCTCTGGTCGATCGCCTTCATGAGTTCTACGGCCTGAGACTGAAATCTGGACCTTGTGGCTTTATAATCGTCTTCCTCAACTTTCCCCATCTTGTAGTCGAAATCCAGTTCCTTGATCGAATCATAAAGCGACTCCCTGCCTTCCAGCAACTGCCGCTTCCGTCCAACCTTCCGGAACTTGAATTCCTGTTGTTTGCCGAATAGAGGCCGGAACACATAAATGATGACCACAGTGGCCAATAGAATAAAAATTGCGCTGATCACAGCTCCCTCTCCTTGAGTTCAGCATCCAGCCGGCTGAGATACTCATCATCTGCTTCTGATACTGTTCTCGGCCGAACCACTGCGACCCGCTGTTTTATCCAGCTTCGCATAACCAGCCCGACCACGACCCCGCCCATTGCCAGCACGAAAAAAGGCATTACCCATGCACTGATATTAAACCCTTCGGCAGGTGGCGTCGAAAAAACTTCCAGACCAAACTCATCCACGAACCCGGCAACAATCATCTCCTTGGTCTTGCCTTCACCCAACTCCTTGCCGATTCGTGCCCTGTATTGGTCTGCCCAGCCACAACTGCACTCGTTAAGCGGGCGCCGGGGGCAGGTTCCGCACAGGCAGGCCATTTCCTTTGCCACCTCTTTAACCTGCCGATCCGTCACCTCTGGGGCCGAATCGAGAGACAAAGGTGCAACAAAAACCAGAACCATATACAACAGTCCAAGGCACGTTTTCATGCGCTGAGTTTTCCTTCCAGTCTCTCAGGAAGTCCGGCCACCCGACGCTTTCTGTTCTTGTCCCGATTGTCGGGCAGCATCGTAATGATCGTGCCCAGTGTCAGAACGTATGCGCCGATCCATACCCACACTACAAGCGGGTTGACATAGACACGGAAGAATGCGCGGCCGTCCTGGCCCTGTCCTTCATACAACACATACAGATCTTCACGTGCTGTGGATCGGATGGCTACTTCTGTTGTACGCTGCTGATCCTGTCGCTTGTAATAAACGTGCTGCTCTGGCCACATCGTACCCAGTCGTTCATCCCCCTTGAAAACGCCGAGCTGTGTCTCTATCACAACAGTCAACGGATTCTGTGATTCCGTATACCCTTCGTATTCCAGACGATACCCGGCAACTTCCAGAGACTCGCCATACTTCAGGGAAGCCTCAACCTCCTGATTGAAGGCGTTACCGGTAAACCCTACGAAAAGGAGGACCATGCCGAAGTGAACGATGTATCCGCCATAGCGTCTTCTGTTCCTGCCTGTAAGATTCCACAGTGCGATCAGATACCCTTCGCCAGAGCTGCTGCCTCTTGCCCTGGCTCCCCTGTGAAACTCGGACGCAATCGTTCCCAGCACAAACCCGCACAATGTGAATGATATCAATCCGTACACATCCCGCACGCCGGCGACAAACAACACGATGCCGCATGACAAGCCGAAACTGATCGAACCCGTAAAGTGTTTCCTCAGGCTCTTTCCGGATGTGCGTCGCCATGCAAGCAGAGGTCCCACGCCGGTCATGAACAAAAGCAGCAGACCGATGGGTGTCATCACCATATTGAAGAAGGGCGCGCTCACAGTGATCTTGGATCCCGTAATGGCCTCCGAAATAACAGGAAACATCGTACCCCAGAACACGGCAAACGTAGCCACTAAAAAGAGAAGATTGTTCAGCAGAAATCCACCTTCTCTGGAAACAGGCGACTCATACGTATTCTTGCTCTGCAAAAGCCCAAGTCGACTCCATAGCAGATATCCGGAAAATATTACGATGACGACCACGAACCCGCCGAACATGGGTCCGATGGGCGATTGTGCAAATGCGTGTACGGAAGAGACGACACCACTCCGCGTCAAGAACGTGCCGTAAATACACAGCGTGAAGGTCAAAATGATCAACGCCATGTTCCATACCTTCAGCATCCCCTTCTTCTCCTGTATGATCACGGAATGCAGGAAGGCGGTTCCTGTCAGCCACGGCAACAGCGCCGCATTCTCCACAGGGTCCCAACCCCAGTATCCACCCCAGCCCAGCACCACATATGCCCACTTGCCACCCAGAAGCTGCCCGGTTCCCAGGAAAAACCACGAAAATAAGGTCCAGCGCCTTGTGGTACGGATCCACTCTTCATCCAGTTGACGGCACATAAGCGCAGCCATGGCGAAGGCGTAGGGAACTACAAAACCCACATACCCCAGATACAACATTGGAGGGTGAATGGCCATGGCCGGATGCACCAGGAGCGGATTCATTCCCTGCCCGTCAGCCGGCATGCAACCCAACTGCTGGAACGGATTTTCATAAATGGCGATCAGGGCCAGGAAGAACAACTGGGTAACAGACAGAATGGTTATGGTATAAGACGCCAGAGGACCCCGAAAGGCACGTGCCTTGAGCACTGCAAAATAGCTGAACCCGGAAAGAATGAATGCCCACAGAAGCAGGGATCCCTCCATACCGGACCAGAGCGCAGTGAATTTGTACGCGAACGGAAGATCTCGGCTGGAGTGCGTTGCCACATAATGTAGATCGAACCTGTCGGTCAGAAACATGTACTCCAGAAGCCCGAACGTAACCACCAGCATCGCGAACACAGCGAACACAGCCCGCTCAGCGCTAAGCGTCAGGTCGAATCTGCCGAATTTTCCGGCCAGAATGCTCGCCAGCACAGCGTAGGCGGCAGTGACAACCCCAAGCCAGATTAAGAAACTACCAAGGTCTACCATCTAAACTCCCTTCCAAATCCCGGACAACTTCAATAACTCGAGCCTTTTTCCTGGCCGTGTGATTCCTTCATCTCCTCATAACTCTGACTTTCATACTTGGACGGACACTTTGCCAGCAGTGTCTCTGCTGCGAAAATGCCGCTGTCCTCCATCTTCCCCTCGAGCACAACGTCAGACTCGTCCCTGAACGTATCGGGCACGAGGCCATCGTATCGTACGGTCCGTTTCCGGGAAAAGGAATCCGCCTCCTCTCCCAGTGGTTCCCAGATCTCGAACTCGATCGCCCGGCCGTTCCTTTTTTGAATAGAACCAGGAACAACTTTCCCGGCGAGCTTGATCCGCTTGCCCACAAACTCAGTCTCCTTCGCCTCCAGTTCCGTGACCGTGAAATAATACATTGCGGTTTTCTGGAAGCCGGATACGACGAGATACAAAAGACAGACAACGATGATGGAGAATCCAGCTGCAAATTTCACCTTTTTTTGTGTCATTTTCATCCTCCTCTGGCCGTCACTTTACCCGGATTTTATTTATTATAATCGATGACTGCAGCCCATTGGGAATGGGGCGATAAAGATAACCGCAATACAGACCCGTCACAACCCTATTCGGGTCGATTTACCTCACATACGAGCACAGTCGGTCTGTTTTGAACCCGGGTCAGAACAATACTTGCGTGTGCATCACCATCGAGTTTGAGTTTTGTTCGCAACACCTCTGGCGTCATTGGAAATCTCCGCTTTTTAATATCCAGCCTGCCCACCCCCTCCGCGCTCAGATAAGCCTGCAACCGCTTCAATCCAAATGGGAACACCTCCAGAATCCGGTGCCGCTTTGCGAACGGTGTCTCCACAGCTGTATCCGAACTCAGGTAGGCCACTTCCGCTTCCAGCTTCCAGGCCCGCAAATCTTCTGCCAGTTGATCGATGAGGTGGGCCCGGATGACCGCCCTGTCCGGCTCATAGAGAAATTCGCCGGGTCTTTTCACCTCCGCAGGCTCTACAGGGACATAGGTCAATGAAACCCCTGCAGGGAGAATCGTAGCCCGGCGAAGAGCGCTTGTCCTCAGTTCACCGAACCACAGTACCGCCTCTTTACACGACCCGGACTCTGAAATGAACTCCGTCTCGCAATCCGCCGGAAGCTCGTCATATGGAATACCCGGCGCGACCTTGATCCCCACATTCCCGCTTACCGAGAGCAGCCTTTTGATTTCGACACGCGGGGAGTAGTCCCCGAGTCTGAATACTCTGCGTGTGCCGACTCTTCGGCCAGGGTCCAAAAACAGAGCGTCTACACCCGGCAGCCACGCTTCTGCATCTGCCGCAACGGCTTCGTGTCGATCAGACGCTCCGTAGACCGAGACGTTCCACTTCGTCATCCTCACTCTGTCGGGGTTCCGATCTATCGAAATCACATCCCCGACACGCGCCAATGCGATGGCGTCTCCACCAATCCCGCAACAGATGTCTCCGACCAGACCGATACCTTCATACCGCCGCGAACGGTAGGAAGCGATCATATCCCCGGAAGCTTGCTCGAGCGCCTCTCTGTCGAAAACCATCTCGCCGGCGTGCGCAAACTTGCTCGCCCCGCGGTCTCTCAGTTTCTTCAGACTGAGCCCTGCCCGACAGTATTCCGGTGGAAACTGCTTCCTGAGCTGATCCAGTATCGCCAGATCGTCACCCTGAGCCGTCCTCACCGCAACCATCAGGGCGCGACCTTCGGCGGTCGAAAAGTATCTCAGCTCTTCCCGTGTCATTCAGAAGCTGATCCCGGTTTGACCATCAGGGTCGTTGAATACTTCAACAATAATTGTGCCAACCCCATCCGTAGACTCCAAAGATTCCGTCGCAACCTGATATCGGCTGATAAATATATATAAAACTAATACATTACGCACTAATGAATCAGTTTATTTGAAGCTCGGCTTTCGCTGAACCGGCCCATAATGGGACAAGCTTGTCTCTTATTCTGTTTTCCCATGTCACGGTCTCGATTTCACCCGTCCCCTGCCACCCCAGGGGGGCGTGCTTGACAACCGGACCGATCACCCATATGCTTTGCTCGAATTACGAATGAGTTCTCAACCAACGATCTCAACAGACGAGGTACCCATGTCGCAGAAATCGGCCCTTATACTGGGCGCCACAGGAAAAGTTGGCTTTGACCTGGCCAGAACGCTGATATCGAACGGGTGGACGGTTCACGGCGCCGCCAGATCGAGTAATCCGGGTCGCACCGAATCCGCGGTGGCAGCCGGCATCGACCTCGTTGCATATGATGTCACACGGGATGACCCGGCAGTTCTTCCGGACGTTGATGTGCTCTTTCTCGAAATCTGGGATCCCGCAAATCAGGAACAGACCTGGGAAACGAATTTCTACGGGGTTGCCCGAGTCGGGGAGCGATATGCAGGACTCGCCCACGTCGTAAACGGCTGTACCATTGGAGTTTACGGCCCAACCGCAGAACCCGCCACAGAAGACACACCTTGCAGGCCAACCAGTGAATATGGCCGCAGCCGATACGCTCAGGAAAGGATGATCGACTACTTCTGCAGGAAAGGAGGCAAGAAGGGCATCCACATCAGATACGCCCACTCCAATTCAGCACAATTCGGCACCATCCGGCGATTTGCCGAGGCGATCGATCAGGGCAATTCCCTGGGTTCAGGTCCAGACGCGAAAATTCAGGTCATTGCAATCGAAGACTTTGTGAGGGTAACCTGGAAGTCGCTCGAGCGGATCTCCGAGCCGCCGGCCATCGTCAACTGCTGTCATCCTGAGGCCTGGACCCACAGAGCACTGGCGGAAGCCATTCATCGGCGATTGGGCAGGGGCGAAATCGTGTTCGATTGCGAATCTGGCGGTCACGAATATTCCACCTGGGCGGACGTCACGCGTATGATGGACTGGTTTGGCCCGCCGCAGATCCCGGTCGAAACACTGATCGACCGGGTGGTGGAAGATATGGGATAGAACACCTGATATCGGAGACAAGAAAAGAAGCGGTCCCATGATCCGGGACCGCTTCTTTCATTATCGATCTAGGCAAAAGTCTATTTGAACTTTCTCGTCTTCTTCCACTTGGAAAGATCCTCGAACGACGACTTGACCTCGCGTGTCATCTCGTGTTCCTTGGCCAGAGTCAGTGTCGTCCTCATCCGGCGTGTCTCGTTCGACAGAACCTCCTCGAGAAATTTTCCCACATCCGCTTTTGTCAACGCCCCGAGCGCCTTCAATGCCTGTCCGTCCCGCTCGAAGTTGGCATCGAACTCGAACGCCTCCGCGTTGAATCTCCCCGCCCTTGTCGAAATACTCTTGTCCTTCTTCTTGAGCTCCTCCGCGGCCGACTTCCTCAGTGTCTCGAAGTCATTTTCCTCCAGTCCCGCGAACTGACTCGTAAAGGTCTCTATAAATGCGCTTGCTCGCGTTTCCAGCACATCAGGCGGATATTCACCGGACTGAATAATGAAATACCCATACAAATCGTCTCGGTCTCGTGTAGGCCCGATACCCGACCACACGATATAACCGAGCTGCTGGTTCGTACGCATCTCGGTGAAGAAGGGTCTGTCCAGAAACGTATTCAGGATAAGGGCAATCGCTCTGCTTCTCGCCGTTAATCCACCCGCATGATACTGTCGCCAGAAACAGGAATTGTTGACCTCCAGCTTCGAAACCACCCAGAGGGATTCGGCCCTGGCAACCTGCAGGTATCTCTGCTCAAATACTTTGGATGCCGCGATTCGTCCCGTATTCAACGACTTCTGCAGTTGGCGGGTCATCGCAGAAGCGTCTTCCACACTGATATTGCCGTGCGCAAGCGCCTCGATGTAGACCTTCTTGTAAAGATCCTTCGCGAAATCCTGCACATCCTTCAATTTCAACTCCTGCACAATTGGGAGCTGGTCTTCGGGTCTGAAAGCCACCTCCTGCAGGACTTCATAGTTCAGAAATCGTGTAATCTGCCAGGCGTCCTGCCTGGGGAAATTCTTCAGTCCCCTCACGCTCCTGTCGCGAAGCGCCTCGAACGTCTCCTCCGAGATCTTGAAATTCTTCATATGTTCCAGCACGTTTTCGAACAGTTTCGGCACAGACTCATCGAAACCCGAAATGGTCAGATTGACACCCTCCAGATCTCCCCGAAAGCCGTAGTGCAGACCGGCCAACTTCGCAGGATACGCCAATTCATTCAGGGACTCCGTCACACACGCTGAATAGGTATCCAGCAGCACCTTGTATCTCAAATTTATCTTGTCCTTCGGGAATCGAATCTGGAAAATCATCGTCGCTTTTGGGCGAAGAAACTCGTGGTCCTCACTGTGATACAGCACCAGACCTTTCTCGTCCAGGATCTTGCTGGGCCGAACGCCATCTTTCAGCTCACGATCCGGGATCTTCGCCTCCCTGGGCATAAACGGATTCGGCTCCGGCAGGTGAAGCTCAGGAACCGGCTTTACGCTTAGAAGCTCCTTAAAGAACTCGGGATCTTCGGAGTAACTGTATTCTGTCCCGTAGTATTCCTCGGTATCTGTCGTCTCTACCCCTTTCGCCGTAAGCATCGCCACCATGTTATCGGGTCTCAATTGGGAAAGGAGCATACCATAGGCTTCGGGATCTTCCTTCTCGAAGAGGTAGGGCAGGACCTCCACCACCTCCAATGGATAATGAATCAAACGTCTCCCGAGCGCACTGGCATACCCTGATCCTTCTCCTCGGTCGGAATAGATCTCATCCAGTTTGGCGCGTGCACGCATTTCCTGGAAATGGTAGTCCGGATATGCGCTGTTCTGGAGCATCTTGATGTAGGCGAAACTGAGCCGCAACACGTCCTTGTAGTTCTTCAGACCCTTCGGCGTGAGTGCCACATCGATACTGAAGCTTCCGTAATCGAGCGACTCCAGATTACCACCCGCACCCAGACCCGTTGCCAGACCTTCGTTCTTTAACAGGGACAGAAGACTACCCTTGCCTTCATGGCCCACCAGACTTCCCAAAACGGAGGCCGGCTTGCTCCTGAAATGCGCTCCGTATCCCGGAAGACCGAACTTCATCTCCAGTGAACGCAGATCCTTGACCGGCTCCATCTGCACCAGCCGGAAGGTCTCCTTCCCCGGCAGAAAATCTGGCGGATAGGTGATCCTGCCGGCCTTATTACTCTTGATCGCCGAGAAATAGTTTTTCGCCAACTGCTCAAGTGAGTCAAGATGTGTCTTCCCGAGAATGACCAGCCCCATTCGGTCTGCGCTATAATTATTCTTGTAGAAAGCTAGCAATTCTTCCCGGGTGGTTCCTCCAAGCGTCTCGAGGCTGCCGATATTGAAGTGGTTGCCGGGGTGATCACTCCGGTACAGCGAAACCAACAACTGGTACTGCCTCCAATTGTCATTCTCCAGATTTTTCTGAAACTCCGAATTCACCGCATTCATCTCTCGCTCTGTGTATGTCTCAGTGAGCAGAGGGGCTACAAAGAACTGGGAGAAACGGTCCAGGGCGCCTTCAAGCGCGTCGTGATTCACATCAAAAAAGTAGTTCGTGTGGTCCCGAGAAGTGTAAGCGTTTCGCCATCCGCCATTGTCAGAAATGTATTGCGCATACTCATCCACGCCTGGATACTTCTCCGTACCCATAAACAGCATGTGTTCCAGGAAGTGCGCCATTCCCTGGCGTGTACCGTGGTCGCTCAGCGATCCCGCTCCTACCACCAGCGAGGCGGCAGACTTGTTGAACCTGAGATCGTGGACAAGAAGTACCTTGAGATCATTCTCGAGCACGAGCCTGCGGTATTCAGACTTGTCCAGGGGATGCTTCGCAGTTTCGGCTGCCCACACCTGTGAAAGACCGAACCCGAGCAAAATTGCGAGTAGCCAGAAGACTCCATATCGCTTACGCATTATATACATCTCCTTACGAACGTCGCATGCGACGTGTATGTATTGAATCACGGTTGATGACTATTTGGACCATCCCACTTTCAGAATACGAACACATCCTCGAGACGCACAGAACGAATCTTGCCGACCTTGCCCAACCGTTGCATGTCGATCCGGGTGGAGTCTCCAACAATCGAGATGAGTTTTGGTCGCCCCTTCAGATGGGCACCGTGAAACTGTACGAGCGTATCCAGAGTGGCGGACTGATGCCGTTCAAATCTGGTTTTTCGCGGATCTCCAATCAACTCCAGCTTTCGCCACGCGCGCACCTGGCCGAGCACCTGACGGAACCCGATTTTGGCGGTTCTGTACCGGTTGATCAGGTTCTTCTGCGACTCCCTGAACCGGTCCTCTGAAGCCGGCAAATTATCCAGAATATCGATGAAGGCCTCTACCGCCTCTGGCGTCTTGTCCACCTGACAGCCCAAACCGGCCCACATCATATCCTGCTCACCCTTTCGTGTACCCGCATGGTATCCAGCTCCGGCCGAATAGGCCAGACCCCGTGCCTCCCGAAGCTCCTGAAGGACCACACCACCGAATCCGCCTGCAAAATAGACATTATAGAACTCTGCGGGGGGAATCAGGTGCTCGTCATACGGTTTGCACCCGAACTCCAGATAGACCTGTGACTGGGCGATCTCTTTCTAAAAGAAATAGATCTCGTTGACAGTAGGGTCACGTGCAACCAGGAATTTGTATGGCGGCGGGTCTTCGAGTGAACCTTCGATCGTGTGGTACTCACGAAGCGAGGTGGACAACGCATCGGGTGAAAGGGAACCGGTATAGCTGATCGTATGCTTGTACGTAAACAGGTTGGCGATCGCCCTGTGGAGTCCTGATATGGTGAGCTGTTTCAATTCCTCGCTGGACAACATCCTCAGATATTTGGACTCCTCACCGTGTCGGTTGAGATGCACCACCGCACTGCGCACCTGCCTGTGGTCCTTCTTCGCATCCTCTCTTTTTCCTATGGTGATCTTCACAAGCGCTTCGAGCGTAGCCGGTTCGGCAACGGGATGCTTGAGCAGCTCCACCATCAATCTCAGTGACGCCCCAAGATTCTCGTCCAGACCGGAGATGGTGACAGATGTCTCATTGTTTCCTGCCCGAATACTGAAAGACGTACCAATCTTGTACCATTCTTTTTTGAGATCGTCCGCGCTGATATCGCCCGCACCTGATTTGTCCAGAAGCAGACTCGCCATCGCCATCCTGTTGTCCTGATTGTTACCCACCTCAAAGGTCAGTGTCAGGGAAAACAGAGCGTTGATCGGGTTCCTGGAATAGTAGAGTTCCACACCATCGTAATAGTTCGATACCTCATAGTCCGTTTCAGGATCCACATAAACAGGCTCGATTTCATCAACGGGCATGGCAAGCAGCTCGACCGCATATGGGGACTGTCTCGATGGATCGATCTTGATCTTGTCGATAACCGGCTTTTCGATCTTGGGAATTTCGTGTTGCTCATCCACGCGGTATCCGGCCACATAGTTTTCACCAAAGTACGTATTCGCCACTCGGACGATATCGTCCTTGGTCACCTTCTCCATTCTGGAAATCTCTGCGATCGCCTGGTCCCATTCCTTAAACCCGATAAAGACATCGCTGATAAATCTGACACGGCCATTATTAGACTCCAGCCTGCCCTTCCGGTCCTTTTTGAAATCCGTTACGATAGCAGGAAGAATCCAATCCTCGAACGCGCCATCCTTCACCAGTTTCAGCTGATCAAGGAGCAGGTTTTCTACCTCCTCGAGCGACTGCCCTTGTTTGGGAATCCCGTACAGATATTGTGCCCCGTAATCGTTATGGAAATAAGGGTACGACCCCGCACCCCGGACCCTCTGCTTCTGGCTCAGATTCAGATTGATCAGACCTGCCGTAGAATTGTCGAGGATCATATCTATTAATCTGAGCGCCTCGGCATCCTTGTGGTTCCTGGGAACCGTGCGGAAAGCGAGCAGAACCCGCGCTTCGCCCTTGTATTTTACCGTCACGCGTTCCGCCCCACCGAGGGGCGCTTCCTGCCACGTCTGCTGTTGAGGAACCTCCCTGGCTTCCCAACTGGAGAAGTGGGCATCAATCATCTGAATGGCTTCGGCTACTTTGAAATCGCCGGACAATACAATGGCCATATTCCCAGGCACATAGTTTTTCCTGTAGAATTCATACATGGTTTTGAGCGAAGGATTCTTCAAGTGCTCAACCGTACCGATTGTGGTCTGCTGACCGTAGGGATGAGATTTGAACAATGTCCTGTTGACCGCATCGAAAATGAGACGCTGTTTGTCATCCAGAGATCGGTTTTTTTCCTCGTACACCACCTCGAGTTCTGTTTGAAACATCCGAAATACCGGATTCACAAATCGCTCCGACTCGAGCACAACCCAATGCTTCAAACGATTTGCCGGAATATCTACCTTGTAGACTGTTTCCTCCAGCCAGGTATGGGCGTTCCGACCTGACCCACCCATCGCCTTCCAGATCTTGTCGTGTTCTCTCGGGATGCTGTACTGCGATGCCAGTTGAGATTCCTTGTTGATCCTGGCGTATATCGCCTTCCGCTTCTCAGGATCTTCCTCCTTGAAATGTTCTTCATACAGCGCCACGATCTTGTCCAGATGGGGTTTTTCCTTCTCGAAATCTGTCGTGGCCAATCGGTGGTTCCCCTTGGACATCAGATGTTCCTGATAATGGGCCATCCCGGTATTGTCAGGTGGATCGTGTTTACTCCCGGCCCTAACCGCAATCTCCGTATAAATCCTGGGTTTTTCATGATTTTCAGTAAGGTAAACCGTCAACCCGTTTTCCAGACGATAGATATGCACCGCCATGGAATCATTCGGATTGGGCTTGTTGATACGTTTGTATTCGCTCTGTACCGCCGGTGGCCAGAACCAGATGCAAACCGCCAGCATCGACAGAACCTTCGGAAACCATCGTGTCATTACAAAACGCCTCCAGGGAAGATCTATCATTTGCTACTTAGAGTACTGAATGGCTGTCGGGGTTTCAATACCCGCGACCAGCAATTCATGCTCGTCCCGGAATTCATGCAGCGCGTCGAAGATTCTTCGCACACGTTACCCACAGCATTTTACGCCTTCGAGGCGACCTGTCGGTCGCCCCGGAAAAATCATAACCACTGAATTAGAATTCACCTGGTTTGCTGCACGGCTGTCATGAAATCGGCAAAGGTCGCACTGTATCCCAATTTCCACTCGAAAATGTGAATGCCATAACGCGTCGCAAGCTTTTCATCAAATGTATCCGGCCGCTCTACACCCACTGTCCCGTCCCGCATCAGAATACATCGGTAGCCTCTGGACAGCATGGCGCTGCCTCCCCCTTCGGAATTCAGAACACACATATCCGCGGCGAACCCTGTGTAGATCAGTGTGTCAATCCCGTGCTCCTTCAAGTACTCATCCAATGTGTCCGTATAGAATACCATGGGCTCATCACCCACCGGCGTAACGATCTCCGCCCTTCGCATATGAACCAGGGGTGATTTGGTCATATAGTCCGCACCGTGCGCCCGATCCATCATTTCTTTTTGCAGCCCTGTCGGTTTGTAAACTTTTGTCTTGTCCCGTCTGGATGGGATCTCCGGATACTGTTCATCCATCCAGTCCGCTTCCATATGGATAACCGGCAGCGCGATCTCCCTTGCGGCATCCATGGCCGGCCGCATCACCTCTTTCATGATCCGGTATCCCTCGGCTGTTGACTGCGGCCAGCCCAGATCCACACAGAAGTTCATATCCTGCGGAGGCCCGTCCGGACACCCGATATTCCAGCAATGCATTCCGATCAATGCGGTCTTCTTGATATCCAGATCAAATGTCACATCTTCGTAGCCGGGGTTGTCAATCGGGAGCGCTCTGTAAAATCTTGCCTTTAATGCTATCGCATCTGCCATCTGGACAATCTCCTCCACACAGGTTCACCCGCCAGTTACCTCATGGGTCCTCTTCCGTCCATCACGATATTCACCGGATCGGAAAGCCTCACCAGGTCTTCGATATCAAACGCCTTCATCAGGCCAAAACAGAACAGAACAGGATGGTCTGCATAGTCCACACCCCAGTCGATCAACCTTCGCAACGTATCCGGCAGGTTGACTTCGATCGTATCAAGATTTTTCGGCTCCAGGGCCGCGGCGCAAAGGGCGATCAGTCCTGATGAAAGCCCTTGCGAAATAATGTCCACCGTGCCGGACTTGCTTGTTGCCCGAATCCACTTCAGTACTGCCTGAAGCTGGGCGGTGCAAATGCCAAGGGGTCGGTCTCCGCCCGCAGCGACACACTCCATGAAAAGATGATGGTAGACACTGTCCGCAATGACCTGCTCGCCAAAGGAAAAAAGATCCGCGACAAAAACCCGCTTCCGCGCTTTCAGTAAACGGGACACCTGCGCGGACAATTTCGCACGACCCCCGTCTCCAATCACCAGAACGGGTTCGCCCGACCTTCCCTTCTGGAATTCTGTCACGGGAACACGCCAGCGGTTCATTTCCAGGAGGTGCTGCCTGATTCGAACCCCTGAAGCGACCTTCTGTTTTCTCGCGGAGACCGCTTTCACCCCGTATCGGGCAGGCAATCTGAGAACCGAGGCCAGGCGTTTTCGATCCGCACTGGTGTTCTTTCCGGATACCCGCTCGAGCGGCAGTCTGCCGGACAGATCCTGTGCAATCGAAAGATAAGTCGGATTATCTGCAGGAAGCCCCACGGTCAATTCCCACTCGGACAGCATCTCATCCTCGCAGGGAATATCTGCTTCAGGCGTATCTAGATCCCATGCCCGATTCAGGAATTTGTAGAGTTGTTCGCGGATATCCCTGTCGTAATTATGCGTTCCAGGATCTTTGTTGGCATAGAATCCAATCTCGTTCTCCACGCCCAGGGTCTTGTATACCTTCCTGGCGGGCTGATATATCGCCGGCCGCATGAACTCCGGTCTGAAAATGCTGTCATCACAGCTGTGAATCAGCAGAGAAGGACGGGGCGCGAACATCGCGGTCAGTGTATCGTAGTCCGCCACCGTGCACAGATCCACCGGCGTCTGCTCGAGATCCCCGTGATCCTGCCACCGCTTTGTCGCCCGGTGCCAGATAGGTGAATGGCCGGATACCGGAAGGATTGCCCCGATGCGCTCATCGATGGCACTCAGCACAGCCGTTTGCCACCCGCCACCTGAAAGACCGGTCATCGCTACACGCTCTGGATCGGCATGCTTATGTGAAAGCAGCACATCCAGACCCCGCTTCATCGCCAGATACATCACCCCCACACCGGCCACGCCGCACAGATCGACATGACCTTGCTGCATATGGAACGCGGAGCCCTGTAATTCGCCCATCCCTACGAACTCGGTATTAAGCGCCAGCATGCCTCGTTTCGCCAGGTTGATGCATCTGGCCTGCTTGTAGTCCATTGCCTTGCCGCCGCGATGATGACCATTCGGATTCAAGATGGCAGGCACCTTCCCCTTCATCCCGACCGGTTCGTACAACAAAGCGGGTATCCACATCCCAGGATACCCCTCATACCGAAGTTTCTTGATGCGATAGCCCTTGCCGGTCTCTATGACACCGCGCCACTGGACTTTCGGCGGCGCCTGCCCGATCCCCTTCCGATGACCGGAAAGATATACCTTCCGCACCAGATCCTTTCGGATCTCCTTCACCCGCCTGTACCATTCCTCCGCCTGTTTGGGCTGCTGAAGTCTGGGCAGTTTCTCCCGGTAATAATCCATCATGATCCCGGTATGCCCCTTACCCAGAATCCTGGCGGAAAGGGCTCTTGAAATCTGCAGATCTGTCAAAGGCTTCCCCTCAGTTCAAAGCGTAAGTCTCGTAAGGTTGACTACACGGTGTGCCCCTGCTCGCGTGCAGAAGCCCTGCCTCGGGTTCTATGATGACCGAAAACGTGGTTGCCCAATAACCGGTGGTGGGGTGATCGTTGGGGTGACGGCAAATCGAAGTGGGATACCCCTCATGGTCACGCAGCGCATCCTTGAGACCCTCGATCGCCATTGGTCGTGAAAGCTCTCCGAGGATGCGTTCCACCCTGATCTTCCTCGTTCCGGACTGGATCAACTCGGGAAACGCTTCGTTCACCCGGACAAGATCCGGATGCTCACAATGATTCGTGTGCGTAACGACACCGCTCCCACTGTCTTCGATCACATGAACATGCTCGATTGTCACCTCCAGATCGGCCGGACCCTGGGGTGTAACCAGAATGATATTGGCTGGAATCGCACGGTGTGCCCTTCTCACAGCCTGAACTGCATCGGTGAGCGAATCCGTCTCGAAAATCCCCCGAACCGTGAAGTAATGGGGCACGCCCAGACCACGACTCGGTGCGGGCAGCGTATTGAGACACACACCCATTCCCGAATCGTTCAGCCCGATATACGAAATCAAACCGGCCTGCGTAATCGACAGAAAGGCGGGTTTGCCTTCTGGACGTCTCTTCAGGACGACCGTAAAGGGATCGAGACCGGGATCATTGTCCCAATTCTGACCCACAACCGTCCCCTGCGACGCAGGCGAAGAGATGGCAAACGAAGTGCAGCCTGCGTCCCCTTCCGGCTGGAGTTGATTTCGAACCTGAAGCAGCATCAATTCTTCAAAAGAAACCCCTGAACCCTCAGACATGCCTTTGAGCTCATCCACCATATCCTTGCTGTATTGCTCTGCGAATGGAACACTTGCCCTTGCGACCTCCAGCGCCTTCTCACGAGAAACCGGGAACGTCTTGTTCACCCGCTCGATGACCACCTCCGAGAACCCACGTATTTCGTCCCGGGTCGCCTCACCGATCTGTCGGCCCATTTCAAAAGGCTCACCTGAAACGTCCACCTCTCTGTAACGCGTCTCCATAGTCGCTCCGGTTAATCCTGCAGCGGTCCACTCAAACCTTATTTGCGATACTTGTCGGCCACCGTCTCCACGATCCGGGCGGCCAGGTCACAGTGATCCGGTTCGTAACGTTCGCAGAAGGAAGACCACCTGACATAGGTCTCCAGAAACGTCTGGGCATTGGGACACGAATCACCATCGTATGTGTATTCGTAAGATGCCGGTGGCATGGAATAGGGAAAGACCTTGTTGTTCGCCTTCTCCGTCAGGAAAGGAAGCGCCGCAGGAATCAGATAATATCGACCCAGACCCGCACCTGGAATGCCACCATCTGCAACGGCCTTCGCAAAAGTCTCTGCGTCGCAGGAAAATGCATTCGGATCGATACTGAACCCGGCCATCCAGCAGGAATACACATTCATGTAATCCGGGATCGGCAAGGGAATGATCCCTGGAATCTCACTCAGCTTCTCGGTGAGCAGGCGAATCATCTTGTCCCGCTGCGTCACATTCGGGCGAACAATCTCCAACTGCGCCAGTGAAATCGCCGCCGTACATGTAGGCATGCGGTGGGCGTATCCATTCACCACGTGCTGGCGGCCAAATCCCTTGCGAACCTGCCCACCTCTGGAGTGACCGACAAAACGCATCTGTTCTGCGAGTCCGTCGTCATCGGTCACAATGCAGCCGCCCATATCCGAACCCATCGTCTTCTCGGAATCGAAAGAGAAGCCGCCTGCCAGGGAAAGAGAGCCGGCATATCGCCCCTTGTATTCTCCGAAAACGGCCTGACAGCAATCCTCATAGACAATGACATTGTGCTTCTCCGCAACCGCATTGATGGCGTCCATGTCGCAGATCGTACCCGTCTTGTGAACCACCAGAATCGCCCGCGTTCGATCCGTGATCCGTGCCTCCACCGTCTCGGCATTCACAATCATCGTACCCGGCTCGGTATCTGCAAATACCGGGATGTAATTCTCTTTGATCAAGCCCTGCACCGTCCCATAGTCGGTCACCGGACTCACAATAATCTCATCTCCCGGATCGAACCCGAAGGCGGATGCGAGTACCGCAAGAGCTGGGGTACACCCAGGCGTGGCCACACAGTGTTTTACACCCATCTCTTTTGCGAATGCCTCTTCAAAACGACCGATCATATTGCTGGTCAATCCCGAATCCACCACCTCCTGCAAATACTTCATTGCGTTGGGACCCATTGTTCTGGGAAATGGCTGAGGCAGTTTACCTGTCAGTCCCGCTGCGGCATCCGCACCATATTTTGCACGTTCCTTAACCGACATTTTCGATCCTTTCCTTGGAACTCTTTATTGTAATTTCGGACACGCTATTTCAATCAGCCCACATTTCCTGGCCACGGACGTTCATTGCGAACATAGCTTCCGTCCACAAATCCATCAAAGAACTCAGACACATAAGGGTGAGAAATCTGTTCTGCTGAATCATCCGCCTCCAGACTGGTTTGTGCCGCATAGGTCACCGAACTTGAATCGTGCACCAGGACGTGATACCAGGGTTGTTCCTTTTCCGGCTGGGTTCGGTTCGCAAGATACCATTTATCATCCGCCTCACAGCTCGAATCCTGGGCGACCACCACACCCCGATAACCGTATCGTCGGTGACACACAAGATCCCCGGGCATAAATGCAGGATCCCCCGATTCAGTGTCGGCGGTATCTCCCCGATGTTCACGAATCAGCTCATGGATTCGGGTCAACTGATCGGAGGTGGGCGGCTCGGGAAGTTCTGCCAGCGCCCACTTCAACCCGGCACCGTAGGCCACAAGCGCCTCCCCTACTGCGGTTTGTACCTCCACAGACTCGTCATCCAGCAAACTCAACAGATGGGGCAACTGGTTTGGATCCGGCATGACTTATCCTCGTGACAAAAATCAACCAACCTGAAAGATCCCTTACTCGAACTGCTTTTTGAACTCCTGAAACTGCTCCTTCAATTGTTCGAATTCCTGTTTCATCTGCTCCACCTCGGACTCGAGCTTATCGATCCGCTCATTTTCCGCCACGACTTCAATTGCCGCAGGCTCCAGAAACTCCGACTCATCGACCTCCACCTCTCCGGCGAGCAAATGAGTGAACCGGGCTTCCTTTCTGCCGGGCAGGCGCGGCAATTTGGTTACCAGAGCCTCCGGTTCCCGTTCCGCAAGTGCCGCCAAAACAGCCTCAACTTCAGCCAGACTCTCGAAGGCATGAAGGCGTTCTGTGCGGCCCCTGATTTCACCCACTGTTTTTGAGGCCCCCGCAACATCAGGATGCACGTGACCGCGATCTCCGGGTCGCTCAAACCCAGGGACTCCTTCATGTCGTGTCGGTACTTCGGCACACGTGTGTCGTCGCTTCGGACACGCTTCACCAGATTGCGATCAAACGTCAGGCCATCGAGCGCACGGACCGCAGTGGTTTCGTCAAGTGAAAGAACAGGGTTTCTGTTAGACTTCTGATTGCAGGCCCGGGTCAGCGCATTCAGCGTCAAGGGATAGTATTCCGGAGTCGTCTTCTCCTTTTCCATCAACGATCCCAGGATTCTCACCTCGATATCATTCAATTTCTCTTCCACGGCATTCCCCCACGTTGTACATCAGGACGAAAGGCCCCCGCTTCAGTGCTCCCAAATATCAACAGCCGTCGACCGCGTACATAAATTCTGCCAACTGAACCTCTTTCGCGAACTCAGCCCGCGATTCCCATTTCGACACTCGCAGGAAAAATGGCCTCTACATCACCCTCGATCCTCAGACTGGCAGCGGGATGATGATCGTGGTCAGTCGCACCTCTATTGATAATAACGTAGGGCACGCCACGCTCCGCTGCGGCCAGAGGAATCGAAGCAGCAGGATATACCGAAAGCGTGGAGCCCAGCGCCACCACAAGGTCTGCTTTGCCTGCAGATGCCGCTGCTCTATTCAGATCCCCTTCCCTGAGATTCTGGCCGAAACTGATCGTCGCGGATTTCAAATATCCCCCGCATTCGCACAAGGGAGTCGTACGATTTGACCTGAAAAACTCGAAAGGGATTTCAGGATCTACACGCACTCCGCAGGTCTGGCATTCCACCTGAGTGTTCGTTCCGTGAAGCTCCACAATACGCTCGGGCGAGGTCCCTGCCCTCGTGTGCAGGCCATCGATATTCTGGGTCACGACCATTTCCAGCTTGTCTGCCTGTTCAAGGTCGGCAACGGCCAGATGTACCCCATTCGGTTCTGCATCCCGAAAATTGCGCCACCCCTCCAGTTTCTGATCCCAGTACTCTACTCTCGCCGCCTCAGAGGTCATGAAATCCTGATAATATACCGGATCTCTTGTTTTCCAGACCCCCTGTGGACCTCTGAAATCCGGAATGCCGCTAGCCGTAGATACACCTGCGCCGGTAAAAATCAGGATGTGCTGCGACGTCTTGATCCACTCAACAAGTCGAACTTCCGAATCATCCATGACCATCCTGTTCGATTCCGTTGATCAGACCCCGGCCTTCAATCGTGCAAAGGAAATCCTGTCGCTCAGCTGCATCAGGCCAAAATAGGTATCGATATCCGTCCGAGATGCATCCAAACCGGCAATCTGATCCCGGAGCCAAATCCTGCTATCCTCACTGCGGGGACCCAGTTTGAAAGCCTCCTGGTTATACGCTTCAGCCTCGGCCTCTGTTTTCGCGCCTCTTTTCTCAAGCCAGGACACAATTTCGCCATCCGTCTTGCACGATTCCAAGGCCTCCGTGAATGCGTCTGCGGAGACGCCCAGAAACTTCAGGATAAAACGATCGACACCGGATTCCTCGCCATACCAGAAATCCCCCAGGGTATTCCCCAGAAAGGCCCGGCCTTTGTCGATCATTCGAGCAAGACCTGCGATCCCTCCGGCACTCGAATCGTATGGACTTCTTGGTGAACGCCGGGATAGATCCACGGTGCCAAAACTCGCCTCATCGTCCAGATCCAGCAGGTCGAACCAGGCGGTCACATCAGTTCTGCCGGGTGCACACCTGCCAAGAGCCGCCTTGAATATTCCCTCTTCCTCTTTGTTTTCCGGCCTCTTGCGTGAAATCCTCGCATTGAAACTCAGCACTTCCCCGGATCTCACCGACGTATTCGCCCCGACCCACTCACCCAGCTCAAGATCGTTGAGATTCTCGCAGGCCGCCTCGGCGAGAGACTCTGCGGAAATCCCCAGAAACTCTGTGATCGCCTGGTCGATCGGACAATTGTAAATGTATTCGCCCAGCTTTCCGCACGAGTCGGCCCTGGCCTTGTCCGCCATTCTGGCCAATCCGTAAACCCCGAAAACGTCACGACAATAGGGTGTACGCGGCGCCCTTGCGCTCAGATCCACCACCCTGAAGCTCCCCCAGTCGTCCAGATCGATGGACTGAAAAACCGTCTTGATATCCCTTCGCTCAGGCGCGAATTTCTCCACCCGCGCCATCAAGCGAGCCCTGGCGGCTTCGTCCCCGGGCGCTCTGGTCCTCTGGAGTGCATTGAAGGAGGTCACATCCGAATCGCTCACATCGGACACACGGCGGGTCCAGTCAGCAAGCTCCTGGTCGCCGTATCGACCGGCCGCATCCAGAAAGTCGTCCGCGGAAATGCCCAGAAATTCAAGCAGAATCCTGTCTACGCCTGAAGCATCTCCATAGAGGAATTCTCCTTCGGTTTCCTCCATATGCGCCCTCGCCTTGTCGGCCATCCTCGCCAGATTGACGATACCACCAACACTCACATTCGATGGACGGCGAGGAGGCTGTTGAACCAGGTTCATCGCTTGCACCTTTCTGAGATCAACTGCAAAGAAATAAACAGGTTACCCGGTACGTCAGCCAGCTATTCTGACACTGCGAAATCAAGGTACTAAAGGCACCATATCCTGTCAAGGGAATCAGATATAACAGGTCGGAGAGACGATAGCGATCCGACAGAGCCGCGTGAGATTGAAAAGATTCACCAGCCTGCGCACAGGTTTTGAACTCTCCATGCCATCGGAATTCTCCCACTTGTTCAGCTTTCTGGCGCCTAAACTGCTGTCCCGAAATGACTTGAACCGATTCCACCGGAGTGGCAAGAAAATTGCCGAACCAATCTGTCCATTTTGAACCCACCTATGGGAGAAAATTGATGCAACACGATCTCATCACAACATATTCTGTCGACCAGTTGGGACAGGCCGCTTCGGCAGGCAAAGCCCTTTACAGTTGCGAGAGATTCGAGGATTCCTATGGGCGACTCATGGTCGGAATTGGAGTCCCCCTGGAAGGCAGGGCACTGGAACGGGTGATACGCACCGGGAGGCGGGTTGTGTATGCGAGCAAGGAGGCTATGTGCGATGGGGTAGGACTTAGATTGGCGCTCAGAAAAATGGCCGGTACAAATTCGGATACCAGAGAAACTCGCTTCGACGGGCGGGCACTGGACAGGCTCCGGAAGATCGTCGGGATCTATCCCGAAGCGGAAAAGTTGATCGCCAGACTCGACCCCAACCCTACTGCCCTGAATCACGCAATCCACGTGGCTACTTATGCCAGGCGGATCGCAGAGATGTTCAACCACGTTCGGGAAGCCGGATTCGGTTCTGCAGTATATCCTTATCCGAAACGATCAGCCCGCGAAATATCACTCGCTGGAATTCTGCACGATATTGGAAAATGGAAGACGGGTCGTGAATCCGGGCATGAATCACGAGGTTCGGAAATCCTGTCCAGGGCCGAAGGAAACTCGATCTGGCTTCACCAGGCAAGAGAAATCGTTGAGCGTCACCACGAATCTCCGGCGGTGCTCTCGGAGGGTGGGTGGAAAACTCACAAAATTATCCCCATCGCTGTTGCCGAAGCCATCGTGGAATCGGAGAACCGACACATGGCCCTCTGCAAAATGATTCCCTCCAGAGTTGTGCCAGAGCTCTCGATCATGCTCTCGGCACTCTGCAATCTCGAACACATCATCCCCTTCAGATCGGTTGTGCGGCTCAAATCCGGGAAAGGGCCCGACCAACTGGCAGTCAGCCTGAAACCCTCATCAATGGATCCGGGCCCTGTCCTTCTGAGATTCGCAATCTGGCACGAACAGGGCCAATTATGCCCTCTCTTTCGAAGGAAAACGCCTGTCCAGACCGTTGCCCCATTACTGATCGGTCCCGGACATCCTGTGTGGAACAGCCTCGAACCAGAGGTAGTGAACATCCTCTCAGCCGATACCTATAACGCCGCATTCGCTCATTACGAACACCTCGTACCCCGATTCCATGCCGCGCTCAAACGCCAACTGAATCTATCCCTGTCCTAACCTCGCCGGACGGGCCCCACCTCAGCCATCCACCTGCAGATTGACACGCCACTTCCCATCCTCCTCGATAAATGCCCCGGGCTGATTCGCGCTTCTCAACATCTCCGGATTCCGGATGAACTGCTCCAGGATCTTCATCTGCGAGACATCGTCCAACGAGATCTTCAACTTCTCTGGCAGAATGTATCGGAATAAAGTGAAGTCACCCGCTGCAACTGCCCTGTTAAGAACTTCCATGCACGCCTCAGCAGACTCGAGACGGTAAGCTCTCAGATGTGGCTCTGTCTCGTAGATCGAAGCCTTACCCGTTCGCCTGAACACGAACGTCGCGGGATGGTCATACCTCCGGCAATTCAAATCTGTCCAGCTGTCATCAAACTCCAACCCGGGTAGATTTGGTTGAACCGTAAATCGCTGAACAGGTGTATACCCCAGTTTGCCTTTGAACAAGTCGTTATAGTATCGCCTGGCGGCGGGCTGGTTCGCCGCCATCGCCATTCTGTCATCTGAAATCACCAGGTACTGCCCGCCTGAAAGATATTCGCCCTCGATGCACGCCGTGTAATCCCCATCCACCGACAATCTCCGATTCGGCGTGTTGTACATCTGCTGCTCCAGATCCACGACCTGCAGATGTCTGACAGGAGAAATCAGGGTCGAAAGATTATTGTAGCCCCGTTCCAGAAGCAGCCGGGATTCAGTCGGCACATGTTTCTGGACCCATTTGGCGGCCTCCACACGTGCATCATCCGCAACGTAGATGCGCGAAAAGGCTATACCGTAGAACAGGAAAACACCGCAGAGAATCAAGCCCACGGCCGTGCCGGAAAATCTCAGAATCCTGTTAAAAAATTTCCCCAACTCGATCAACGCCCAGGCCGCGACCAGACCGAACATAGGACCTGCAGGGATGAAATACCGAATCGGCTTGTCCCAGAATCTTCCGATCACAAGGAAATAAATCAGGATCGTACCCGTGAGAACCAGCGCCTCAGGCGAGCGCCGAAAAAACGAAAACAGCATCCCACCGCCTGCCACAATCATCAATATCCAACCAAGTCCACCCGGCAAGACATCCGTCAGGTGATAGATGTATGTCGGTACCCCCTCGAGATACAACGAACCACGCTGGAGATGGGTGAATCCGTCCACCTCGACACCCGTCAGATTCAGCCACATCACGTGAAAGATATTCCCGTAGAACTCGGTCAGAAAATACGCCTCGAATCTGAAGATTGCAGCCAGGGTCAGAACCAGATACGTAGCCACCGTGCATCCAATAAGAGCCCATATCCTCCTGTCGACCACGGATCGCCAGACCATCTGCGGGCGTGCGCGATTACCGGAGCAGCCAGCAGAAGCACCGCGTTCAGCTTGGTCGCAACTGTTATTCCAGCCGCGACACCACACACAAGATACGCACTCAAATCCTTGCGCTTCAGCATGACAATCGATTGATAACAGATCCACACGGAACCCAACGCCAGCGCGCCGTCAACGGTGGCCATATGACTCGCCTGTATCATCATCGGCATCAGGCACAACAAAAAGGCGGCCAGCAGTCCTGTTTCCCTCCCGAAGGACAATCTGCCCGCACAAAATGTCAACCACACCGCGACCAAACCCATCAATGCCGAAATCATCCGACCGGTCAGCCTGGTTGCATCCGAATCGACAGCAGCTTCACCAAATGGCTCGAACCCGAACAGCGCGCCTGCAGTACGCACAACGCCCCAATAGGTATAGATGAACACCGTACCATAACTGGAAAACAGAAACGTCTTCCCGTCGCGTATGATATGGGGATATATCGAATCGTCGAGACTCGCGGCCGCACGCTCGAGCGCGTTGCTGTCTGGATGGAAATTCGCCGCGGCAAAAGAAACCCGCTTGCCGTCCAATCTGAAGTCCCTGAGAGACGCAATCCCCCAATCCAGACCATATCCATAGAGGAGTGCGGCGAGAATCAGAATGCCGACAAGCGGGCCATAATGCTTTACCTTAACATTCACGAGATCATACCAGTGACTTCAGCCTGGAAAGGCATTTGGCATATCCCTTTGAGCCTTCGCCACCCTCGTATTCGATACACCAGACACCGTTGTAATTGGCTCCCACCAGGGCCCTGATCGCCCTGGGGACATCGATCTCACCTTCGCCAAGAACCATCCCGCGGTATTCTCCACGCGAACCTGTACCATCTTTAATATGAACGTGTCGAACATAGGGTGCGACTGTCTCGTAGAACCTGCCCACGGTCTCCAGATCGTGTCCGGCCCATCTGTAATTCATCGTATCCATCGTTGCAGCTACGAAAGGAGAATCCACCTCCTTATAGAGACGCAGCTGGAGATCTGCGTCGTTCGTCACCATCCCGTGATTGTCCACCGCCAGAACGATTTCATCACGCTCGATAAACTCTCGGCATCGCTTGAGACATTTAGCCATCGCTTCCACGTGCCGCTCTTCGGGTACTTCGTCCTTGGCACGCCCCCCTTCGGTCCGGATCACCGAAGATCCCAAGATCTTCGCGAGACCACAGATCCGCTCCATCCTGCGCACCTCTCTCTCGACATCGCCATCATCCAGATAAACGAAATCGTTGCCTGCACTTACCGCACAAACCTGAAGCCCGGCTGCATCGACCTGTTTCTTCAGCGCTTCCACGTGGGCTTCCGGGTTATCGTCACCCTCGGGCCAGACATCTCCCGGCATCAACTCCACCGCATCGAACCCCGTTTCCGCAGCGAACTCGAAGAACGCCTCGAGCGACTCCAGATCGGGTTGGTTGTAGTGAATCAGTCCATAAGCCATTAAAAACCTCCAGTGTTTCGGTGAAAGGCCCTGCTCAGGTTGCCGCAGAACCATATCCAACTCCATACCAGGCGTTTCAGCGTTCCTTGCCGATAGTGCACAGGAACCGCTCCACACCTGGATACTTCTCCCCCAAACTCTCCACGCGAAATCCCAACCGCCGATAAAATCCCACTGCCCCACGATCCGTCTCTGCAGTCAGCGACTCCGGCGAGAACCTGGACTGCACCGCGCTGATCATTTCGCTCCCCACACCTTGTCCTCTGAACGTCTCGAGAACCGCAATGTGTCGAATCTCCAAATCTTCCTCGCCAACACCGATCACACCCACGATCCCAATCAACTCATCGTTCATTTCGATACCAAACAGTCGCGCACGGGGATGGGTATCGTACAGGGCTATCGCCTGATCAACCTTGGTATCGGCCATATCAGGAGGGTAGTCCAATGCCAGGAAAGCCCGCATCACATCGGCTGTATTTGTCCGGTCGCCAATCTCGTAGAACTTCAACAATTCCCTTCGCATATCAGACATCGATCGGTACCGTTTCACGGTTCACGCTGGCTGGACTCGCGATCCTGCGTCTCAGATCTTCTTTTTACTTACGGCCTTCGATCTTTCTGATCAGCATATCCCTTGTATTCAGATGCGGCTCAGACGCCTTCAAAAATGCATCAAGCAAACGCTCTGGTGTAAGTTCTGTCGTATCGATCTCGATCTTTCTTCTGATCCACGTTTCTCTGTATTCCCTCTGAAACGCCTCCAGAATCTCCTGCACGTCCTCCCCTGGAACCACCGGGTAAGCGTGCGGCGCACGCGCCATCCGCTCAGCGATCACCTCGGGCGAGGCCTTCAGGTGAACAAGGATCGTGTCCTCCGGCATCTCCGTTTCCCAGCGCCTCGGAGGTTCACCGATGCGGCCCACCTCAGGATAGTAATATCGCGGACCGTAGACACCCTCCTCGATATGAAAACCGCCCAGCAGAATGTGTTCGTATTTGTTGATCAGCCGAACGTGATAGGCAAGCTGGAACCGTTGAAACCGTTCCTTGATCACCTGAGGAAGCTCATTCATCGTCTGCTGGTCTTCAGCGCTCCTCAACATCTGGCAGTCGGGAATGGAAAAGTGATCATCCAGATGATGATGGATACCGTGATCGTCTCCCCACTGCATCAAACCATCGAAAAGGGTCGTTTTCCCCGTATACTCACATCCAATCGCAATCAGTCGCATCCTCTATCTCCCTCGAAACAATGGTTCCGGCTCGCTCCTCTCCCCACCCCATTTACTTAAGCGTATCCTTGAAAGCTCTGATTCGGTCCCCGTCAGTCGCCTTCCATGCAAACTCCGGCGAACGGAATTCACCCCCCATATATGCCCTCGGATTTCGAAAAGTCATCCTGCTGTCAGCCTGGCTTCTCGCCGAAATATGCACTTCACACGCTCCACTTTCCTGAACAATCTTCAAGACATTCCGCTCGTGGATTCCACCGCCCGGCATAACCGTAATGCGATTCTCTGCCTGTTTCACCAGGTCTCTGATCATGTCGAGCCCTTCAAGAGCAGAATTCTCCAGACCTGATGTCAGGACCCGGTCAACACCCAATGTGACCAAATCCTCGAGTGACTGATGGGGATTCTTCACCATATCGAACGCGCGGTGAAAGGTCACTGAAAGGGGACGAGCCAGACCGATCAATGCACCCGTCCGCTCCAAATCCACACACCCTTCCGGTGTCAACACACCAATCACCACCCCATCGGCACCCCACGCTCCGGCGAGCTCCACATCTCGTTTCATCACCTCGAACTCGACTTCCGAATAACAGAAATCCGATCCTCGGGGCCGAATAATCACGTTCAGCCCAATATCCACCTGGGCACGCGCAGTCTGAATCATACCCGCACTGGGTGTCGTGCCTCCTTCGATCAAATTGTCACAGAGCTCCACCCTTGCCGCGCCCGCCTCCTGCGCTATCACTGCTCCCTGCACCGAATCGATGCAAATCTCAAAGCGCACTTCTTTTGACATATGCGTGTCCACTCCGTATCTGCCTAACCCAAATAACCGAACGTCACGTCATCGACCCAGACCACCTGATCGTCATCACCACCACTGTCGAAAGAAATCGAAACTGTACAATAACCGGGTCGCACATCCACCTTGGCGGTGTATATCTTCCACGTGTCCCCGGGCTCTATCTGAACCTTCGCTGAGGTCCCCTGCTGACCCGACACCTCGACCCGGGCGTGGGTCGCGTTCCCCTTCGCTTTGAAACCAAGCTGGTAGGTACCTCCCTTGAGAAGCCGCATCGGTCGGCTCTTCAGCGAGATCGGATCCTTTGGTCGCAAAAACTTCAGGCAGGCCTCGCCCGTGGCAGCGTCTTCCGTGCACCACCCGGGCCACCCGGGATCATGTGTACGGGGATGCTGTACATTCCACAGCCTGGGTGGATACTCGGGAATACCGGCCTCGAACCCGCCATTGCAGACCAGATTCACCAGTTTCCCTCGCCGGCTCTCCAGGATTCTCCCAGTCAACTCGGGAGACCGGTCTGGCGCATACCTCACAAAAATTTCTGTGCGCTCTCTCAAACTACCAACGACACGATCCCGTCCCTCGACACTCAGATCCGGATCCCACGCATCCTGTATCAGAATATCCGCGCCCTCGGCAACCAGCTCATATTCTCCTGGCTCTCTCGGATCCAGTTCGCCAAAACTGATCATCTCTCCAGTTTCGGAAAGCGCTGTCTCCAGCGCCACAACATCTTGACCATCATTGTCCTCCAACCTGAGCGACACTGACTTGAAAACGCTGGATGGCTCAAATGCTGGATCCACCCACAGGTCACCTTTTCCTTCCCAATTGAGGACGATCGCGTCCCCCGTCCATTCGAAATCGACTGGCTGCATAGATTCCGGATCGGATGGAGATCCCTGGTAAATAGACGCAGGTCTCTCTGCTAGCCAGAACACCATCCGCCTTGGGCCGGTATGCTGCACACTTATCCTGGCGGTGCAGCCCACGCAACCGAGGTCCATCGAAGCGTCACATGGTCCGTCCGCTGAAAAAAGGACCTTCTGGCAGAACGCCAGATGCGTTCCGGCACCCAGCACCCAGCGAGTCGGTTCCCCCTCGTCCACAAGCAAGCTGGCCATTTCACCGTCGAATGCGATCTCTCCGGACCGTATTTGCCCCTTCCCATTCGGGCGGAAAAACACAAATTCAGTTCCCGATTCGCATGCATAAGATACCCCGGCCCCCTCGGGAACGTCAACACGACGGACGTCGCGGATCCGTTCACCCCAATCTTCATGGTATGTGTGCATCACCGTCACCATCTGCTCGTCCGTCTTCGCATCCTCCGTCGTAACCCGGATATTCCAATGCTGCGGAAATGCCTCGGTAAACCTGCACCACGCTCTCGTCTTCATCGGATACGGTCGATCGTTGTTCTGCGAATAGGAAAGGCCGCCCGGAGAAACGTGCCTGACCTTCAAACGCTGGTCGCGTTGTTTCACCGTCATCGACTGATCCTGCCCGAACTCCGCCGCTTCGAAAGCATTCATCACCCAGGTAAAACTGGACGGTTCATCGGCTCCAAGAACATCCAGCATCACGGTGACATCAGGACGAACATGTAACACATATCTCTTGAAACGATTGAGCGCCTCACCATACGCGCTGGAAGCATCTCCCACGAAAAAGCAGTAACTAGGTGAATTGAAAAACCTGCTGATCTCCCCGTGATACGAAATCCCTTTCGGCTGCCCCTCGTCATTGACAAGAATCGAATTGTGGGCCTGTGTCGTCCGGCTCCATTCTACGTGATAGGTGTCACCCGCGTGTGTGTAATATCCGGCGTCACATGCGAGAATCTCGCCTCCTGCATGCAGGACGAATCCATTCTGATCCTGATGGGCGTGGCTGTGTCCGCCCCAGGGACTGCTTCTGAAGAAAATCCGGTTGCTCTTATGATCATACATCCGATCGAACGCGGCCAGTTGGCCCACTTCCGGGAATACTCTGGCACTTGGAGCATCGACCGGCGGCTTCCCGTTCACCCCACTTCCGGACAGATACCACATTGGCAAATGAACAGGATTGCACACACGTGTATCGCTCCACCACTTCACGTATCGGTTATCCGTCATCGAAGCCAGGAATGAGGTGATATACGTATCTGCATCACTGCCCAGATTGGGATCGATCAGGGAGTAACAATCCCCCCAGTGGTTCCACCAGTAATTCATGGACATGCAATACATCCAGAAAATACCCGTGTTCTGCCAGCGGGGCTCTCGGAACAGATCGAGTCCGGTTGCGGACTTCAAAGCCGCCAGACCCTCGAGCATGAACTGAACCTTGTGCCCATACTTCTGGCCCTCTGTATACCCCCCATCATTGTTTCCCCACGCCACCCGGTTCACGTATTGGCGAATGAGATAATCCGCCCACATCGCTCCCTTCTTTGAGTCGGTCGCGAACGCCAGCACTGTCGTCAGCAGCGCGTGCATACATTGCTGACCGTGAGAATTCTGGTAATTCAGGTGGATCTCCATCCTGTCGTGGATCCACTGGTAGGCCGCCTCACAGTGATATTCAAGATGTCCCAGGATATTCGACTTCTCTTCGTCACTCAACACGTGAAAGAGTCTGTCGAAGCCGAGTGCCACGCCTTTGAGACCATATTCATAACAATAGACTACCGTGTCGTGTTGTCCCCTGTCCTCGAGGTGAACATCTACACGAAATGGCACGATAAAAGCGAGCCACCGCCTGGCCGCCTCCGCATAGCGATCATCCTCCGAAATCAGGTAAGCGAACGAAAGCGCGTTCACCTTGCCGGCAGCTGCGTTGAGTTCCCTTACTCCGAACCCCTCGGCCATCTGCGGTCGCTTGTCCACCATGTAGAACACCTGGCCGCGATCATCACCAAGGTCTTTCGGTACAGCAATCAGTCTCAGTTCCGGTATCTCCTCCGCGAGATAACCGTCTACCTGATGTTCCAGGAATTCCCAGGCCTCTTTGGCAGAGCCCTCCTTCTGTGCTCGAAAGGTCTTCAGGGAATCCGGCGTCACAAACACCCTGGGATGATCCGGCATCGTCGACACCAGGTCCTTCGGCACCCCCAGCGGGATCGAATCAGACGTGATCTGAAAGGTCGAAATCGGGCTGGGTGCAGAGGTGGTACCATCCGACTTCACCGCATAATGCCGCCAGAACCATTCCCCCTCGTCGAGCACCTGATCTCCGTTGTGATAGGAACGTTGAATCCCTGTCCACCGGATCACATCCTTTTCAAATGCACCGTCTTCGCTCAGCTCGATCGTGTAGGTCGCTGCCTGTTCATCCACCCGCCAGATCATCGCGGGCGGATTCTTGATCGCCACGGTGCCTTCAGCAGGAGAAAGCGGCGGGTGGCCGTCGGGTTGGGGAGATGCATCTGGCTGGTATTGTGAATCGGTCATTTGAATTCTCGTAAGTTGTGTTGGGGAAAAATCGACGGATCATCCATTCATTATTGGTGGATTCGGAATGGAGGGCGACCCACCGGGTCGCTCCTACGGGTTCGGGAATATGTCCTGGTAAACTGATTTTCCATGATCCAAACCCCACGCTGCTGGATTGTTCGCGATGTACTGTCTGATGGCATTCAATTCATCATCGCTCCGGACGATTCTGTCGTAGTAATTTCGCTGCCAAACGGGCCTACTGGACCAATCCAGCGCTTTGCGTAATCGTCTGGTGACACAAGATTTGTACTGGCCGATGATCGCTCCGAGGGAACCACGCCCTGGACCCTGTGCGGAACCCTTCACTGTTGGGGCGACCCGGTGGGTCGCCCACATCTCAGTAATCACAATTATCCCATGCAAATGGTCCGGCATCAGCACCCATTCATCCAACTTTACATTGTCCCTAACTTTCGCTGTCTTCAACCACTCCTCTTCGCGATACGTCCAGCAGAACTTGAGTGCATTTTTTCGTCAAGTATTCTTCCAAAAAGTTTCCGGTTCTCGTAGGTGCATAGCGTAACGAAGTATGCACCTTCCTTTGTGTAATCATGGTCAACCAGACGGTGAGATCTTCTATCTGGCAGTTCTTTGTTGATCAATTCTGAGTCCTTCTGCGAGTGATGCCTCCCTGATTAATGCCCTCAAAATAACAACCTCCCACCGGACACGGCCTCGACGCTGAAATACCCAGTCTTCTATCCCAAGCAGGAATTACTTCCTCAAACCCAGAAGGACCTGGGGTGCGCCTCGCATGGGTGAACAAATCGACTTTCCCACACCACGGTGAGCGCTCACCCGCTTGGACCGGGTCGAACCGATGCCTGCTTTGAGCACATTCAGAAATCGCTTTTCACCTGAGAACTGGTAGGCGGCAGCCACACCCTTCAGGATGCGCATATCCGCAGTACCCCCAATGGAGGACTCGGGACAGGACGTATAGTGAAATGTCTTCGTCTTCGGCACCCACATCTCGTCTATACAATACCCTGCAGCCCTTACGATGGCATCCGCCACACGTTTCTCGCCTGTAGCCTCATAAAACCTCTTCAAACCCACCATCAGAATTCCCACCATAAATCCGGCGTTCCCCGTATGTCTCGGAGGGTCGCAATGACAGTGGCCCGGCACCATCAAACGGTCCCAACCACCGGACGCCCGTTGTCGTTCCAACACGCGTTCCACGATAATGCGTGCGGCATTCAGGTAGACCTTTCTACCGGTTGCCTTGTAAGCTGCTGACAGATGGATCAGGTGCCACCCACTGTTACGACAATTCGTAAAATCGTAATCGTTCAACATCTCCCCGACCAGCAGATCGCTGGCGCCCATCGCGCCTTTCAAAGCACGCGTGTCACCCGTCAGCAAATGATAGAGAAACAGCCCCTCAACCCACGTGTGCGACACACTGGACCTGCCGCCGGAAATCGCCTTCTCCCTGAAGCCATCCGGATAGTAGCCCCCAACATGACCTACGGAGTGGATATACTGGGACCCCACAGCTTCCGAATCCTGGCTATAGTGACAAGTATCCACATCCACCAGATGACGTGCTGCTTCTTCTGCCCAGGTATAAAAGTCGGCTTGTCCACCTCTAAGAAACTCCTGCAGGAAGCACCAGGGCGTATCGTATTCCATATTGCCCCAGTTATAGGATCGCTCCCCGAACCAGTCACCAAAGTTCAACATACCAAATGCCCGCGACGCTTCGCGGTCTTCCGCGTAGGCTGTCCTGGCAGAGGCAACCCACCGCTCGTAATCCGGGAATGGAGACGGGGATTGGTCTGGAAGACGCGCAACAGCCTGACTCTTGTTAAACGCCTCCAACGACACGGCATACAATGGGGGCGCCTGAACGAAAGATTTGAAATCGCGAGAAGCATCTTCGGCCCCTCCGAACCGAAACCAGAACTCATGGGTCTTTGACACACCGGCCTTCAGCTTGTATCTGCCATCCAGTAAGTAGTAGAACAGCCTGTCCTCGAGTTCTCCACCACGCGGGTACTCATCTTTCCCTATCGGAGGACAAATCTGGATCGTGAGTGCGTCTGGATCCAGCTTCAGACCCTTGGGATAATTCTGCCAGAAATCTCTGGACGCCAGGGTGACCCGACCTTTGTCACCTGCCAGCTCGGCATCGCCCGCGTGACGGCCACCCGACGAAACAATATCCTTTCCCTCCAGCAATGAATACTCTCGATCCTGCAGTTGAAGCACGGAGGCACCCTTCTTCAGTACCAAACTTTTGCCGCCGATCTTCCCGCCGCTATTCTCTCCCAGATCGAATTGCGAGTGCAAACTCAATTCCCGAATCCGGGTAAACTCCTCCTCGACCCGGTCGTTCTCAAACGTATGGAGCACTCGAATGTCCGAACGATTCCGAAACAGGTGGATCCTGAAAATCGATCGGAAAAGCGTCTTGCTGCGTGATCGATGTGGAACTGTCACCCCTACACATACCCGCTCCGAACCCTGCTCTTCCAGAACCACCTCGTCTGGTTTCTCAGACAAAAACCGAGTCCCATCGTCACCCACCAGAACCACCGCAGGATCCGGACCATCGGCCGTCACCTTGACATATTCACCATCCGTCTGCCGGCAAAAGACCACACCAGGGACACGTACTTCGCTTCTCGGAAACACAACCCGAATGGGACCGGTCGTCACCTCGATACCTGCCCGTGAGGATGCGACCTGGATGGGATCGGAAATCTTCGACCGCTTGACCTCCCTGCCGAAATCGACCACACAATTCCCCGCGCCATCCCCCTGGAAATCCAGCAGCGCCCACCGAACCGAACCATCCGGCCAGGTCGCGAGTGTCCGCGTCTGCAGCGGAATCTCCTTTCGACCCCTTCTCAACCGGATCTCATCACTCGACCCGAGCCGACCTTTTGGAAACGGGACACCGACTGACGCAGGCCAGGTTCCAGGTGTCGCGGATTTTCGTCGAAGGGCAAGCGGAATACTGCCCTTGCGGGTCTTGCTCACCGGCTCCCCGAATTCTGTTTTGAACGATCCCGAGTGCACCGCTTCCAATTTTCGGGTCCGGTCCCACATCCTGATTTCGTAGTGGTAAACACGATCCGGTTTCAGACCTTTCAACACCATCTCGTGGCTCATCAACGGGCCTGAAATCTTCCGGCTTCGGGTAAGGACCCTCGCACTGCGATACCAAAGCCTGCCCAATGCAGGTCTGTCCGTAAGCCAGGTCACCCGGGCCTGAATGCCATCCTCTGCGAGTTCCAGATCTACGCCAGGGTCCAGAATCTTCAAATCCGCAGCCGCCATCCGAGGCTTTCTGCTTAAAAGCACCAGATTCTCAATCCTGCAAGCCCCAGTGGTTTCCGAGGTCACAATCCGAATAGGTTCTCCGCCCTTGAACACGAACGGCTCAGGTGTAACAAACATGTGAACTCTGTTGTCTGGATCCGGAATCGAAGTGCGGGCGACCTGGCGATGCCCGATCCATAGCTCCACTTCTTCATCCTGACCCGCGGCCGTATACATCGTAAATCCCAGATAGTACCTACCGGTCGCACGGATGGAATCCTGAAGCGTACTTACCAGCCTGGCTTTACAGACCGACGCAGGGCGATAAACCGAGGCATTCGCGTACTCTGTGAACGTGTCATTCACGAACCCGTCCAGACGACAGGCGAAGGCAGGGATAACCACACTATCCTCCCGATCCAGAAGATCCTGAATCCTGTCATCGCCTGAGACGATCAACGCGGGGGAAACACCTTTTCCATTTTTCATTAAGGACTCCAAATGTCTGATAAATTGAGGGGGTACGGCTGGCAATATACCCTGCACCGCTGGTGCTGGCAAGCACCTTGACCTGCCTCTTCCCAGGACCTATCTTTCACCACCTGATCACCTCTCACGACACCTGGCCCCAGCATGGCAATCGCCCAGACCACGGACCTCGAATCTCCGGAAAACGCCCCCGACAGACGCGGCATCACCCTGCGCTCGATCGTCCTGGGTGCAGGTACCTCCGCGGCGCTGTGCATCTGGACGAACTACACCGAATTCGTCATGCACTCCGCCGCTCTGGTCATGTCCAACCTGCCGATGTCTGCCTTTCTCCCCTTCGTTTTCTGGCTATTTGTGAATATAGTTCTGCGAGCCTGGTTCCCGCGAATCGCACTCTCCGGTACCGAACTTCTGGTCATCCTGTGTATGGGATGGATGGTGGGAAACGTCCCGGCCATTGGCTGGACCGGTTACTGGATGGGTACAGTTACTGCGCCATCCTACTACGCATCTCCCGAAAACGGATGGCGAGAGGCCTTCTTCAATGATCTTCCCCACTATCTGCTGCCTGGACCCCAGGCCGTTGAATGGTTCTACAATGGATTGCCCCCACATACGGAGATCCCCTGGAAAAGCTGGTTCTCCCCACTTCTGTGGTGGTTTTCCGCCGGCTTCGCCGTCGTCGGCATGGGCATTTGCCTCACCGTCATATTCCGCAAACAGTGGGAAGAGAATGAGCGGCTGACCTTCCCTCTGGCCACCATTCCAATGGACCTCACCGAAGGGTTTAATCGCCCCGGTCGCTCCGTCCCGGACTTGTTCAAGAACCCGCTCTTCTGGTTGGGATTTCTCATTCCCGCCTTTGTCATCGGGTGGAACATCATCGGATACTACAATCCGGGAATGCCCCGAATGACCGTATTCGATGGCTATATCTCAAAAAATGTCACCTTTGCTAGACAGTTTCCACCATACTCGTTTCGGATCTTGCCCTCCCTCATCGCGTTCACCTATCTGTGCAATCTGGACATCCTGCTCAGCTTCTGGCTCTTCGGCCTGATGGCGCCACTAAAAATCGGGCTGATGAACCGTACAGGATTCAGCGTAGGCCTGCACGGACAGCCTGCAGACCCGACACAAGTTTTGCACATCGAAAGTCACGGCGCACTGATGGCCCTCACGGTCTGGTCCCTCTGGGTATCCAGGAGCCATCTTCGTGACGTATGCCGCCGCGCCTTTTCCGCAAATCGCGACGAGGACCCATCCGGAGGACTCATCTCCTTTCGAACCGCGCTTCTGGGTCTGGCCTTTTGCTGGGCATTCCTGGTCGGCTGGCTCGCCGCCGCGGGAGAAGGCGTAATTTTGGCCATCTGTTCGGTGATTCTGATGTCGGCCGCATACTTCTGTGTAACCAAATACCTTGCCGCCAGCGGATTCGCGTATATCTTCCCTCCAGACATTCACGGTGGTACATTCATCAAGACACTCTTCGGCACAGCCGAAATGACCACGAAACAGCTCACTGCGATTCAGCTGCACAACAGCGGCGCCTTTATAGGTGCAGCTCGCATCATGGGCATGCCTATGATGCCGCACTACTTCCGGATGACCCATGGCGTTGGATCGCGTCATCGGTTGATCCCCTCGCTCTGGATCGCATTCGCCGTCGGAGCCGGCGCATCATTTGCCTACGTACTTAATCTCTGCTACTCCGAGGCGGGCATGAACCTCCGGACCTATACCCTGACCACCGGAAACAAATATGTATGGAATGCACTGGCCTCATCCATCGACAGCGCCAACCGGACCGTACCGGATCCACAGAAAATAGGCGTCTGGCTCTTCGGAGCAGCCCAGGTGCTCTTGCTCAGTTCTCTGAAAACCTGGATTCCGAAATGGCCCATCCACCCGGTCGGCCTCGCCTTCCAGCGCACCATGGGGTCCATGGCATTCGGATTCAGCGCCTTCCTGGCCTGGATCATCAAACTCACCGTGCTGCATTTCGGCGGCATCGGCCTCTTCAACAAAACACGGCCCTTCTTTCTGGGTCTGCTAATCGGATACACTGCCTTCATCGGTGTATCCGCCTTTGTGGACGCGATCTGGTTTCCCGGACAGGGTCATTGGGTTCACGGATGGTAGCATCTTCAGGCTGAAAGGTTTCGAAACGTATTGCAGTTGTTGAATCACCAGCGGGAGATGGGAGTCTAATCAATGATGTACCCCGATCTTGGAATTTCCGTGCATTGGATCATACAATCCTGGAGGAACACATGAAGGAACTGAGATGGACGAGATGGTCGGTCGCACTGGCCGTATTCTTGTTTGCCGGATGTGGAGGTCCCCGGGACCCGGTCCGGGAAATGCAGAAAAGCCTGTCCGCCGCTCCGGATTACATGATCATCCTGGAAGACATGCGTCAAGAAGGCAGTTTCTTTGTCGACTACTTTCACAGATACAAAGTCACGCAAGGCGACCGGAGCCAAACCACCAACTGGGTGGAAGTCACTGAATCCACATACAAACAGTACGAACCCTTTCTGGGTATGGCGCTGGTTGCCAAAACCGATCAGGGGGTAAACAACACACCCCATCCGGCAGGATACCACTATGTGGGCAATCCGCAATACGGCAGCTGGAATCAAGGCAGCGGCGGCAGTTTCTGGGTATTCTACGGCCAATATTCGCTCATGCGCAACATGATGGGTTATGGCGGCAGATCCATCTACCGAAACGACTACAACGACTACAGGACCTCAAGTAGTCGACGCCAGCCATATTACGGCCGCAACAAAGAGTGGGGAACATCGGGATCCGTGACACAGAAACAAAAACCATCATTTTACCAGAGACGGAAGCAGCGCCTGGCAAACAGGCAGAGTGCCTTTTCCCAGAAAGCCAGGAACCGCGCCGGTCGAAGTCGCTCCGGATTTGGCAGCCGCAGCAGAGGGGGGTTTGGAAAATGATATGGAATAATCTGATAGAATCGGGCATATATCTGGTGTGTGTATACATCTTGTTCTGGATTGGAAAACTGGTCTACGACCTGACGACACCCAGCTACAGTATGAAGGAAGAGCTTGTTGAAAAAGACAACACCGCCCTGGCGGTCGCAGTAGTAGGTTATTATTTCGGACTTGTCCTCGCCATTGGCGGTGTCATCGTTGGCCCTTCGGCTGGTCTGGAGGCTGACCTGATGGATATCCTCCTCTACGGACCCCTGGCGATCGTACTGATGAACATGTCCAGAGTGATCAACGACAAACTGATCCTCCACGGTTTCTCGATTCGAGATGAAATTATCAGGGACCAGAATGTCGGCACCGGTGTCGTAGTCTGTGCCTCCTATATCGCTACGGGCCTCGTCATCTATGGCGCCGTCTCCGGTGTGCTGGGCGGCCTCGTCACATCCATCGTCTTCTGGATACTGGGTCAGCTCGCACTGGTTCTGGCGGGACGAGTCTACAACTGGATCACGCCTTATGACATCCACGAACAAATAGAGAAGGACAACGTTGCGGCGGGCGTGGCGTTCGCAGGCGCTCTCGTGGGCATCGGGAACATCGTACGACACGCCGTGGAGGGGGACTTTATCTCCTGGGCGATGGAGCTGCAGACCTTTGGTATCTATGTCCTGATCGGCCTTATTCTCCTCCCACTGATCCGGATGGCAACGGACAAGATCCTCCTGCCAGGTCGGAAACTCTCGGATGAAATATCGAACCAGGAGAAACCCAACCTGGGTGCAGGATTTATCGAGGCCTTTTCTTATGTCGGTGCTTCTTTCCTGCTTGTTTGGGTTCTGTAGGAGAAAGGTGACACATGCTCAAGGAAGTATTCCTGGCCGGGGGCGTGAGGACGGCCATTGGTGGATTCGGCGGTGCATTCAGCAGCACGCCCGCACCTGAGCTGGGCAGTGCCGTCTGTAAAGCGGCGCTCGAAAAAAGCCAGACCCCGGCCGATCAGGTGGACGAGATCATTTTTGGAAATGTGCTCAGCGCAGGTCTGGGTCAGAATGTCGCTCGCCAGGTCGCCCTAGGTGCCGGTCTGGCGGAGAGTATCGGTGCCACCACCGTTAACAAAGTCTGCGGTTCCGGTCTCAAATCGATCATGCTCGCCGCCCAGGCCATCCAGTGTGGAGATGCCGACATCATCGTCGCCGGCGGAACAGAAAATATGTCACGTACCCCCCACCTGGTGGAAGGGGTCCGCGAAGGTATACGGATCGGAAACAGCGAGCTGGTAGACACCTTGCTCAGGGACGGACTATGGGATGTCTACAACGATGTTCACATGGGAACCTGCGGCGATCAGTGCGCCGCAAAGTACAATTTCTCCAGAGAGGACCAGGACGACTTCGCGGTAGAAAGCTACCAACGCGCCATAAAGGCCGCTGACGAGGGAATCACCTCGGATGAAATCGTGGGTGTCGAAACGACATCACGCAGACAGTCCATCACGATAGACAGGGATGAAGAACCGGGTCGGTTCAACGAAGAGAAACTCAGACAACTTCGACCCGCCTTTGGAAAAGAAGGCACGGTAACCGCGGGCAACGCCTCCAGCATCAACGACGGGGCTGCCGCCTTTGTGGTATTGTCCGGGGAAAAAGTAAAGGAACTCGGTATTACACCCCAGGCCCGCATCCTGGGATATGCCTCTGCTGCACGGGAGCCCGAGTGGTTCACGCTGGCCCCCATATCGGCGATTTCCAAACTCCTCGAAAACCTCACCCTTACGGTCAACGAAATCGACCTGTTCGAGGTCAACGAGGCCTTCTCCACTGTCGTCATGGCCGCAATGAAAGACCTGAACATCCCCCACGAAAAAATGAACGTACTGGGTGGAGCCGTCGCCCTGGGTCACCCCATCGGGGCCAGCGGGGCGAGAACACTGGTCACCCTCCTGAACGCCATGAAACACAACCATGCGACCACTGGTATCGACAGCCTCTGCATTGGTGGTGGAGAGGCCGTAGCGATGGCCGTTGAAATCTGATACGGTCATCCATTCCTGAATTAAAAGGGCGACCAACCGGTCGCCCTTTTTAGAGCCCCAAACTTCTACCATGACCGATACCCTTCGCAAAACCTCCAGCAACCTCGACGCACTGGCAGGCAAGGGCTACCTCCTCAAGGCCTGCCTGTTCGCGACCGGCCTCGCCGGAATCGTAGCCGAATTTGTACTCTCCACATTGGCCAGCTACCTCCTGGGCAACACCACCGTCCAGTGGACGCTCATCATGTCCCTGATGCTGTTTGCCATGGGTCTGGGAAGTCGGCTGAGTAGCCTCATTACTCACAAACTGCTGGACAAGTTCATCGCCGTTGAGTTCTTGTTATCGCTCCTGTGCGCAACAAGCGCCGCAGCCGCCTACTTCGGCACCGTATATGTCCAGGAAGTCACGGTTCTCATATACAGCTATGCAATGGCAATTGGCCTGCTCATCGGACTCGAAATTCCACTTGTCGCCAGAATGAATGAAGTCTACGAACCTCTTCGAACCAACATCTCCTCCGTGCTGGAGAAAGACTACTACGGCGCGCTTGTCGGTGGCCTCCTGTTCGCCTTCTTCGCCCTGCCCCACCTGGGTCTCACCTACACACCCATTGCGCTGGGAGCGATCAATTTCGCAGTCGCCTCCGCAATGCTCTGGCGTTTCCGCGGTCTTCTGGAAAACAGAAAGCGTCTCACCGCCGCCTTCTGGCTCACCGCCACCGCGTTGATCGTCCTGGCCGTATTCATTCGCCCAATCGTGCAGTTTGGCGAGCAAAGCATTTACCGGGACCGGGTCATCTTCCAGACCCAAACGCCCTACCAGCGGATCGTCATCACGGAATGGCAAGGCTATCACTGGCTGTATCTCAACAATAACGTACAGTTCAGCACCTATGACGAAGAACGATACCACGAGCCGCTCGTTCACCCGGCGATGCAGCTCTCCGCATCCCGGGAAAACATCCTCGTGCTCGGCGGCGGGGACGGCCTTGCTGTCAGAGAAATTCTGAAATATGGAGATGTCGATTCCATCACCCTGGTGGACCTGGATCCGGAAATGATCCGGATTTCCAGAACCCATCCCGCTCTGCTCGACATCAATCACGGATCACTCAACACCCCTTCCCTGCGTGTGGTGAATGCCGATGCCGGAAGATTTCTCGACGCGTCTGCGGACCTCTTCGATGTCATCGTCGTAGACCTTCCCGACCCCAAAGGACCGGATCTCGCCCGCCTGTATTCGAGAGAATTCTATCGGAAATGCGTGCAGCATCTCACCCGGTCCGGCGTCATCGTCACACAGAGTTCCAGCCCGCTCCACGCAACAAATGTCTTCCTGTGCATCAACAAGACCATGGCATCAGCTGGCCTGTCGGTCCTGCCATACCACAATACCGTACCGACTATGGGAGACTGGGGATGGAATCTAGGAATGAAACGTGACATCATCTCATCTGAGGAACTGAAGAAACGCGCATCGAATCTCAGATTCGGAAATCTCACCACCAGGTTTCTGGATCAGGAGGCCATGCTGGGAATGCTTCATTTTTGGAAGGGATTCAGTGAGGCAGGTGAGGATCTTGAAGTGAATACGGAACTCGATCCTGTAATAGACCGTTATTATCGCGCATCCGAGTGGGGATGGTGAATCGGGCAGGCGTTCAATCCACAAGATGTTTTCGGACAATCGGGTTTGCGGATTAAATTGAAAAAGGGCTCACACTTCAAAGTGCGAGCCCTTTTCATATTCCCGATCGAACAGATCAGCTGGATGGGAGAATATCGCTGAATTGAAACTCCTCCACGATCTCTCCCACAGATGCCTCGTACTCATCCTCGCCCCACTGTTCGATACTCAGCGTCTTCTTACCGGATTCCTCCAGATAATCCCAAACGATAAGCTCCTGCCCCTCATCGCCGCAATCCTTGTAGAAGTTTCCCACGTCGGACGATTCGGCAATATACTGATCGCCATTATAGAACACTTCCTCAGGTGGATCTTCATGCTCTTTCATATGGGATCGCAAATTTCCATCGATATCGCTCAATCGAATCTTCTTGCTGAGTGTCCAGGCCAGTTCATCGTCATCCTCCCGGTCCAGAAACAACACATCGTCCGCACAGGAGATCTCCCACTCGTCCACGCGATCGCCGTCATAGTCATAAGCGTGTTGCGCTGTCACCTGCCACGACTTCAAATCATAATCCAGCACATAGCCGGGTTTCAGATCGGACAGTGTGAGATCCCTCAAAGGATCGAATTCCGCTTCACGGTCCTTTTTTTTGAATATATTCCACTTCATAGTGACTCCACACCTGTGCTCAGCAACCGGAACCCGTCATTCGATCAGGACATCCCCATTTTGGACTTCAAGGCAGCCAGCTGATCGGATCCTTTTTGCTTGTCCTCGATGGCCGCATCGATCTCATCGTCCAGACTCTTTGAAGTATCTGCCATTTCGCCGTAGGCTTCGGCGAGCGACTCGTCTTCCTCCACGCGTTCCTTCATCCGCTCCAGCATCGCCATGGTACCATTCGAGTCGACCTTAGACAGCTGCTTATTGATTTTCTTGGTCGCTGCGGCAGTCCTTGCCCTTGCTCGCAGCGTCACCAGGTCATTCTCGTAGGTAGCGATCGCAGCCTTCAATCTGTCCACCTGCCCTTGCAGCTGGGCCGCCGTTGCCTCTTGTTGCTTCGCATCCCGTGCAAGTGTGGTTGCCCGCTTTGCAGCATCCTCTTTCCGTCCAAGCGCCTCGCCGGCCAAACGATCTGCTTCGGCAGCATCCAGATCCCCACCCTGAGCCTTCTGCAGCAGAAGCATCGCCTTGCGTTCATAGTCGGCGGCCGCCTTCTCATTTTCAGACGCCTGCTTCCCCAACCGAATGCCCTGTCCTTTGACCTCAGCCAGACTGGTCATGGCACTGTTCAGATCCTTCTAGAGGTCCCGAATACCCTGTTCAGTCATCTTGATCGGATCTTCGAACTTGTCGATTGTGGCGTGAACTTCCGCCTTACCGACCCGGAATACCCTTTGAAAAATACCCATATGTCAGCTCCTCTCGAAAATTTCCAACCTATTCAATCTGCTTGTTTCGCGCTGTAGCTCAAGAGCTCGCTCGCGTTCTCTGCAAGGGCGAGGCCCAGGGCGTTTATGGTCCCTTCGATTTCCGCCCGATCGAGCGTATCCAGTCTGAGTGTATCTCGAAACAGGACCGTCTCCGCCGCCTCGTCCAGCGCGAATGCCCCGTGAATCAATGTCCGGTTCATCTCCAGCAAACGTCTATACAGATCTTTCGGATCTTGGGGAACCGGCATAATCGCCTGTTCCAGAATGAGAATGGGCTCTTCGCAGTCCAGGATCAACTGGTGGATGCCTCTCTCATCATCACTGACCACCACCAGTTCTTCCTCAACATCCTCTTCCTGGATATCCAGATTCAGATCCTGGAGGTGGGCTTTGACCGCCGCAAAATAACTAGACATACTAACTTCCTTTCTCTTTGGGGGTGCTGCCACATCTTTGATACACCTCTTCGTGCATATATGATACCTGAGTCCTCATATTGTTTCAAGAAACCGGTAGCGGCGAGACGCATCAATTCTGTCCTGTCACCTCGCCACCCTTTAAAGCCTCCTCAACACAATATCTCACCAGGACGAATTCCTTAACGCCACGGATGTTCTTGGCTGTCCAGCGAGCGACCTCCCAGATCTGCGCTTCCGTTTGGCCCTGCTTGATCATCTCTTGATAGGTCCTGTGATCTTGCTCCTGCCTCTCCTCCGGAACTTCCTGGATACCGATCAATCCGTAGAAATCCTTTATAATGGACGACTCGTCTCTTCCGAAGACCTCTTCGAACGCGAAATCGTCATCCGAAACGTCAACCGTATCCTGGACCTTCGCCTCGAATGCTTCCGCCTGGTCTCGAAGCATTCGGATAACAAGGCCTTCATTCCGGAGTCGTGCAGCCAGAATATGGATCACATTTCCGAAAATCTTGTGTCCCATCTTCGGATTGTTTTCCATAATGCGGAACATTTCACTTCGATCGATCCGGATGACGGACCCTTCCCGGAGCCCTTCTACGTTGGCCGATCGCTCTTCCCCTGTAAAAATTCCCATCTCACCAACGGTGTCCGGCCTGGAAAGCTGAATGAGCGGATGACCCTCTTCGGTTTTTGCAACAAGCTCTCCCGACAAGATCAGAAACATGCTGGTGCTGGGACTGCCGGAGTGGATCAGGACTTCACCCCCTTTGAAACTCGTTATTTCACAAATAGAAAGCAATGCTCTGATTTCGTCCGGTGCAAAACCCCGAAACAGAGGTACCGATGACTGGAGCATCCCTGCCAGATCTTCGTTCATCGTCAGGTTTCCGTTCCAAAAACCTTCTCCAGCTCCTCTGCAAGGCGCTTGACTCGGATTGGTTTGGACAGCACCGCCGCAACTTCGAGCTCCGTCACCTGCCTAACGACTTCTCTCTGAAGATATCCTGAAACCACAATCACCGGAACCCGTGTACCACGTCCACGAATGAATTTGAGAAACTGGTTGCCTCTTGCACCGGGCATATGAATGTCCAGCAGAATAAGGTCCACGGTGGTCTTCCGAAGTGTTTCGATTGCCTCGCGGGCACTGGCTGCCTGGAGACAGGTGTAGCCCAGTGACTCCACAATATCCACAATCATTTCTCGTACATCCAGGTCATTCTCAACACTCAGAATCGTCTTGTCTGACATCAAAAAAACGCCTCCGGAAGCGCGAAAATCTGAAAAACAGTCAACCTGATTTTGAGGGTAAAGATAAGGCGGGAGCGTATGAAGCGCAAGGGTGAATGGCTGCAGAGGAAGGTTCAGGGAGTGTATTTCAAGTCGTGCACGGTTGACTTTGCCAGGCTGGTCGATTATTTTCTACTGTACAGGCACCCGGATCGCCGGGGCAGTGGGAATCTTTGCCCCCGGGCAGTCCTGTAAGATGGGACATTTCTCAATCGATGCTGCCATTTCTGCTGCCTTCTCCCCCTCCCGATCGGGCCGACCCCGGCAATTCCGACAACGCCTGCAGCACCCAGGTCCCAAACTCCCCGGATGACGCAGACCTATCCAGAACATGTTTCCTCCGTACACCAAGCTGAGCAAGTTCTTCCAGTCTCTCCTCATCCAAATCGCCGGACAGCACCAGAACGGGCATCCGGATGAACATGTTGCGAACAAACGAGATGCACTCAGATCCATTGATTTCAGGAAGATCGAAACCCAGAACCACAAGGCCGAAGGCCTTGGGTGTATCGGAAAGCGCCTTGAGAAAACTGCGACCATCGGTCACCACTTCGAGCTCCAGACCTGGCTCGTCCAACAGGGACCCCGAAAGCCGCATGACATTTGGACCATCGTCTGCGAAAAGAATTTTCAAAATTTACTCCCGAACTGAAGGTGTCAGACCATTGTCTATCCAACGACAGAATATACCAATTATTCTTCACCAATCGAGACAATTCCGGATTCCGGATGCAGCTAAAAAAGAACCCCTCCTCCGGAAAAGTAGCGTCCACTTTACCGGAAAGAGGGGTTTGCCAAGCGGAACCACGCCTCGACAGACGTAGTCACCGAGTTCATCGATCGACGGTCCGTCTTTCGATGGAAGCCTTGCGGGCAAGGTCGGCTTCGAAACCAAAAAAATCTGCCCTCCGCGATTCTCTCCCCTTAAACAAATTACCGGATTACAGTGATCGGTTTGGTCCGATTTACCCGAGCAATACGGCAATTCGGAATCTGCATCCGGGGAGAAGGCGATACTCCGCCATATCAACACTATCGGCAGGAACTTGAGCACTCTTTAATAGTTTCTGGAAAATCTCAAAAAAACGGGCCGGAAATCACGGTCCACACCGAGGTATGCATGCAAAGATTTCCAAAATGGCTGGTTCGTCACCCGGGTGAATACCGGTCTCTGGTAGATATGCTGATGAACAACAGATCTCTTTCTGCTGAGGACCTCAGCGACAGTCCGGACGTCCTCCAGGATCCGTTCGACATGCAGGATATGGAGCCTCTCACCCGGAGAATTCTGGAAGCGATTGAAGCGAAAGAACGCGTCGCTGTTTTTGGCGATTACGATGTGGATGGCGTAACGAGCACTGCAGTACTCCTGGATTTTCTGGACAAGGTCGGTGCAAATGTGATCCCGCTCCTGCCTGATCGCTATCGCGATGGATACGGCATGAAACCGGGGGGTGTTCAGCGAGCGCTGGAAGAAAAGGCGAACCTCATCGTCACGGCAGACAACGGGATCGCCTCCTTTGAAGCGATAGATCTCGCAAACGCCTCAGGTGTAGACGTTCTGGTGATCGATCACCACCATCCCCAGGACCGGCTGCCGGCGGCGAAAGCCATTGTCAATCCGAATCGCGCAGACTGTACGTACCCATTCAAGGGACTGGCCGCTGTGGGCGTGGCCTTCAAGGTCGTGCAGGCCCTTGTGGGAGAACTCATCCCGGAGAAAGAACGCAGGAGCTATCTCAACTCGCTTCTGGACCTGGTTGCCCTGGGAACGGTGGCAGACGTCGCGCCAATGGTAGGCGAGAACCGCGTGCTCACCAAAAGGGGAATGCAGGTCCTGACAGAGACCGTACGTCCCGGTCTCAGAGCCCTCAAGGAGGCGTCTGGAACCCGGGATCAACCCGTGGACACGACAACCATCGGATTCTTCCTTGGACCGCGGATCAACAGCGCCGGCAGACTCGCATCGGCCGAACTGGCTCTGAACCTGCTCCGGAGTAGATCCCGGCAGGAAGCTGAAACCTATGCCGAAGAAATCAACGGCCTGAATCAGGAGCGACAGCAATTGCAGAAAACTGGTGTCAGCCAGGCGGAAATACAAGTTCAGGCGGAAGGGCTCGCGGAGCAGAAAATCCTGGTCGTCAAAGGCAAAGACTGGCACCTGGGTGTAATCGGTCTCATCTCCGGCCGACTCACGGAAACCTACAGGAGACCTTCCGTAGTCTGTACCGAAGCGCGAAACAATGGAACATTCACCGGTTCCGCAAGATCTGCGGGCGGCTACAATATGGTAGAAGGCATCTTCAGGTGTTCGGATCTGTTGACCGAATACGGAGGCCACGCGGAAGCTGCGGGCTTCACCGGACCTTCGGAACACTTCGACGCCTTCAGGCAACGTCTCCAGGAAGATGCCGACGAAAAACTATCGGATGATGACCTCACGCCCTGCCTCGAACTGGACGCCACACTGCCCTCGGCCAGCATCTCGCTTCAAACGATCGAAGAACTCGCAACACTCGCGCCGTTCGGATCCGGAAATGAGCCACCTTTGTTCCTGGTACCGAATTGCCGGATCGATCGGACCGGAGCGGTAGGAAAAGGAGCGGTAGGAAAAGGAGCCCATCTGAAACTCTCCCTGGATGTGGGTGGGCAAACGTGCGACGCCATCTGGTGGCGGCAGGGTGAACGCGTCTGCGAACTTTCTGAAGGCGACAGGGTAGATGTCGCCTGTGCGCTCGAGAAAAACACCTGGAACGGCAAAACAAGAATACAGCTCGTACTGGAAGACCTCAGAGCCCCACAATGAAAAAGCCGCGGTCTCTTCAAGACCACGGCACGTCATCCACACGAGATATTCGCTTGCATCACTTCACAGGAAGCGCCCCAATTGCACCATCGGGCAGTTCGACCGATGTCACGGAGATCCATCCGGGTCGCACAGCGGACTTCTCCCTCCATTCCACAAGCACCCAGTCGTCATCACGGCTTCTTGCAGTTACCCGCCACATCGTACCCTTCGTAAGGCGCGCCACAGGCGCTCCTTCTCTCGAAGGATCAGGGTAGAGATTTCCGCCTTCTGCGTTGGAAATCACGGCCCAAACTGCCTGCGTTTCCACTACCGTAGAGGCGACCTGAACTGACGTGCGAACACGATCCGGTTTCACTCGATCCAGCGCGCTGCTCCAATCCACATCCGGCCCCCACTTCCAGATCGCGCCTGTACCGACCATCATACCGATCAACCCGCAGACGATCATGACGCTTCCCCAGTTCACACCCTTTGAGGAAAGCGTTGGAGAATGCGGCCGGTCTTCATGCCTTGAAAACATCCTCGATCCGGGAGAAAGAGATTCGGTCGCCGACATCCCGACGGTCGATTCCTGCGCCCGCTCGCTAGAGATTTTCCTGTGCACGTGAAAAATCGTCTGGACCCGATAGGCCTCTGCCGAGTCGGTTTGGCCGTGCGGTGTCTCGCCGCCCAGCGCCAGAATTGCCCCATCGAACACACACACGCCGTGCGAGCTCCTTGCCAGATCCATCAGGGCCTCTTCGAACCACACCCTAGAAATCGGATCATACGCTTCGGTCCCGGCGGTTCGTCCTGAACGCCCCAGTCCTCCGGACACAAAAATCCGGCGGTTGATCACCGCGAGTCCAAAATGACTCTTCGCGGTAGGCATTGGAGAATCCTGAATCCAGGTGTCGTCCGCGGGTGAGTAGCGTTCATTCCTGTCACACTTCGCCTTACCGAACAACCCGAAGACCCGCCGGATCTCACCGCCCAGGACACTCATCCTCCCATTCACCACACCAACACCCGGAGCATACCTTGCGGTTGGCATCTTTCTTCTGCGGAACCACGTGTCCGAAACGGGATGATATTCTTCATTAACACCCGTGATCCAGTTCTTGAAGATCCCCCACAGATTTGTCTGCAGCCCACCAACAGCATACAGTCTGCCGCCCAACGCCCCAACCGCCAGGTGGCTTCGGGGTGTAGGCAGAGCCGCTCGCCGGGACCAGTTGTCCTCCTCGACGTCATATTCCTCGACCCGATTCGTCTTCGACCCCTTTCCATCGAACCCACCCACAACGTAGATCTTCTTGCCGAGCACGCCAACGCCAAAAGCGTATCTGCGTTGGCCTGGCATATCGGTCTTCCGAATCCAGGCCGATGCCCCGGAACGCTCAGGATCGTAAGCCCAGACCTCACCCGAGTCCCACAACGCATATACCCTGTCATCAACCGCCACGCAGGTAACCCTGCCGGGTTGTGGCAATTCCGTCTGCACAGACTGCCACTCGGAATCCGCAGTTGTACTGACCACAGTCGCCCCGGTATAGCGATACCCCGGTGGCGACTTCCGTGTGGAACCCAACACCGAAAATCCCTGAGGCACCGAGGTCAACTCCTCGGGCGAACCATCCAGATTCGAATCGAGATCGGCCCCTGCGTCTTCTGGTCCTTGTCCTTCCGTCATCTTCCATTCCCTGTAGGGGTTCACATGTATCTCTCCCACTCCGGTCTTGTCAAGTACCCAGACATCTCCTCTCGGCTACCCGTCTTTCGGGATTGTGCTCAGGCAACAATTTGACATTGACAGCCGCTTGTGCTTGATTAATGCCTTGCCTTGAAACGGAAAACCCTTCAGACACAATTCAGGAGGATTAAATGCCCGGCAGACCATACATACTGGCGGAAACGAATTGGAAAACCGTCAAGGAAACCGATTACGAAGTCGCTATTCTGCCCTGGGGAGCTACGGAGGCTCACAATTACCACCTCCCCTATTCAACCGACGTGGTGCAATGTGACAGGATCGGTGCAGAGTCCGCCCGGATCGCGTGGGAGAAGGGCGCCAGGGTGATCCTCCTCCCTACCGTACCCTTTGGTGTAAACACCGGGCAGCTGGACATCAAACTGGATATCAATATGAACCCCAGTACCCAACTGGCTGTTCTGAGAGACGTCGCCAATTCCCTTTCGCACCAGGGCATAAAGAAACTGGTTGTGATGAATGGTCACGGTGGGAATGACTTTCGCCAAATGATCCGTGAATTGCTGCCTCAGACAGGCATCTTCATTTGCACCCTCAGCTGGTGGGACGCGGTAGATATGACCGACATGTTCGAGGACAAGGGGGATCACGCAGATGAAATGGAAACAAGCCTGATGCAGCTGTTCACCCCGGACTGGGTGCGCCCACTCTCGGAGGCCGGAGATGGCGCAGAAAATCCGTTCAAACTGAGCGCAATACGTGAAGGGTGGGTCTGGACCCAGCGAGACTGGAACAAGGCCACCAAAGACACGGGCGTCGGCGATCCCTCGGCATCTTCACCGGAGAAGGGGCAGAATTGCCTGGAAGCGGTTTCCCAGCGATTCGGAGAATTCCTCGCGGAGCTGGCATCGGCTGATACCGATGATCTCTATGAACAGAATCCGGATCAGTGACCATCCTGGAACTATGACAATTTTTGCCAGATGACACCCGTCAAATTTACTTGAGGGAGTTTGCTCTTGTCCTCCAAGCTATCCGCTGCCCCGATCATAGGAATCACCGTGGGTGATCCCGCTGGAATCGGTCCCGAAATCGTACTCAAGGCACTTCACCGCCAGGACAGCATACGGCCGCTCGTCTATGCCGATCGGGTCATCCTCGAGCAGACCCGCGACCTCCTGAAACTGGATCTGGACCTGAATCCTGTGGAATCCCCTGAAGAAGGAAAATACGAATCCGGCACCATCGACTATTTCGATCCCGGGGTCCTGAATGAACCGATCACCTACGGGAAGGTTTCTGCGGACGGCGGGCAGGCGGGCTATGAGTATCTGGACAGGGCGATCACCCACGCGCTCGATGGATGCGTGGATGGCCTGGCTACGGCGCCTCTGAACAAGGAATCGCTTCAGGCGGCAAAGCTACCCTACATCGATCACACGGCAATGCTCAAGGCGCGCGCTGCGGTGAACGAACCGATGACCCTGTTCCTCGTGCGCACCCTGAGGATCTTCTTCCTCACCCGACACATCTCCTTTCGCGAAATACCTGGCGCAATCACCTTCGATGGCATCATCGAAGCCCTGCCGCTCTGCGATCTCTATCTCAGACAACTGGGGCTTTCCGAACCGACAATCGCGGTCGCAGGACTGAATCCACACGGTGGAGAGCAGGGCTTGTTCGGAAATGAGGAAATGGAAGTCATCACCCCCGCAATCGCCGAAGCCAGATCGCGCGGATGGCGTGTACAAGGACCGGTTCCAGCCGACTCCGTATTCCACCAGGCTATGGAAGGCAAATACGATGGCGTCCTGTCACTCTATCACGACCAGGGACACATTGCCGCAAAAACGCTCGACTTCCACGGCACCATCAGCCTCACGATGGGGCTCAAGTTTCTCCGCACGTCGGTCGATCACGGAACAGCCTTCGACATTGCGGGCAAGGGAATTGGAGATGAGAGAGGCATGGTAGAAGCCATTCGGGCGGCGGGAAAATATGCGATATCCGTAAAAGAGCAATTGTCTGACAGCTCGTGATTTTGTCACCCCTTTCGAATCTACAAAAGACTCACAAGCTTGCCGGCAGAAATAAAAAAACCGAGCACAGGCTCGGTTGACGTCGGCAAAAAAATACGGTCGCGAGGGAGATCGAAACACATCTCAATACACTCGCGACCGTTAAAAACTGATCATCTAATCAGACCTCCAATGTTGATCGGGCGCGACTGGAGGTCAATCCTGAATCGCGTCCGATGAAGTGGTCAGGCGGCATTAGACCTCCTGAAAGAAAATCGACTCGGCCCTCAACTCTCATCCGCGATCCACTGAACGCTTGGCCTTAGTTTGCGTGCCTGATGAACGGTCCGGAATTCGGATTCCCGCCAGATGAGGAACTGGCGAAATAATCGTTCTCAACACCACAAATGCATCGGTCGAACTACGGATCATTTCGGATGGCTGCCGCTTTGTCTCTTATCATCTAGTCACATGAAACGTATAGCCCAAATCCTCACGTACGTCAATACCTGAACCCGAGAAAATTATCGATGCAATAAGAAAAGTAGCATTCCAGTAGACCCGCTTATTCGAATACCTCCCGCCATCAACCACACCTGCTTTTTTAAGCAAGAATTACACGCATCTGCTACGAATCGTTACATCCTCTCGTCTTCCGGATTGGGCTGACTTGTGGGCGGCAAGCGCCACGGCCACCACGCGCCGGCCATCATAACCGTCTGATTCGGGCGTCACGCCGCTTCGGATACAATCGAAAAAATATGAGACCTCGTCTACCAGCCCATTATTTCGTGGCACTTCGATTTCTTCTGTCTCCCCGCTCAACTTCTTCATCACCAGCGGCCCCGTCGGAATACTCATCTTGATCGCACCCTCTGTCCCGGCCACACCCAGTTCATAGCTGCCAACGGGATACATCCTGCTGCTGCTCATCGAGCCAATGGCTCCGGAAGCGAACTCAAACGTGATAAAAATATGGTCCTCGATGTCATTGTCGGGTTCATCTCCGTATTTCATCATCGCCTGCACCGAATGGATCTCTCCGCCCAGCCAGGCGAGCTGATCGAGTTCGTGGCTGTACATCGAAAACAGACCGCCGTATCGTGCTTGTTTGAACTGCCACCCTTCTCTCCCGCCAGGTGGACCGGTGCCGAGCCGTACTGCCTGGGCCATTGTAACTTCACCGATCTCTCCGTTTGAGACCCGCGATTTCATTTCCGCATAACTGGCCTGAAACCGGCGAACGAATCCGATCATCAAATACTTCCCTGCCTGCTCGGTAGCGTCGATCATTCGATCGCAGTCTTCCACATTCAGCGCCATTGGTTTTTCACAGAACACGTGGGCGCCTGCCACCGAGGCATCCACACTGATTCGGCTGTGGGTATCATTCGGCGTTACGATCAGAACGGCATCCAGATCCTGCTCTGCGAGCATTTGGAGATGGTCCGAATACACCTTCGGATTGCCGTCCAGTTCTCCAGCCAGTCGATCGGCAGACTCGCGAAAGAAATCGCACACTGCGACCAGACTCGCATTTGAAATCTGCTCGACATTCCTCGCGTGGCCGGAGCCGAGTCCGCCGCAACCAATCAAACCGACACGCAACGTGTCATCCAAAATTAAACTCCTTTTGCTAAGCCTACAAACGCAGTTGAATCGGCACGGATCCGTTTGCCGCGGACTTCTCGGCCGCAAAGCAGGCGAGGTGCGTATTCACAGCCACCTCCAGACTGTCTTCAGACATCTCGTCACCCTGAATACAGTCTACGAAATGATCGATCATCTCGGGGAACGGGTGATGGTCAACAGCACCACTGTCAGGCAGAACCGTTGGGAATTCGCCGAACCCGTTCTGGCCCGGAACCTGCCGTGAATAAAATCTGTTATTGCGAATCACACCCTCGTCACCGAACACCTCGAAATTGAAAACGTAGGGCATGAAAAATCCGGTCGACCCGGAGATCTTTCCTGCCGCTCCTCCTGAGAATTGCACCGCGGCGATCGTCGTGGACCGATACCCTTCGTCATCCCCAACAGGCGAGACACCGCTCACCCGGGTCACCTCCTCATTACCCAGCACGAATCTTGCCGCATCCATTGCATGACACCCTCCGTGAACGATCGCCCCTCCGTCGAGTGGATTCCAGGACGGTCGAGAGAACTTGTCGGGACGTACATTTGTGGGTCCGTGCCAGTAGTCTGCCTGGACCATCAACGGTGTTCCAATCCAGCCTTTGTTCACCATATTTCGAATCGACACCAGCATTGGATTCCATCGCAAGACAAAACTCACCACCGTCTTGACGCCCGCCTCCTGGACAGCGACGTTCATCCGCTCCAAATCTTCGCCATTCATCGCAACAGGCTTTTCAATCAAAAGATGCTTCCCTGCCTGAGCGCCCAGGATCGTCTCAAAAGCGTGCCGGTCGGGCGGTGTGCAAATGGACACGGCGTCCACATTCGGATCTTTCAGAAGTTGTTCGTAATCATCGTAGAACTCGCATTCGATACCCAGCTCTGATCCCTTCCGCCTCGCCCCTTCCAAAGTGCGGCTCCCGATCGCCACCACGCGTGTATCCGGATTTCGTTCATAAGCCCGAATGTGTTCGCTCGACACATTTCCCGCGCCCTGGATCGCTACGCCCAGCATATGCCATCTCCTCTATAACAGTCCCGATGCCTTCAACAATCCTTCGAGGTTCTTGCGTGCCCTCAAAACCTGTTCGTCGATCGCTTCTGCTGTGAAAGTCCCGCCTGTTCCGTTCACGCGTTCCACCACCACGGGTCCTGAGAAATCCGCTTCCTTTGCCGCGCTGAAAATCCGTTGGAAATCCACCTCACCTTCGCCCGGCACTGGAAAATCGTTCACCGCCCTTCCGCCTCGGTGATCCTTTGCCACGATCTGGAATGTTCGGTCAGCAATCAACGGAAAATCCTCCTCCGGCGACACCCCTTCATAGTAATGAACATTCCCCGGGTCGTAGCAGGCCTGAACGGATGCCACACCGATCTCAGGCAGCAGCTTGTCCAGGTGCCGCGCTGTCGCCGTATTCCCGGTGTGCGGTTTCAAAGCCAGGGTCACCCCCACCTCCCTTGCGTGCGCCCCGGCCGAGCGCACAATCTCTACGTATTCCCTGTGCCCGGCGAGAAAGGCATCTTCCTCAAGTGGCTCCGAAGGAAATCGCTTGTACGAGGCCGCACCCGCCATCTGAATAGACCCGGCACCGAGAGCCTTCGCGACATCCACGCGCCGTTTCAAGAGCGCTGTCGGATCCGCGCCGGCAGTCGGTCCCCGGCCTACCACCACTGGACGGAGCCCGAACTCGCTACAGCCGGCCAGACAACGCGCCACCTGCTCACCTTCTGCCTCGAACCCCAGAACATCTTCCCCTTCGTGTGGCCATCCCACGCCCACGTATTCGTAGCCCGCTCGGGCAACACCTTCCAGTCCACGCCGAAGAGAAAAATTAGAATAGGGCAATGTCAGACAAACCATGCGAACCACATTCCACCTCCTTCGTTTCCCGCAAAATAGAATCCGTGCCAAAGTGGCACAACTCAAAACTTCGCAGAATTCTTCGCTTTCCCTTGATTCTCAGTTTCATACAGACTATCATAAATTATTAAATCACAATATAGATAGGAGAAGCCAAAGTGTACCGAAGAAAACTAACGCTCAACCCTGATCAAATTTCCGGCGATCCCCTGGAAGCATTTCCAGCACAAATCCAGATCGCCCACCCGGACTTGAAATCTTCCGCAAACGGCGGCCATGTCTCGAACGACCTCGGTGAGGACATTCGGTTCACCGAAACAGGAGGCGACCCGATCCCCTTCCAGATCGTCACTTACGATCCCCTCTCCGGAACACTCTCGGCACAGGTCAAAATCCGTCAGGTGGATCCATCCGAAAACACAGTCATTTACCTCGACTACGGTGGACAAGCTGTCCAGAGCCCACCCTGGACCGATGATGTGGAAGCCTTCTGGGCAATCTCCGCAACTTCGGAGCCTGCATTCCCGTCCGATCGCAAGGAGGACTTAGATACGGATCAGCTAACGGTGGAGGCCTGGGTCACAAATGATCGTCTCGAACCGGAGACGATTCAGTCCATCATATCACAATGGGAAATTCTCGATACCTTCGACACCTTCTCCGGCTTCGATGCGGGAAACACCGATGGATTGGACAGCAGAGCCTACTTCGGTTCGGTCTTCGACGGGCGCTACATCTATTTTGCACCCGAGCATTATGAAGAGCACGAATCCCACGGAATAGTCTTGAGATACGACACGCACCGACCGTTCAAGGAACCGGAAAGCTACTCGGCCTACGACGCCGGGAAAACCGACGGTCTTCGCACCGAGGGCTACTACGGTGCCGTCTTCGACGGCCGATACGTCTACTTCGTCCCGCGCCAGGACACGCAGGATTACCACAGCCGAGTCCTCCGCTACGATACCCACGGTGGATTCAAGGATACCGACAGTTGGTCCGCTTACGATGTGGGCGAACCCCACTCGCACCAGGGGGTCGCCTTCGACGGTCGTTATATCTACTTCGCCCCCGGGTATTCAGGCAACCCTCGAGAGGAAACCTCACACACAGGTCGCGTCATCCGTTGTGATACTCGATCCGATTTCAAAGACAAGAACACGTGGTCCGTATTCGACGCCAACGAAATCACCGAACTGAACGCCACCTGCTTCGACGGCGCCGGGTTCGACGGGCGCTACATCTATTTCGCGCCTCTGCTCCACGGAATCGCCCTTCAGTATGACACCCGAGGCGACTTTCACGATCCCGCCAGCTGGTCTGTTTTCGATGGACAGGAAAAAGGACTGAGTATGTGTGTGGGCACGGTCTTCGATGGCCGGCACATCTACTTCGTCCCTTACAGCCATCCAACGGTCGTCCGATTCGACATCACGAAGCAATTCGAAGACGACAGCGCCTGGTCCTCTTTCAACGCCGAGCAGACCTCTGGCCTGAATACGAGCGGCTTCGACGGGGGCTTCTTCGATGGAAAATACGTCTACTTCATCCCTTTTGTCGGTCCGCCAATGGGTGCCAGAGACGATGGCAGCCAGGGCTACACCTTCCATTGCAACTTTCTCAGATATGATCCCTCCCAACCTTTCGACCGCAGTGCAAGTTGGGGCGCATTCGATTCGGGAATTGTCGACGGCCTTCACACCGTGGGCTACAACGGGGGGGCATATGACGGCAGGTACTTCTACCTCGCACCCTGGCGCGACGGCACGGGAGAGGGCGGAATGCACGGCCGCATCCTGAGATACGACACCACCGGACCGAAGGCCGCTTTCGATCTTCGCTTCAGCGACTGCGGCCAGAACGGCGGTCTGTGCGCCGCACTCCTCGGGCCAACTTTTCTGGTGAACACGGAAAACGGCCCACTGAGTGTCGCCGCCAGAACGCCGCTCACCGCGGGTAGGCATCACCTCGTCGGTGTCTACAATGGCCGTGCGCTCAAGCTCTTTGTGAACGGCTCACTCGTCGCAGAGCGTACCGGTACCGGAAAGATCAAACTCGATCGCTCGGCCATCTCACACCCTTCTGACCCGAACGGGTACGGCAGCTTCCGCGGCACGATCGAATCGGCAAGTGTCAGAACGGACGCCCTGGGCGATAACGCGATAAAGTCCACCTATCGCAACGGCCGCAATACGGCCGAAGCCGTTCACGTGGGCAAAGAAGAAGGCATCTGAAATTCCTATAAAGCGTCTAGTATACAACCCTTGCAGAATTTGCAGCTCCGCTGAACCAGGAGGTATAGTCACTTGTTTGAATTGCTAATTGCAGTCGGCACGGTAATCATCGTCTCGGCGATGTGTTCCCTTTTCGAGGCCGTTCTCTACTCGATTCCCAGCAGCTTCATCGAGGCCCTCGACCAATCCGGCAAGAGATCCGGACGCATCCTCAAAGACCTGCGATTTCGCCGGGTGGATCGGCCCATTGCCGCGATATTGTCTTTGAACACCATCGCCAATACCGGTGGAGCGTTCATTGCGGGAGCGGCCTTCCTGAAGGTCTACGGATCCGACTCCAGCCTCTATTTCACCATTGCCCTCACACTGGCAGTACTCCTCCTCTCGGAGATCATCCCGAAAACAGTGGGCGTCACCTACTGTCGTCAGTTGGCCAGTTTCACGGCATTTCCACTCCTCCTGATGGTCTGGATCTTTTCGCCCCTTGTCGAACTCGCCCGAATGGTCACACGCCTATTTTCGGCGGACCAGACCGAGGATGAAATCACCAAGGAAGAAATCCTGGCAATGGCCCAGCTCGGCCGGCGAACGGGTGTAATCGATCCCAACGAAGCCAGGCTGATGGAGAACATTCTTCAGCTCAAGGAACGCACCGTCCGCGAAGCAATGACCCCTCGCAACGTCATATTCGCCCTGGACGCCAGCCTCACCTTGAAGGAAGCCCAGGAGAAAACCGGCATCTGGGCCTACAGTCGCGTACCCGTGTACGCAGAGGGATTCGAGGACATGGTCGGCATCGTGCTCCGGAGAGACGCACTCAACGCCCTGGCCGAAGACCCCGAAAGTGTAAAACTCTCCCAACTTATGAAGCCGGTACACTTCGTGGCCGAGAGCTTCTCCCTGGACAAAGTGCTCCAGATGTTCCTCAACCGGCGTCAGCACCTCTTCATTGTCATCGATGAATACGGCGGGCTTTCCGGGATATTGACCCTGGAGGACATTCTCGAAGAAATCCTTGGCAGGGAAATTGTAGACGAATTCGACACCGTCACGGATATGCAGGATCTGGCTCGCGTGAGACGCCGCCAGGTGCTCGAAGGAGAATGAGCTATCCGGCAAGTTTCCCTGGCTTGCTTGCCTGGTTTGCCCACAGTTTGACTTCCTGAAACAACAAAGATCGCACCCGCTTATTCATTTGATCTCTCAGTTGCGCCCAGGCTGAAAGTGCCCCGTAAAGTCGGGGCGCTTTTTTTTGTTCGTGAACCCCTTCACTAAAGGAATTCCCATTTCTGTCGATAAATCAGATATGGGGCAATAAAGGACACACTGGCCGTCTTTGGGGAAAGCGGACAATGTGGAAGCAGGAGTTATGACCTTCAGATTCATAATCCTGCATCGAATCATTCACCAAGGGGGGTGAAGATGGAAATCTCTGCGTCGGAGATTCAATTCTCCGCACAACACCACGCTGTACAGAAACACATCCGCAAAGAAACCCTCGTAGAAGGGATTTCAACGCCAGGCGCCTGGGATCCCGAGACTCTGGACGCCGCAACTTCCTCATCCCGCGAACAGATACAATCAGAACCATTCTCCAGGTCCACGCTGTTGCAGGATCGCTTCGACCGGACGGATCTCCCCGTCATCGACAGCGAACAGGTCGAAATCTCCCGCCGTTCCTTGAATGACCTGGCCAATCTGGTTCAGGATCACCAACTGCGAATCGCGGAACCCAAAACAGAGGAAATCAATCCTGAAGAGTTCGAGGCCAGTCCCGAGGACAGGGCGAAAATTCAAATGATCGTCGCCGCAATCGAGGGCATCACCGGGAAGAAAATCAAACTGGCCGACCCCGCGGATCTCCGTCCGGAACAGCCGTCCGACCCAACGCAGCTCCAGGTTCAACCGCAGGCGAACCCTTCAGATCCCCCACCGCAAACTCAGGACCAGGAACCTGTCTGGGGCCTGCAGTATTCCTACCACGAACAGGTTCAGGAGTCCGAATCCTCCTCGTTCTCAGCCCGGGGTGTAGTCAGTACCAGCGACGGTGAAGAAATCGAGATATCCCTGGATCTCACAATGAGCAGGAAGTTCCTCCAGGAGCGAAGTGTCGAAGTCAGAATGGGAGCGGCCCTCAAGGATCCACTCGTGATCAACTTCGACGGCACCGCGGCGGAACTCACTCAGCGACGCTACCAGTTCGATATCGACAGCGACGGAACCGAAGATCAGATCCATTTTGTGAATCCGAACAGCGGTTTCCTCGCCCTGGATAGAAATCAGGACGGGGCGGTCACCAACGGCACCGAACTCTTCGGCACGGTCACCGGGAACGGCTTCGAAGAACTCGCAGAATTCGATGAAGACGGGAACGGGTGGATCGACAAAGGCGACGCCATTTACAACAGCCTGAGAGTCTGGTCGAAAGATCAACAGGGCAACGACCAACTCGTGGCGCTCGGCCAAAAAGACGTCGGAGCCATTTATCTCGGGCACATCACCACACCGTTCGAGCTGAAGGACCAGGAGAACCAACTCCAGGGCGTGGTCAGATCCAGCGGCATCTACCTGAACGAAAATGGAACCCCGGGAACCATTCAACAGGTCGATCTCGTGGTTTAAGCAGTGCCTCTGGCCTTCAGAAATTCAAGGACCTGCGGCCGACATAAGTGCTGAAAATCACCAAAAAGCCAATTTTCCACACGTGTGGAAAATTGGCTTAAAAATTAAAATGCTGTTATTGCTATATTTATAAATTTCAACGTCCCATTTTTAACATTTATCCTTCTTCTTTGAGCAGACATCCTTCGATGAACTTCGGCGCTGTGATATCCGGAGCGTCCGACCTCGTATTCGTATAATACACCAGCAGCACTCGGCCATCCCGCAAAACCGTCGCGTCCGGATAACCCAGATCCCAGGTCGCGCCATTTGCCCGAATCACAATCTCCTCGGAGCCATCCATCTGCCTGCAGTCCGCGGTCATCACCCGGGCGCGCACCCCCGGACCCTTGAAGCGATACCCGTAGGCCACAAGCACCCGCCCGCTCGGCAATCTCACCGCACACGCAGGATAGCCCCGCCACAAGGGTTCTGGTGTCGACCACGTGTCACCTCCGTCAGATGATCGCGCCTGGTGGAGCATCGCTTCATCTGCTCCCCAATTCCGGAGGAATGCCACCAGATCTCCCGACTCCGTCTCATATAGAAACGTCTCGTTGAACCTCTCGGCAATTCGGGACTGATAGCTCCAGGTCAAGCCCCGATCTTCCGAAGAGAACAGATACGCGCAGTTGGGATCGGTCAGACTGTACGCTGAAATCAACAATCGACCCGATTCCGTTTCCAGTACATTTCCTCGAATCGCCACGGGAATCGCCAAACTCGGATGCAGTGGCTCCAGATCCGGTACGCCACTCAGGTAAACAGGCGCACCCCAGGTTGCCCCGCGATCCCCGGACCGCCAAATCGCCGTGCCCCCGTGAACGCCAGGCCACGGTCCTGTGCGCACCCCGCTAACCTGCGGACACAAATCCACGATCGCCTCGTGAACGAGCTCCATCTTGTGAGTGCTGTGAACCAGCGTCCCGTCTCCCAGGAGCGTTAGAGATGGACATTGGTACCCGCCCAGAAATACCTGGGGGGCGGACCAGGATTGGCCCGCGTCCTCGGATCTCGTCAAACAGAGCTCCGTTCCCGGGTGCCAGTGGCCTGCGTGCCCCTCATTCAACCAGGATCGCACGCGTCTGAAGGCAACTATGATCATCCCATCTTTTCCCACAACCACAGACGGCCCCGGGCCACAATAGAATCCCTCGTCCTTGTAAATCGTGAAGTGCGCGTCGATACCTATGGACATTTTGGCCTCCCCTTGAGCTATTCAAGTCATCAGGAAATCCGAATACAACCCTCAGAATTCTAGAAAATACCAGGTGCCTTAGAGATCCTTGACGAAAAGCCAGATCCCTAATTCTCGCACGATATACTTATAAACCATTTATTTATATATAAATACAGTATATCCTATCGTGGCCCCCTGACCAGCGGCACGCGAATTGCGAAGTGAACTGAGGAAGGTGCGGACCTCCCGTCACCAGAAATTTACAATTCCAGGGGACACCATTCCTTAGGAGGATATATCGATGAAAGTAACCTTTTATCCCCTCGTCTGTATGATGCTCTTTCTCGTGGGTTGTGGAAGGAGCACAACCAACTCATTACCTGCCGACAGCAATACCTCGACAGTCATCAACTCTGGCGGAGACCGGAGCAGTCTTGGCGGCTTTCAGAATCTTGTTAGGGGGGATGCCTACTCAGCAGGACTCGAAACACCTGCCCTCTTTATAGCAGGGAATCTGGACGAAGCAACTAATTTTTCCAACCTGGTTGACAAGTCGGAAGACATAAAGAAAATCCAGGAGGTCGATTTCGAAACACACTGGGTCGTTGCCGTATTCCGTGGCGAAGTGGGAACCGCCGGGTATGGCATATCGATCGATGATATCAAGGCTACGGACAAAGGCGTTCGCCTCCAGGTCTCTTTGAGCGATCCTGGGCCGGACGAAGCCGTTGCTCAGGTTGTCTCCTACCCGTATCACCTTGTGACCATTCCAAGGGATGACCTCCAGGTGAAAGCGGAATCGGTATGGACCGTCTACGCTTCAGATGAGAAAATGCTCACCGAGGCCAGATATCCAGATAGGGAGAATGAATTAGAGGGAGGAGATAAGGAGGACACGGGTGATATCGTTTCCCACGGGGGAGCGGCAAGAGACTATGTAAGCCTTATCGACAACCTCCGTTCATATGGTGCCGAAGTTGAACCCTCTGGAGAGATCTCCCAACCTTTCTTTGAGGTGAAGGGCATGTCGATTTTGGTCAACGGTGCAAGTGTGCAGGTCTTCGAATACGCCAACAGCGAGACCGCCGGAGCACAGGCCGCCACGGTCTCAGAAGGCGGGACATCTGTCGGAACAAGTATGCTCTCCTGGGTATCTGCTCCCCGCTTTTATCTGAGCGAGCGAATCATCGTGTTGTATGTGGGAACAGATGCAGTAGCCATAGATGCGCTGACACAGGTCCTGGGAAATCCCTTCGCGGGTCCAGAGACGATTACGGGTGGGCAAGGTACCACCACCGAGTCTCCCGGTTCCAACGAAGGTGGAGATACGCTTATCGGTAACAACGATACGGCCGACGACACTGTAAGTGATCCAACCGGTTCACCGTCGAATGAGGGTTCCCCGACAGACGGCGGACCGGCTACGAGCGGCTCCACAGGAACGACAAGCAGTTCTGATGGCTTGACTGGAGACGACGAACAGAATGACGGACGACTTGTACCAATTGGAACATATACGGGTGACGATGAGCCCGTGTCTTCGGACGACCCACGGGTAAAACCACTTCCTCCCCCAATTGTGCCAGGTAACAATGATGGTGGCATCACCAACCCCAGGGACGGGGGGCCGCTACCCCCTGTTGGGAAAAAGCTCGACATCCGAGGCAGCGTCTCCACAATCAGTGAGCCGAGTTCCGCGGGCAAAGCGCGTGGTATTCTGGGGTCGGTTCTGATCGAAGGTTCCCGTGAGGCTGACACCAACTTCGACAAGGCCCTGGTAACGATCACGGAATCCACACGTATCTTGCATTGGGACGGACAGGAATTGCACGAATCCAGTTTCAGTCTGATCAAAGCGGGGCAATCCGTAGAAGTTCGCTTCCTGGGACCGGTAATGGAATCCTACCCTGTGCAGGCCACAGCAATGGAAATCGGAGTAAAAGACTAACCGCCCGAAAAATCAAAGCCGAATAGACGCTGCTTCGACCTGGTTATCCAGGAGGAAGCAGCGTTTCTTTTTCTGTGCAATGGCAGCTCGGCTGATCAAACTATCGTATTCCCGAGAACCGGCTCGGAAATGCTACCCAAACAACGGTTGCGAAGCTGGTTTTGTTCATTATTTTAGGGGCATCAACCAGGATCCAGGCAAACTACAAAATGAGGAAATGACCTGTGAGTGATCGGAACACCCAAATCGTCCTTGCTCAGCGGCCGGTGGGATATCCCACCCTGAAGGACTTTGAAATCGTCCAATCCCCAGTCCCGGTAGCCGGAGAAGACGAATTCCTGATCAAGACCCGCTATCTCTCGGTAGATCCCTATCAGCGTGGACGGATGAACGCGGGCGCTTCCTACGCGCCGGGCGTAGCGCTTGGCGAGGTGATGGTCGGCGGCATCGTCGGTGAAGTCGTCCGGTCGAACCATCCAGAATATACCGAAGGCGACATCGTCCAGGCGAATCTCGGCTGGCAGTCCTACGCCATTTCAGACGGCTCCGGCGCGCGCAAGGTCGATCCCGACCTCGCTCCCATTTCCACATCCCTTGGCGTATTGGGAATGCCCGGGGCCACCGCCTACTTTGGGCTCCTGGAAATCGGGCAACCGGTCGCAGGCGAAACCGTCCTGGTCTCGGGCGCAGCCGGCGCCGTGGGATCGCTGGTCGGCCAGATCGCGAAAATCAAGGGGTGTCGCGCAGTGGGCATCGCCGGTTCGGACGAAAAGGTCGCCCATATCACCGGAGACCTTGGATTAGACGCGGCCTACAACTACAAGACCTCGGATGACCATCGGGAATCCGTAAGGTCTGGCTGCCCGAATGGGGTTGATGTCTATTTCGACAACGTCGGAGGAGTCATCACAGACGCGGTATTCCAAAATATGAATGAGAAAGGGCGCGTGTCCATTTGCGGTCAGATCTCCCAATACAATCTGGAATCACCCGAACACGGCCCCAGACACCTCTGGCACCTCATCGTCAAGCGGCTGAAAGTTCAGGGATTCCTCGTCTTCGACTTCGCAGATCGGTACTCGGAGGCGTTTACACAAATGGCAAAATGGATTGACGAAGGAAAACTGAAGTATCGGGAAGACATCGTGCAGGGAATCGGAAACGCCCCGGCTGCATTCATCGGAATGCTCGGGGGCGACAACATGGGCAAGCGACTGATCGAGGTCGCCTGAACTGCATCACCTCGAGCGGAGACCATCACAAATGCAAATTAACGATACGCAGGCCGATCACTTCCACCGAAATGGTTTCTTCCTCGTCGAAACCCCCTTTCCTGACGCCCAAATGCAGGAAATCGATCGCCTGTTCCGCGAAACAGAGGAAGCGTGGGAAGCCGCCGACTGGGATCCCGGTTTCAACTCAAGCGCCTACAGATTTTTCATGATTGGAGAACCCGCATTCCAGCTCGCAGAACACCCGGATGTCCTGAATGCCGCTCGCGAGCTCCTGAACACTGATAAAATCCATATTGGCGCTTGCGGCCTGGGCGATTCGGCGAAACGACCGGAAGGTAGCGGAAGGCATCAGGTCTATTGGCACGCCGACGGCAGCCCCGAGGTCAAGCAGGTCTCCATTCGTACCGCCCTGGACCGTCACGATCCTACAAATGGGCCACTGCGTGTCCTCCCCGGCACTCAGGTCCGACCGGGTGCTGAAATGAAGGAAGAACTCCTCCAGCTTGAACTGGCCAGCGGGCAGCACGACACCCTGCCCACCGAGCTCTACGCAAAACACCCTCACGAAGTCGAACTCATCCTCGATCCCCGGTGGACCCTGGTCTGGACACCTTGCTGCTGGCACGCCACAGGTAAAAAAACCGGAGCCGGTCCTCGTCGCGCCATATGCTGGAATTATTATCCGCAAGGAGGTCGGCACAGGGACCGCGACGCACTGAAGTCCATTCTGGACGGGGTATGGCAGAATTGGACCCTGGACCGAAAAACGCTTTGGGGACTGGAGTAATTCGTCGACCACAACCTGCCTGACTTTTTCGAAACCGGTCAGCACCCTCGGGAGTCCTAATGCTTATGGGTGTTGCTCTTGAACCCGCCCAGACATTCTAAACAAGCTCAACGGACCCATTGTCCCTCCCGTGAAAGGGAACCGAATGCGTTTTCGTCGTGCCTTTCCGCTTACACATCTTCTGGTTTCACTAATCCTGCCGTTCATCATCCTCTCAGCGACTCCACGATCTGGCCTGGCGAAAGAGCCAGACGGCAAGACCTTTGGACGTGTCTCTTTTGTTGTCCCTCCCGAACGGATGGCAGAATTTGAATCCGTCTGCAGAGAGGAATTCCTGCCGCTCTTCAAGAAATACGGCATTGTGGAATCCCGTTTGCCGGGTCGCACAACCGTCGACAGCGTTTACAGCCGCCTCCTCGAGTTCAGCTCTCCGGAAGCCCTCACAAAAATCTCCAGAGAACTCAGAGATGATCCTGCTACCAGGGAAATTCTCAGGAAACTGGGACGCGCTTTTGGATCCACCCAGCCCGACAGTTTGTTACCTATCAACTTTGTGATCTACTCCACCCTGGGACTTCCTGGAAAAGTCGTTAAGGCAGGGTCCGGCACCACCACGAAGATAGGCAAGGGAAGCGGCAAGTGGCACACCTACAGCGTGATGGATGGCCTGCCAAGCGGAAGCGTCATATCCATCTATCAGGACCGCGAAGGATTTCTCTGGTTCGGAACCTGGGCAGGTGTGAGTCGGTTCGACGGGCAGCGATTCATCAACTATTCCAAAAAAGACGGTCTGGCGGGAAACAACATCGTGGCCATTTACCAGGACAGCGATGGGAATATGTGGTTTGGAACAGGTGGTGTGTTCGGCACACAGGGTACCGGCGCAGGCGTCACCAGATTCGATGGCAAAACCTTCAAGACCTTCACCAAAGCCGATGGGTTAAGTGGTGATTCCATATTCTCGATCCACGAAGACAGGAACGGTGATCTCTGGATCGGAACCCTCAGCGGGGTCACCCGCTACGATGGCCGCACGTGGAAAAACTATACCACCCAGGACGGATTGGCAGGCAACCAGGGACTCGGCATCGTGGAAGACCGTAAAGGGAATCTGTGGTTCGGCAGCTTCAGCGGCGTCAGCAAATTCGACGGCCACACCTGGGAAACCTTCGACAAAGAGGATGGACTGCCGACTGATTTCGCCTACCCGACCATCCAGGACAGCGATGGGAACATCTGGTTCGCCACCTGGGGAAACGGGGTCTGCAAATACGACGGGGAAACCTGGACCACGTTGAACGCTCAGGACGGGCTCACCCGTGACCAGATCGTATCCATGTTACAGGATCGAAATGGAAACATCTGGTTCTCCACTCCAGGAAGCGGTGTCGATCGCTTCGACGGTACAAACTGGAGGAACTTCACCAAAGAGGATGGTCTCGCACACAATTTCGCTGGCCCCATTTACGAAGACAGGGAAGGGCACTTGTGGTTCGGCAGCAGCGGCGGCGGCGTAAGCAAATATGAAGCGGAGGCGTTCACGCTGTTCACCAAAGAAGATGGCCTTGCAGACAACAGCATCCGGTCGATGCTGCAGGACAGGAAGGGCGACCTCTGGTTTGGGACCGAAGCCGGAGTAACCAGATACAACGGGGAAACGCTCACTACCTTCACCAATGCAGATGGGTTCGTTGGCAAATACATAATGGCCATCCACGAGGACAGCCAGGGCCGCCTCTGGTTTGGCACAAGCGGAGGCCACAAAGGCAGCGGAGCGTGCGTTTATGACGGAAAGACCTGGACCATCTACACGGATTCGACAGGGCTTGCGGATAAATCGGTGCTTGCCATCCACGAAGACAAAAAGGGTGACTTCTGGTTTGGAACCGCCAATGGCCTAACGCGATACGACGGCCAACTATGGACTACGTTCACCAAAGCGGACGGGCTTTCGAACAACACCGTAAGATCCATATTCGAAGACGAAGAGGGCCGGCTCTGGTTCGGAACCAGCAGCGGAATTACCATGTTCGACGGCACTTCCTTTGAAACTTTTCAAGAAGCAAAAATACCCCACAGCCGTATCAGATCCATATTCCAGGACAACGAAAAGACCCTCTGGTTCGCAACATTGGGGAGCGGTCTCCTCAAATACGCCGATGGCGGCTGGTCCTCGATCAGCAAATCAGACGGTCTGGCGCACAACGAAGTCTACTGGGGCCTCCAGGACCGCGCCGGTCAATTCTGGTTCGGACTCTGGCAGGCGGGCGTGAACCTGTACGACGGTCGAACCTTCCAGACCCTCACCCAGGCGGACGGACTTTCGGACAATGGCGTTCGTGTAGTACTCGAGGGTCGCGACGGCGAATTCTGGTTCGGTACGCACAATGGGGTAACCCGCTATCATCCACCACCACCCTCTCCCCCGGGCGCCGCAATTCAAGCTGTCGTGGCCAACCGCCGACACGAGGGAATCAGAGAACTCTCCATCTCCTCAGCCGTACAGCTCACCACTTTCGAGTTCAAAGGGATGAGCTTCAAGACACGTCCGGGTGGTCTCTTCTACCGGTACCGCCTGAGTGGAAACCACGAAGACTGGCGTCTCACCACCAAAGACCGTGTCGAATACGAAGACCTTCCCGTGGGCGACTACACCTTCGAACTCCAGGCCATCGACAGAGACCTGGTCTACTCCGAAACACCCGCCACATTCAAACTATCTGTGCACCTCCCGTATGAACGCATCGGGCTCATGGCCGCTCTCTTGCTCGCCATCGCACTCATCGCCTGGCAGGCTATCCGCCTGATTCAGCGCGGGAATCGCCTGTCCGATTCCAACATGGCCCTTTCCGACGCCAACAGGAACCTCTTCAACACCAATCTGGAATTGCAGGGCGCAATGGACAACCTCCGGGCCGCTGAAACACAAATGGTCCACTCGGAAACAATGGCGGGCCTCGGAAAGCTGGTCGCGGGCGTCGCACACGAACTCAACAATCCAATCGGCTTCATCTACGCCAATATGGACCACATCCGCCGATATGTGGAAGAACTCCGAACCATGAGCAGCAACGGAACCCTCACAGGTGAAATGGCTGAAAAGCGTGCAAAGCTATTCGACTCCCTGGATCGTCTGGTCGAAAGCTCCTCGGGAGGCGCGGATCGAATCAAGCGCATCGTCCAGGGACTCAGAACATTCTCTCGGCTTGATGAGGCAAACAGGAAAACCGTGGACATTCACGAAGGACTGGACACGACCCTCTCGCTTCTCGAGCACGACATGAGAGAAGGCGTCCACGTAAACAGGAACTACGGCGAATTGCCGCACGTGGACTGTTTTGCGGGCGAGCTGAACCAGGTATTCATGAACCTCCTCACGAATGCCGTAGATGCGATGGATGGCAAGGGTGAGATCACCATTCGCACCGAGATGGTGGGGGGAAAATGTCCACATCAAAATCTCCGACAATGGCCTCGGAATCGAGCCTGAGCATTTCAAACAGATATTCGATCCGTTCTTCACAACGAAGGACGTCGGCGAAGGAACCGGGCTCGGCCTGTCCATCAGTTATGGAATCATCCAGGACCACAAGGGCCAGATCCTCGTCGACAGCAAAATCGGAGAGGGGACGACATTCACGGTAATTCTACCGGTGAATCTGGATCTGTCAGAATCCAGCGGGAAAACCACCAGCACCTCGATGTAACCACATACCCCAATCCAGTCGATCGAACGCCCGGCAAGTCCCCGATGAGGGATCGCCGGGTTTCCTCGTTTACACACGATCTGCGCCCAAATTGGCTTGACAGACATTGACCCAAACTCTATAATGCCCGCGGTTTCTGAATGTTGCCACACACCTGATGGAGGAGACGAAACAATGAACGTCACGATTCTTTCCGGCCCCAACCACGGATTCGACAAAAGCGCTGAAGTCATACGCCAGTTTCTCTCGGAACAGGACGACTTCAACGTCACGCACACAGATGACAAGGAAATCCTGGTCTCGGACAGCCTGGAATCCTGTGACGTCCTTGTATTCGGAACGGGATTCACGCGATCGGTTCGCCAGCCGGACGAAACCGTGCAGCGATTGCCGGACCTGACATCCGAAATGGAGAACGGACTTTACAGCTTTGTGTCCTCTGGAAAAGGACTCGTCGGCATTCACGGCACAGCCTGGTGGATCGGTGGAAAAGCATTCGATCTCATCGGCGGAGCATCCAACTGGCACCCACCAGGACTCTCATTTACCGTCAACATCGATGACACCGAGCATCCGGCAACCAAAGGCCTCGCTGACTTTGAAGTGGAAGACGAAATCTACATCAGCGCACACGAACCCACCCTCCACGTCCTCGCAACTGCCGAGTGGCACGGAAAGGCTCACCCAATGGCCTGGGTTAAATCCTTTGGCGCAGGACGTGTATTCTACACCACACTCGGGCACGGTCCCGGCACCTTTGCCCGCCCGCCAATGCAGGCCCTCGTCTGCCAGGGCGTCCGGTGGGCTGGAACGCCATAGCAACATCGGTTCTTCCGTGGGTGTGGAAGATGATGGCCATTCCAATGCCTGCCCCCGAAGACTTCGAGCGAAGTCGAGAAGCACGGACAGCTTTAAACCATATCCCACCGGATTTCCCCTATGCCGAACCTGAAAATAGCCGTCGTTGGTTGCGGCTCCCGCGGCCGAAGTCACATGAAAGTGATCTCCGGATTCGAAGACACCGACCTCGTAGCCATCTGCGATCCCGTCCAGAGCTCACTCGATGCTGCCGCCGAAGAATTCCAGGTGGACCGCAAATATCTTGACCTGGAAACCCTCCTCAATACCGAATCCCTCGACGCGGTCATAACCGCCCCACCCGCCCACCTCAACGCCGCGGTCGCTCGCCCTGTCCTCGAGCGAGGCATAGACACACTCCTGGAGAAACCACCAGGGCTCGCCTCCTCGGAGACGATGGAACTGCGTGATGCCGCCAGCGAATCCGGCGCAAAGGCGATGGTGGGATGGGACCGGAGATTCAATCCCTTCATCCTCGAAGCGAAACAATCGGTCGAATCCCGTGGCCCAATCACCCAGCTCGTGGGCGAGTTCCACAAAAGCATTCATCAACTGGACGCCACCGGACGATTCTCTGAACACCTGATGGACAATATGCTCTTCGAAACACCGATCCACGCGCTCGACACCCTTCGCGCACTGGCAAACGCCGAAGTCGCCGAAGTCCACAGCGTCGTCCGTCGCGCAACCTCCGCCTACAAGGACGTGCACGCCGCGCTCATCCTGTTCGAAAATGGCTGTGTCGGCCAGCTCACGGCAAACTACACCACCGACACCCGCCTTGAGCGATATGAAATTCACGGAAACCGGATCTCGATTTATCTGGAAGGAATCAAGCAGGGCGTCGCGTACAGGAATGGGGACAGGCACGAGCTCAAGGGAGCGGGTCCCAACGGCATACAAGCTCAGGACCGATACTTTCTGGACTGTGTACGCGACAATCGCCCCATCGACCTGCCTGCAGCAAATCTGGACGAGGCCGTCAAAACAATGGAACTGGCCGAGGAGATCTTGCGTGGATTGAGGACCTGAGAAGCGGAAACCTGCGATTTGGACAGAGCAGTAGAGTCACTTTCCCGGAACCACCATTTCAAGGAGAAACAATGTCAGTGTTGTCGCTTGAAGGGAAACCCGTAGCCGAAGCCGTGCTCGAGGAAATCGGCAAGCGTGTGAAACAGTTGAAGACGAGGGGCATCACCCCGGGACTGGGGACGATATTGGTTGGAGATGACTCGGCAAGCGCCGGATACGTTCAGAAGAAACATGAAGCTTGCAAACTTCACGGCTTCGCCTCATTCGACAAACACATCCCGGGCGATGCAGCTCAGGACGATCTCATGAATGCCGTCGAAGACTTCAACCGGAATCCAGAAATTCACGCATATCTCATTCAATATCCGGTCCCCCGGCAGTTCGACTATAATGCGGCTGTACAAGCGATGGCGCCGCAGAAAGATGCAGATGGCCTTCACCCGCTCAATCTGGGCAAGCTGGTGCTGCAGGAACCCGGACCTGTTCCGGCAACTCCCGCAGGGATCAAAGCGATGCTGATCCACTACGACATTCCCGTAGCAGGTCGCGAAGTCGTTGTCGTCGGGCGAGGACCCACTCTGGGACGCCCGCTCGCATTGCTGCTTTCAGCCAAAACGGAAGGTGCCAACGCGGCTGTGACCGTCGTCCACACAGGCGTGGATGATATCGCTGCCCACATCAGAAGAGGCGACATCGTAATCGCCGCCGTCGGATCTCCGGGCATACTCACAAAGGAGATGGTCAAACCGGGCGCGGTCGTCATCAGCGGCGGCATCACCTGGAAAGGCAAGCGGCTCATTCCCGATGTCCACGAATCCGTTTCAGAAGTCGCGAGCGCCATAACCCCGCGCCTCGGGGGGGTGGGTCCTACCACCATCGCAATGCTGCTCCGCAATACACTGGAATGTGCCGAAAGGAGTGATCGCTAAGTGTCGCTTCTGCCCGATCGACCTGGAAAAGCGATCTGGTATGCCGTTCTGATCTGGCTATCTGGATTCGTCTGGGGCTCGATCATATTCATGATCCCCGTATTGAAGGCGACCGAACCGGTTCCCTACATCTCGTCGAACCCGGCAATCAGCTTTCCCATCATCCTGTTCTGGTGTCTCCTCGCGAAGTTCCTTGCGGGCAAATATCTTACGCCTGACGACACACCAAACAATGGGCTGCCCCTTGGCCTGACCTTCCTCCTCACCAATGTGCTCCTGGACTTGCTCGTAATCGTATTCGCCTTTAACAAGGGTTACCAGTACTACCTGTCACTCAGTGTGTGGGCAGCCTACGCAATTCTGGTTATGGTCCCGCTCAAAGTGGCATCGAAAACGTCGGACATAGCGCCGGACCCTGTTTAATGCAACAGAGCACGGCTTCCTCAGGGACAATGCACCTGTTCGCCGCGATCTGCCTGAAAGTCAATCGGGACGTCCTCAGATTCAGCCTGCGGCTCATTTCAGAATTCCTCGAATGTAAGCGGCGAACAAACAAGTTCAGAATATGGAGAACGCTTTCAGTTATGAGTCTACTCGTCGGGCAAGCACACGCACTCGAAATCCCGCTCACCGTGAAAGAGACCGCAGGAGTTGATCGCATCGGAAATCCGGTCAACTCAGGAGTACCCTTGCCTGAGGGTGCATTGGAGGACGTCACATCTCTCCGTCTGCTCGATGACCTGGGAAATTCTGTGCTCGCATCTATCGAGCCGCGGGCGAAGTGGCTGAGCGATAAGTCGCTCAAATGGGTCACCGTCCACTTTCTTGCCGACCTTCCGGCAAACACCACCAGGAACTATAGCCTCACCACCTCTGAGGTACCCCTTCCGCCATCCGAACTCATACTCGACCAAACGGATGAAGCCATCGAAGTGATCACAGGACCAGCAAAATTCATCATCCCCACAGACCGGTTCGCCCCTTTCGAACAGGTCTACATTCGACCCGACACCTCACGTGAGTTCACCGACGACGATGCGGTTCTGGCGAAACCCGCCAACGTCATCCTCGTGGCGCGCAACGGAGAATCCCGCGTCGTCCCCCGAACGGACGAGCACACAGATGAATTCCGTACCGAACAGGTCCGCATCGACGACGAGCCCTTCGCGCAAGCGGCAGCCGTCCACTCGGTGGCGATCGAAGAACGCGGTCCCGGTCGCGCAGTCGTGGCGCTCAAGGGATCATTCTCAACGTCCTCCGCACAGTCCCTCGACTTCACCGCACGACTCTATTTCTACAGCGGCTCTCCCACAGCAGAAATCACCTTCAGTGTCCGAAATCGGCAGATGGACAGCATGGCGAACTTCGTCGCCATCGATCGCCTGTCCATTGAGCTCCAACTCCGAACGGCGGGCCCCGTAGTCGCGAACCTGCCCATCGACGGAAGAGTACTTGAGCGGTCGCTGTCCAATTCGCCTGTCAAGCTGGCCCAGACCCGATGGAATGTTTGCGTGCTTGACTCGAAGCCCGCTGGCGAGAAATTCGGAGGTTGGATTCGACTCGCTTCGGAAGCCGCAGCACTCACAACGGGCACGCGTTGGTCGTGGCGGGTGTATCCAGTGGGAGCATCAGCACACCCGGACGGAACAGTGTCGCTGGATCTCAAATCCGCAGAAGGAGAATCGGTCGACCTCTACACTGGGGGTGCAAAAACCCATTTCGCATTCCTCCACTTCGCCCGCGGTTCCGTACCAGCGCCCGAGGCAATCGCAGCAGGCACCAGCGAATCACTCTTTGCGGCGTGTGATCCCAACTGGTATTCCCAGGAGACCAGAGTATTCGGTAACCTCTACGCGAACAATCCTTCCCTCTTTCAGGAGCCGTATCGCGATGTCATTGGGCGCTACCAGAACCGGATCGGCGATTGCCTCGAACGCATCGTGGAACAACGTGCCCGGCCGGAATGGAAGGTCAATGAATTCGGTTGGCTCAACTTCGGCAGTGGTCTCCACCACCGAACCAAGGTCCGCGAAAACGCGCACGAGAGCTGGTGGGACAGCAACTATTACGATTTCCCGCACGCCACTATTGTCAACTTCCTGCGCACGGGGAATCTTCTCAACCTGACCACCGCCGTGGAAGCCGGACTTCACCTGGCCGATCTCGACATCTGCCACAGCGTTCCGGGCAATCCCGAACTGGCTGGCTCACCCCGCTCAGGACCGGTCGTCGGTCATTTCCGCGACTACACACGCGGTCAGGAATTCTACGCACACACCTCCTTCACCTTCTACAAGAACGAATCCCTCTACGAACTCTACTACCTCACCGGCGAACGCTGGTTTCACGAAATCGGCCTCATGTCCTCCGAGTTCGCAATGGCATATTGGGGCAAGGGCGCACTCCGAAATATTGCCCACGGAATCTGGGGCGTCCTCAGCGCCTACCAGAACACGCACGAACAGAAATACCTGGATCGCGCAAGATTCTTCGTCGACGAATGGGCGAAACCCCGGCAGGACGAATTCAACGGCAGCTTCGATGACCAGATCTGGATGTATGGCCTGCAGTTCGAAGCCTATGACAAATACTTCCGCGTCACGGGAGACAGACAAACGGCGCAGTACTGCGTCAAAGCCGTGGACGCCGCGATAGCTGAAGATGCGGGTGAGGGAAAGTGGAAGAACAGCGGAGCCCAAAGCGGCATCTGTCTCGCCGGCTACGGGTATGCCTATGACTACACCGGCGAGGAAAAATACCTTCGATACGGCCTGGAGATACTGGAAACAATGGGAGACGCCGCTGGTGATCGCGTGAAGACATTTGCCCAGCAGTACCGTGCTTCGGCCCTACTTTTTGAAAGCACTCACGGTTGGATACGAGCCGGAGGGCGTGCTGACGGGTGAGGGTGAGGAATAACGGCTGAAATTCGTGGAACCGCCTGAGCGTGGTATCGGGAATACTCGCATTATCGTTAGCTGGACCGCTTGGCGTTTGATCTGCAGCTCATCAGGAGGTGGACGAAATTTTCCTTGTCCACCTCTTTTCTTTGCTCACGTCACATTCCCGGCGCAATTAGCAACTTGACTTGTGAGAAATATTGTTTTATCGATGGTCACGCAGGAGGAACGCAGAACGCTGCAACGACCGATGGATCAACAGCGTCAAATCTTCCGGTATACTTAATCGATACACCCTCATGAAGATGGCTGTGATCTTCGAACGATTCAGAAACTCCTGGGGCACAGCGACATCAAGACGACCTTGATTTATACGCACGTGCTTATTCGCAGACCTGGTGCTGTAAGGAGCCCACTGGATCCATTATGGAAAACCCAATCCTGAAATCACGGAGCATATACAAACCGGCCTATCTTGACGTAGGATTCAGGTGTCCTGGATGATATCTGTCTATGATAGAACGGCTTGGGATGATTTCGTAAGGAAGTAGAAATTATACTATACAGACCAGTTTGGCAATGTTTGTAGCGGATAGACAGTCTGTATGATTACTAGGATGCCCAGTGCCGTAGTTGCCAGCTTCGGAAATATGAATTGGTTTTCGTGTTCGTTTCTAGAGATAAGGAGAATTGCATTGGCAAGCGATTGGGAAAGCAGCTTTTCCTTCTGGGCCCAGTCGCCCAGCAAAACTGAGCAGCAGCGCTGCGAGCGTGTCATTAAAGCCATCAAAACAGCTATTGGCAACAGCTCGAAGCTACAAGCACGTAACATGATGTGGTCTGGAAAAAGTGGACACACCAGGAAGCTGGTAGCTTGTATCTGAAGGAGGTGTATCAAGAAGATTCGCAGATGCCAACTGAAATTCTGGAACTCGCAGGTGTATGTTGAAAAACGTCCACCGGCCCTCGTGACTCAAAGAGTCGGGAAATTCGCATCAGGCACAGAAAACGATGGCCATTAGGATTTTCTCCCAATTAGAAGGTGGAGACAGCAATAGTATGAAATCTCACCCTGTCGATACACACCCGAAAATAGAACAGGTGCAAATGCGGCTCTTGTCTCAAGCCGGCCCTGGCCGCCGTCTGGAACTGACGCGCGCTCTGAGCCAGGGTACCATCGAAATGTCTCGAAGAGCTTTACAGAGACGGTATCCGCAACTGTCTGAGAGAAAAATTGCACTGAAACTGTTGGCGCTTTGCTATGGAGAAGAGCTTGCTCGGCGAGTGGAGATTCACCTGGAAAGCAGGCGAACCTCATGAATGCTCCGGATATATTGATCGCCACTCAGGCTCTGGTAGATGCCCTCGAGAAAGGCATCCAGCCCACCGGCACCTACTTCGATCGTTTCACGTCTGAGGACGAGCAGTTGACATGGGCTTATCCATCAGAGGACTTCCAGACACCGGGATACCGACGGTTTGATCCCTCCCTGCCGGAGGATGCACCTAATTCACTGAGTCTGTGAGCACCGTCCAACAAGCCGGATGCACCCGCGGCTCACGTGCGTGCTGACTGACACCCACCTCGAGCTGACAGCCCGCCTGTCACGCCTGCCTGCCGAAGCCACCTTGGCATAGGCAGGGCCCTTGCTTACGTAACTACCCGAAAAGCGTCGGTGAAACGTCGGAGAAAATTCTTCATTCAATACGTCGAAATCGTGACCCAACGATCGTTGAACGCTCTGAAATAACACGAGTTACGACTTGATCTGTCGAGCGCAATCTGTAGATACTGCATGCCCTGCGCCAGTCCCCCGCAGGTTTGGTCATCGTTGGATTTGGTCCTATAAGTAATCAAAGAGCTGAGAAAGGCTTTGTTTAACCTGGTTTTGATCTTTCTTTGACAAATGGCCGATTTTTCTGAGGATAAAACGATGATCAAGAGTGAATAACTTCATTCTCACAACAGAGGGTGCTGTCAGCCCGGATTGGTTCTTGTTTTGTATAGCACAGTCTAGAGGCCATGATTCGTTTTTTTGACTCGTAATCATTGCCAACACAGAATGTTCTATTTTTCCGTTGAACGCTTCGCTTTGTGATAGTACTAAAGCCGGCCTTCGCTTCTTTTGAGTGGAATCAGTAAAGGGAAAAGGAACAACCACAACATCAAAATGTCTATAAGTCACTGTAAGCTTCCTCATCGTTCTGTGAATCCCACTCGCTCAGTGTCGGGATAAGGGCGTTATTGAATTCAATGTCAACAGGTCGCGCTTTTCTAAGTCTGATAGTGTCATCTTCAATTTCAAATGCAATAACATCACCCGCGTTGAGATTGAGTTTTTTTCTGACAGGTTCAGGAACTGTAGCCTGATACTTTTTTGTAAGTTTGCTAATAGCCGTTTGCATAATTGTCTCCCTTTTTGTGTGGTATTACGGTAATACTACCATACAATGTAATACCATGCAACCCGTAATTCAATTTATTTTGGTGCCCTGTCCGTCGCCGCAGTTCAGAATCGCGTCAGGTTAGCAAACCGGAGAACATGATGAACATCGCCCTGGTTGGATGCGGGAAAGTAAGCGGGTATGGCCACCTGCCGGCCATTCAAGCTTCGCAAGAATGGGAACTGGTCGGCATTGCGGATACGGACCCTGCTCGACTCGAGGAAGTCCGGGCGAAGTACGGTGTTGCGTTCGCCGTCGCTGATTATCGCAAGTTGCTGGATATGCCCGGGCTCGATGCCCTCGTCGTCGCCACACATCTGGATACGCATTGTAGAATCACAACCGATGCCCTCGAGAAGGGCATCCACGTCCTGTGTAAAAAACCAATGGCTGCTAACATAGACGAATGCCAACAAATGGTGAACGCAGCACGGGAATACAATCGAATGCTGGTGGTGAATTTCAACACACGCTGTGGTCCCGTGTATAGAAGAATCAAACAGTTCATCGACAATGGCGAAATTGGAAAAGTGAGGGTTGTCCGCATCATCTACAACTGGTCGTGCCATCAGTGGAAGCCCCTTCAGCGTATGGAAACCTTCATGGCTGGAGGCGGTCCCTTGCTCGACTCTGCGGTCCACTTTTTTGACGGCGTGCGCTGGTACACGGGACAGGAGTTCGTCCGCATCGATGCAAACGGGCTGTTCCTCCCACCCTATGACAATCCTCAGCATGGAATCGCATCCTGCCTGCTGGATGGTGGCGCCATCGCCCTGGTCGAAGCAGGATGGACATACACGAAAAATACGAAAGATGAAGGATCCTTCTATCAGATCTCAGTGATCGGGGATGACGGAACATTGGAGCATGACACCACAACCGGCATCCTGCGTATCTGGACCGCATCTGAAACAAGGCAGGAGATCATGCAGGATACCGGCAAGCATTTCGAAATCACTTACCGGGCATTTGCGGAGAGCATCGAACAGGGAGAGTATGGAGATCTGGCATCGGGATACGATGGGCTGAAGGCAACCGAAGCCTCATTTGCCGCTCTCGCATCGACAAAGAAAGCGCATTCGCAATGACATCCGACAAAGCTTTTGGTGCGATGCCCTCGCCATGCTGCTTCACGACGCCAACAAGACATCCGTAGATATTGCCTGTGACGAATCATCCCAATCCGTCATCCACCTGATCCAAACCGGAGGCATAATTGAGCTGCATAGTCCACATCAATGGTCACCCAGGTGTTGGAAAATTGACCGTCGCGGAACTCCTCAAGGAGCGTCTGGGAGCGAGGCTGCTGGACAACCACAGTGTCTACAATATTGCGTTGGCGCTTACGGAGTTTAAGAGCAACATCTATTTTGAAACGCTTCGGGCAGTCCGAGAGATTGCCTACGCCAGAATTCTGGAACTCCCCGATGATGTGCCGGTCATCCTGACGAATGCTCACTTCCAGGGATCGGAGTGGGGTGAACAGAGCTGGGATCGAGCCATCGCGCTGGCCGGTGAGCGCGGAGTCCCACACTTGACAGTTGTCCTCAGCTGCTCCATGCAGGAGATTGAGCACCGAATTCAGGGGGAATCTCGTCGGGCAAAGCGCAAGCCTCGAAGTCTGGATATTTTCAGACCGGGATCTGGATCGCGACCCTGCATCGATCGTGGCGACCACGTCATGCATCTGGACACGACGGAGCTCAAGGCCGAAGAAACAGCAGAACGCGTCACTGAGTGGATTGATAAGATGATATTAGCAGAATAGGATAGCAAAGGTTGCGCGCGCACCATTAGCCAATCTGCCATACGTAGGTTAGACCGAACAAAGGCCTCTCAAATGAACGACTGGTATATCGAGCTGAATCGTCCTCCACTCGCACCTCCAAATTGGGTCTTTGGACCCGTTTGGACAGTGCTCTACATCATGATTGCCGTGTCATTGATTCTATATATCAAGCAGACACATGGAAATCCCATCTACTGGGCAATTGGTGTGATCAGTCTTCATCTGATCGCGAACTTCTCGTGGACGCCTGTCTTCTTCGGCCTGCAAAAACCAGGTTTGGCACTCATCGACATTTTGCTGCTTGATATTACTCTGGTCATAATAATTCTGCACTTCTGGAAAACAGCCAAACTAGCATCGGTCTTATTGTGGCCCTACCTTGCCTGGGTGTTGTTTGCCACCTATTTGAACGCAGGTTTCTATTATCTGAACAGGTATTGACCAGCGGATCAATGATATCTCCTGCTGCCACGTGGATCTTGGTCCGATTCAGCTCCGGTATTGTCTGTCTGGTAAATAGCGCATAAACTGATGCCCATTGAATCGATCATATCTTTTGCTTTTGCTTCCACATTGCTGAGCATCGCTCCGGGTCCGGACAACATCTTCGTGCTGGTGCAATCGGCGCTCTACGGCAGGAAATCCGGCATCTTGATCACACTCGGCTTGTGTACGGGGTTACTCGTACACACGACAGCAGTGGCATTTGGAGTCGCCGCGTTGTTCCGAACGTCCGTCACCGCATTTACGCTTCTGAAGATAGTCGGTGCGATCTACTTGGCGTACTTGGCTTGGCAGATGTACCGAGAAACATCTAAGCGTCTCGAAGCGCGGGAATCGAATTTCCGTTCAAACGGCGCAATGTATCGTCGCGGCATCATCATGAACATCACCAACCCGAAGGTGTCGATTTTCTTCCTCGCATTTCTACCGCAGTTTGCATCGCCGGAATACGGCCCTGTCACAACGCAGATGTTTATTCTCGGCGGGATCTTTATCTGCGTTGCTATGCTGATCTTTAGTGCGGTCGCCTTATTGGCAGACGCAATCGGGGAATGGTTGAACAGCTGGCCGAAAGCCCGGGTGTATTTGTGCCGTATTGCTGGGGCCGTGTTCGCCGGGTTGGCACTAAAATTGGCTATTTCCAGTGCGCCCGGCGGATAGCTTCCCGACACCGTCGACTATGAGCTCAACTGGACAGGGTACACCCATACATCCCGGTCGTGTGATCGCTCCCTGGACCTCTTTCCTCCACGCCCTCCCTTTGTACATCACAGCTTTCCTCTTGAAAAGATGCCTTGATTAGTGAAGACTTCTCGCGTATTCTGGCATCTGGCCCAAGATCATTCTTCAAGATGTTGTTCACTGTTAACCTGGAAACCTGAGCTGCCACTATGAATCTATTCTGGATACTGATCGTGGGTGTTTTGCTGTTTAGCCAGCCCCACCTCTCCGCCGCCGAGAAAACATTCAAGGCCATAGCTTCGCCCTTTCCCCCTCTTGCAGACGCCGCTTTGGATAGCAATGGGTGGTTCGCGGAAATTTGTACGGCAGCTCTGGAATCTCAGGGCTATACGGTAACACTGTCCTTTGCGCCGTGGGCTCGTGCGCTAAAGAAGGCGGGACAGGGTCACTATGACGGACTGTTACCCACATACTGGACCGAAGAACGAGCCAAACTGTTCGTGTATTCAGTCCCCATCGAGGCGCTCCGAACAAGATTCTTCAAACGCAAGGATCGAACGGACATCATTTATACCGGGGACCTCACGAAGATGAAGGACTATTCTATTTCCGTGGGGCGAGGCCATTCCGTCAGTGAGAGGTTTGATCAGGCTGACTTTTTGTACAAGTACGAAGTTGTAAACAATGTCATCGGTTTGAAGATGCTGTGGAACAACCGCGTGGATCTGTTGGTAGGAGATGAACCGGTGGAACTGTATCATCTTGGGCGGATGAACGAAGAGCCCGAATTGTCAGGCATCAAGGATGGCATCATCTTTTTGGATCCGCCGCTTCAGGAACGCGTGCTCTACATGGCGATTTCTAGAAATGCGGCTGACTACGAGCAAAAGATAAAGGATTTCAATCTTGGGATCCGCCACCTGATCGAGAATGGCGCGTACCACGATATTCTGGTCAAGCATGGAGTTAAGACACAGTAACAAGCCTTGAAACCGGCGTGCGACATTGTCCTCAGGATCAGGGGCAGGCAGATTCCACATAGGAAGGGGCAGATGAGCGAGGCTATGTATCATTAAGCCTCGTTTTTATATTCAAATAATGTGACTATGGTGGAAGTGCCAGCCTGGGTTCACACCAGATTCATTAAGTGATATATGAGATCAAGAGCTGTGGCGCGGTGTGACCGTGTTACCCCCTCGGGCAATCTGATTTGAGTTCAGGAATCATTTCATTACCTTTTTGATTCGTCGGATTGGATAGCCCTTCTGTTATAAAAACGAGCTGATGGAGACAATGATGAAATTTATCGCTGCTATAGCTTTCCTTTTAACTTTCGCCAGTACAGGATTCTCACAACAACCATTTGTATTCACTCAGGTGATTAACACGCCCGATCAGATAATTGGGGTTGAAATCCTGAAAGTAGCGTTCGAGCGTCTGGGTATTCCTGTTGCGTTCAATTTTTACCCCGGAGCAAGAGCGCTGGAAGTGTCCAGTAGTGGAAAGGCTGATGGGGAGGTCCATAGAATTTGGGAGATCGGCACAACCTATCCCGCCCTGAAAAGGGTACCCACACCGATCAACTTTATTGAAACTGTAGGGTTCGTAAGAAAAGACAGCGAATTCAAAATTGAAGAATGTGGAGATTTGAAACCGTATGGAGTCGCCATAGTCAGGGGCATCAAGCACACCGAAATTTGCTCGGACGGAGTCAAGAAGCTTACCGTATCGAATGACGGCGAAAGTATGATGAAGTTTCTCAAGCGGGGCAGAGCTGACATCGTATTGGATGCCGGATTCAATGGTCGCATACAGTTGAGAAAACTGGGCCTCGAATCCAGTATCAAGCGGCTACCCAGGCCATTGGGAAAATTGCCTCTTTACGTCTATGTTCACGAAAAGCACGCTGCCTTAATCCCCAAGCTGGACGATGAATTTCAAAAAATGGTAAAAAGTGGGGAGATGTCGGACATACGAGAGAAAGTGATCCAGGAAGTTCTGGAGAATCCTGACAAACACTGAGAACGGGTGAAGTGTAATCCGGGCCTCCGAACTCCTCTATCCCAGATGCGTATGCACCGAAACCAACCCAACCTGCGATCCCCCACACCACTCGTAGTACAATACACGAATTCGGATCACCAAACCCCGAGGAGCAAAAATGGGAAGTGAAAACCTGTTCGCAACAGCGTCCTCACCCGAGAGCCTGGGAATTCCTTCATCCGCAATCCTGAAATTTCTTCAGCGGATTGATGCCGAGCGAATCTGTATGCACGGATTTCTCCTCGTGCGTCACAACCAGATTGCAGCCGAGGGATACTGGGCCCCGTGGTCGGCTGACCGCAAACACAGAATGTATTCGGTCAGCAAGAGCTTCGTCGCATTGGCGATCGGCATGATGATCGACGAGGGCAAACTCACCCTCGAGGATCGGGTCGTAGATTACTTCCCGGAAAAACTCCCGAAAGAAGTCCATCCCTGGCTAGCCTCCGCAACCGTCCGTGATCTCCTCACCATGTCGACTCCCCATTCCCGAACCTCCTATTCGCGCAACGATCCGGACTGGGTGTGGACCTTTTTCAACCAGGCCCCATCGCATCCTCCAGGAACGATATTTTCATACGACACTGCAGCAACTGTTGTCCTCGCGGCCACGGTCGAAAAGCTCTCGGGCAAGCCATTTCTGGACTACATGAGACCGCGCTTTCTGGACCGAATCGGGTTCTCTCCGGACGCCTGGTGTGTCCGCACACCCGAGGGTGTATCCTGGGGCGGATCGGGAGTCATCTGTACTCTTCGCGATCTCGCAAAAGTTGGACTCACCTGCATGAATGGAGGCGTCTGGGGCTGCGAACAGGTCCTCCCGGAAGAATACGTCCGCGCCGCAACCTCAAAACAGATCGACAATACCATTCGTGGAAACTGCGGATATGGATATCAGATCTGGCGCGACGAGGAAAACGGGTTCTCCTTCCGCGGAATGGGGAGTCAATACGCCATCTGTTTTCCTGACAAGGAATTTCAGTTCACCTGTATCTCAGACACACAGGGTGCGCCTTCGGGCAGCGCAATTCCTCTGGTAATGCGGGAAGAACTCTACCCTCACCTTTCAGACACACCGCTTCCGGAAAACCCCGATGCTTACGCCGAACTTACCCAAAAGATCCAGGAGCTCGAAGTCCTTTCTCTTCCCGGAAAAGCTGACGCGCAGATTGCTTCTGAAGTCGATGGCGCCTGGTACAACCTGGAGGACAACCCGATGGGGATAACGAAAATGCGCCTGTCCTTCAAAGGGAATCGAGGTACGTGGGAGTACTCCAACGAGCAGGGCGACAAGGTGCTGCAGTTCGGGATCGGACGACAGGTGGCCGGAAAATTCCCGCAAAGCAACTACTTTGGCGAACAGATCGGTGCAGTTCCCGGAATCGAATACGATTGCACGATCTCAGCCGCCTGGATCGATGAACAGACCCTCAACATGGAAGTCTACATTACGGATACGTACCTGGGTGGACTCCGGATATCTTTCGCCTTCAAAGGGGAAGAGATCGGTGTCTATATGACCAAACAAGCCGAATGGTTCCTCGACGAATACAGTGGATTCGCCGGAGGCAAGCGGGTCTAACGCTGCATAGACTGGCTCCAGTACAGGAAGGACAAACCTTCTCCTGGGCAATTCATCAACGCAAGACGGGTTTTCACGCGAGTAGACAACTATGTACCACGAATTCACCAATTTCGAGATGATTGAAAAGGCAATGACGGTGCTCCGTCCCAGGAAGCTATCTGATGACAACTCTGCTGGCGATGTGGCCTGTGCATTACTTAGTTCTAGCGGAGACCTCTTCTTGGGGGTCTGTATCGACGTCGGCAGCGGCATGGGATTCTGCGCAGAGCACAGCGCTATCGCGGCAATGGTCACAGCGGGGAGGAACCAGTATCTCGAAAATCGTCGCAGTCTGGGATGGAGGCGTTGTCCTTCCCCCCTGCGGGCGATGCAGAGAATTCATGTACCAAATTGACAAATCCAATCTCGTGAACACCGAAGTCATTCTGGCCGAAGACAGAACTGAAAAATTGCAGGAGCTTTTGCCCCACCCTTACGATGAAGTATGGGTAAAATAGACAAGCAACCTGGGGGTTGTGTCAACGGGCGTACTCAGAACCTCGGAATGCCCCTTTAGAGTCCACTTGAGACACAGAGCCTCAGAAGACAATGGCAAAGTCACATTTGCGATCTATACGAGACAGCGCCAAACGTGGGGTACTCAGCGTCGTCCAATCCCACCTTGAGTCGAAGGAACCGGAACTTTCGCCCACATCCCTGTTGAGATTTGTCACGAACGACTACCACTCAATAGGTAAGGGACCACGGCACCTCGAATTGGCCGGCTATTTGATCGACAGAGGCGCGACTGTCGATCAGGAGATAATCTATCAGACATCACGCGGCGGCTTTCAAGCCCTCATGGACCTCCTTATTCCAGCACGAGGTACTTGCGACATTTACCACGCGGCAAGCGCTGGGCTGGTGGATGTGCTCCACGGTGAATTGCTGCGACACCCGGAACTCGCATCGGCTTCGGACAAAAGCGGACACAGCGCACTGCTGTATTGTTCCGCATCAGCCCTGGGAAAGCACGAGAAGGAAGCCGCTGACCGCTTCACACGCATCGCGTCGCTGCTCCTTGAGTCCGGCGCTCAACCTGACATAGCGAGTGATTGCGGAGGGCTCGAAGGAATCACTCCGCTGGAGCACACCTGTTGGACGGGAGGCAGTGAGGACATCTTCCACCTTCTGATCCGACACGGAGCCCGGCCAACCACGCGAGCACTATGGGCAGCAGTGGGACACTTCCAGCGACACGGCGATGGACACTACACCCTGGCATCAGAGCTGCTCTCACTCGGACTGGATATCAATGCGTCTGACGGTCGAACCCTCCTCCACACCATCTCTGCGCACGAGGACCTTCGGGGCACACAGTGGCTGATCGACCATGGAGCAGACACGGATGCGCTGGACACTGAAGGAAGGACACCGCTCCACCTTGCAGCTCGTCGAAACAGGGGAACAACAGTCGCTGAAGCACTACTGAAGGCTGGAGCCAGTCTGAACACCGCCGATCACGATGGAAGCACTCCAGAGGACCTTGCCCGACAACACGGACGCACTTGGCTGATCGAATTATTTGAGGAACACCGCGCGAATACCTGACTCACGGTTGGCCACGTTGGAGCAATTGTAGCCCCGTCAAAACGCCCAGGTGAGAATCTCAAACACCTCACGCGATGGAATCGTCCAGCATAGTTCTTACTCAAAGGAACCGGACCAGAAGTTAGCCATTGTCACAAAATCAGGGGAGACCGATGAAGGAAGAGAACGAGCAGAATTTACCGCCGCTGGGGGCGCAGGACTATTCCGAAGCAGAGGATTGGCCAAAGTATTTCGGTGCTGTCCTTGGGAACGGTGCGAGAGAGACCCTTGTCTCTGCCCTCGATGCGTTTGCGCGGGAAGGATTTGCGAAAGGATTGGCGGTCGACATAGCTGCAGGCGAGGGAAGGGATACACTGGCGTTGCTCGAGCGAGGCTGGTATGTCGTTGCGGCAGATGCCGAACCTGAAGCATTCCCGTACTTGCTTCCACGCGTTCCGGAAAAATTGAAACCGAATTTGACGACAGTCGAAGTGAACTTCGAAAACATGCAGATACCGGACTGTGATCTGGTGAACGCAAGCTACGCGTTTCCGTTCTGCGAGCCTCAGCATTTTCCGGCGCTTTGGGATCGGGTTGTCGCGGCGATTCGGCCTGGGGGTCGGTTTGCCGGCCAGTTTTTCGGGAAACGGGACACCTGGGCGTCGCTTCCGGGTAGAACCCACCACGATCGCGAAGAAGTATTGAAGCTGCTGGATGGCTTCGAAATCGAAATGATGGACGAGGAAGAGTCGGATGACTCACCGGACGTGCGAAATCCCAAGCACTGGCAGTTATTTCACGTGATGGCAAAAAAGAAATAACCTGTGAGACACGAAGGTATAGTAGTCCCCGGAGAACCGACTCGAGAGAAGCTGATCAGTTAATACTATTTACTTCAGAGATTCTTCCTCCATGACCCCACGTCCAACCAGAACTGATTCCCAATGACAACAAGAGCAATTATCAAGATGTGTAAACCAACCTTTATCGCTTTAGTTCTGGTGTTCCTCGGATCTGGTCAAGGGGTAAGCCAGACACAATCCCAGGAAAGTCCGCCATCCCACGAACTCCAGGCGGGTTGGCAGTTTCGCTGGGGGGATTCTCCGTTCGATAAATCCGATGTTCCTCAATGGACAATCGACGACACTGCGAGTGGGGAATGGCAGGCGCTCGATTACGAACGGGGAGTCCAGGAACCTCCAATCTGGCCAAACGAGCAGAAACTGTGGTTGCGCGTACGATTGCCGGACAAGCAATGGAATGATCCCCATGTTTTCATCGGCAATACCCATCATGGACTCGAAATCTACTTGCAGGGGCGACGCATTTTTGGTTCTGGAAACTTGAATGGGGCCCCAAGGACCAATCTGGTAGTTCCCTCATGGAGGATGGTTCCCCTTGGCTCGGACTATCACGGATCGAATCTGTTTATCCGCATCCATAACGCCGATCAAAGCCCACTATACCTGGGGAGGATCTTCGTCGGTTCGAAGTCCTCCTTCATAACTCGGGTGATGAAGGAGGATTTCCATCTCCTGATTCTCGGTATTCTATTCGTCACCGTCGGCTTCGTTCCGCTTTTGATTTTTATCAGAAAGCGACAGGAGAAAGTCTATTTTGCATTCGCCCTGTTCTCGATTAGTTTCGGATTTTGGTCAATCGCCGATGCCATTAAATTGGTGGCCATCCTTTCCGATTTCAGGAGCCCTGCATTCAACATCCTTTTCGTCTTCCCATGCTTCACACCGGTTGGTCTGTGCCTGTATTTTGAGCACATTTTTGGTGTCGGATACAAATCGATCATTCTGCGTTTGCGGCAAATCCATCTGGTCTACGCGATGATGTACCTGATTATCGTGTTTCTCGATCTTCTGCCGATCTCTTCAGTGGTAAGTCTCAATGTAGGCTTCTTCCTGATCTTCGGTATCACATTGCTGGTATTGCTGACCACCAGCGTTTTGGCTGCCATTCGGGGGAGAACAGATGCCCGAATCATTTCCGCGGGTTTCGTCATTTTTGCGCTGCTCGGATTCTATGACATCATCGGTGGCGGCCTTGGCCTGATTTCTTCCTGGTCACAGGTGGTCTACCCCTGGGGCCTGTTGGTGTTCATCCTGTCCCTTGGCCTCGTTCTGGAACGTCGATTTTCGGAGACTCACGAACAACTGCAGGAGTACTCCAAGAGGTTGGAAACAAAGGTCGTGGAACGAACAGAGGATCTGAAAAACAGGACAACACTTCTGGAGAAGACCCTTGAGGAATTGAGATCCGCACAAACAAGGTTGGTGCAGTCAGAAAAGATGGCTGCACTGGGAAGTCTGACCGCTGGCATAGCGCATGAAATGAACAGTCCCATTGGCGTCCTCAAGAGCACGCTGGACGTACTGATTCGATGCGTAAAAAAAATCAGAAGCACGCCCCTGCCGGACTCCATACCTGTTGAACTCCTCGAAGAAAACAGTCGGGTCGCACTTACGGCCAGTGACAGAATTATTGGAATCGTAGAGGGCCTTAAGAATTTCGCCAGGCTGGATGAAGCTGAATTTCAAAAGGTGGACATTCACACAGGAATTGAAAGTACGCTGAGTTTGATCCAGCACCTGATCAGGGATGGAGTCAAAGTCGTGAAGGAATACGGAGATGTACCTCAAATCTACTGCTATGCAAGTGAAGTGAATCAGGTCTTTATGACGATTCTCACCAACGCCATTCAAGCTATTGAAACAGCAGGACAAATCTCCATCGAAACAATCACCGATGACCAGCATGTGAGGATCAAGATCGCCGACACGGGTAGGGGAATACCAACTGAAGAGCTCAAGACGCTATTCGATGTTGGCTTTGTGAAAAAGGAATCCAAAATCAGAATGGCGATGGGATTGTCCAGTGCCTACGACATCGTCCAGAGACACAATGGAGAAATTCACGTCGAGAGCGAATTGGGAATAGGAACCAAATTTACAGTTCTCTTGCCCGTCAATCTGCACGAGATGCTCCAATCAGGACAAGCGTAGGCCTTGGAACATCTTTACTGACGCTTGATGTTGCCGCCATCACACTGATATCTGAAGCTGCATGACAGCCTGTACCCTTCTCATTCTACCGCAGCCTGGAAACTCAACGTGTCTTGACCGTGGATCTCAGCAATAGATTGTTGTCCGGCGGACCCACGAATAGGAGTAAAACTGATGCCTGCAATCGCGGTAATCGCCACAGCTCGATATACTGATACGGATGACAAAGAGCGACTTCAGGAGGCATTTCTCGCCCACCGCGACCGATCTCTCAGGGACGAGTCAGGAACGCTGGTGTTCGAGGTCCTCATCCCGGACGATACGGAGCAAACCTTCATGGCCTATGAAGTCTACTCGGACGAGGCAGCGCTTGCCGCGCATATGGAGGGCAACAGCTATCACCAGACAATCACAGACCTGGAAGGGATTCAGTTCGAGGTGTCCGCCTTGACTAGTTTCGTCCCGGCGATGAAGACCCGGTCCGTGGACAGGTTAAGAGTAATGGGCCGCAGGGAGAATTGAAATGGCTGAGAAACTGGCCATCGCCGCTATCGGCGCTGGGCGAATCGCACAACAGCATCTTGCCGTTCTTAGTGACCTGCCGGAGGCCGCCGTCACAACCCTCGTAGACCCCAACCAGAAGGCACTCAAGGAAACCGCGCAACGATTAGGAATTCCAATTAAGATGGATTGGTTCGCACCCGGCGGCTACCGCGTCGATGTACGTTCCGTTGGGGCTACCTTCATGTCGAATATCGGCCAAACGGCCCATATACGTTATCGGGATGGTCGCCGTGAGCAGTTGGAACTGGATGATCTCGATTAGAAATACAAGACGGGTTTCTGGCGCCAGGACCAGACCTTCATCAAGTGGGTCATGGACGGAGGCGAACTCCCGTTCCCCGCGTGCACCCTCGAGGATGCCGTCGCAACTATGGAAATGATCGACGCCATAATCGGTAATTGAGTCAGGACCTGAGTATTGGGCCTGCAAATGGTGCACCGCCAGAGTAATGCTCAGCTTCTGTTGAATCATATAGAAGGGTTTAACCCCTTTTCTAACCCCAACAGTCAAAGAGCAGAAAAATCTGATTGTCTGCATATAAATCATGCATAATAGAGGCATCCACATCAAAGGAGTAAGTTTTGAGAACGACCCTTAACATTGAAGACGAGCTGGTTGAAAAGGCATCGAGGTTGACAGGCGTCAGCGAAAAGACCTAACTGGTCAGATTGGGACTGGAGGCGCTTATTGCTCTTGAAAGCGCCAAACGGCTCGCAAAATTGGGCGGCTCGGAAAAAGCGCTTCGAATGCCGCCCCGCAGAAGGTCGAGTAAATGACGCTTGTTGATACGAACCTGTGGATCAATCATTTCCGCAAAACCGAGACAAAGCTTGTGTCCATGCTGAACTCCGGTTCCGTGGTTTGTCACCCATTTATCATCAGTGAACTGGCTTGCGGAAATATGGCGAACCGCAAAGAAATTCTGACACTGTTCCATTCCCTGCCGTCTTCGCCTTCCTTGGAACCCAACGAAATTCTGACATTCATCGAGACCAACGCTCTCGCAGGCAGAGGATTGGGGTACATTGATGTTCATCTTCTCGCTTCAGCAGTCCTGGCCGGGATCCAACTCTGGACCAACGACAGGAATCTCCGCAGAGCATCTCGAGACCTCGGCATCTGTTATGAACAATAGATAGTAGGCCAGAGCAGATGCAGGAATCTCCTAACCAACCGGAGGCTGAGAAGTGAGCGAGACAATACAGGGCCCCGATGGCAAACCACGTTGTCACTGGTGCAGTGCGGCGCCTGAATTCCTTGCATATCACGACACCGAGTGGGGCTATCCCGTCAGTGATGATATTCGCCTGTTCGAGAAACTCTGTCTCGAGAGTTTTCAGTCCGGCTTGAGTTGGCGAACCATCCTCGCCAAGCGAGAGAACTTCCGCGCCGCATTTCACGGTTTCGATTTTAGAAAGGTGGCGCGTTTCAACAATCGCGATGTAACACGTCTGCTAAAAGATGAAGGCATCGTCCGGCACCGCGGCAAAATCGAAGCTGTGATCAATAACGCAAAGATGGCCCTGGATATCGTAAAGCGGGAAGGTTCGATCGCAGCCTTCGTCTGGAGTTATGAGCCGGACCCGAAGCTCGTGGCTGCGCCACAATCAGTCTCGACTTCTCCGGAATCGATCACCTTGGCGAAAGACCTGAAGAAATTGGGTTGGAAATTTGTCGGACCGACCACCGTCTACGCATTCATGCAGGCGATGGGACTGATCAATGACCACGTACCGGACTGTGTGATCAGGCGAAAAGTCGAACGTGCCCGGAAACACTTTGTGCGTCCGGGACAGTGACATTGAGACAAGATATTGAGCTTGACCATCGCCGGAACATCATCCCAAAGCCTAACGAATAGCTGAAAGTTAATGAATTGAGAAGCATCAAATGGTCTGATTGGAGGCGGCAACCATGAGCAACAAAGTTTCGGGAATCAAGATAACCGCTGTGGAAACATTCCTGGTGGAAGGCAACTGCTGTTTCGTAAAAATTAGTACCAACGAGGGCATCACGGGACTCGGTGAGGGTTCGATCAGCGACAACAAGGTTGGGACCATCGCTCAGTGCATCAAGGACATGGAACCCCATCTGATTGGAAAAGACCCAACGAACATCGAGTTTCTTTGGCAGGGATTATACAGATGGAATCGCTGGCACGTGGGCGTGCTCTTTGCAACAGCCCTGAGTGCAATTGACATCGCCCTCTGGGACATCCTGGGGAAGGTAGCGGGCATGCCGATCTACAAACTTCTGGGAGGAGCCGCACGCGATAAGGTACGCATTTACACCGGTGGAGGTGGCAAAGCCGGGGTGGAGCGCGCCAGAAGCATTGGATGCAATGCGGTGAAGACGGGGCCCCCGGTAACGAAAGTCGACGACAGCCTCACCGTTCCCATGCCCTGGGATCTGGGCCGAGCCGTGAAACAGATCGAGGAAATCCGTCTCGAAGGTGGAGATGACTTCGACATCCTGATCGACGCCCACGGACGTTTGACCCCAGCTATGGCGCTGGAGTATTGCAGGGCAATTGAGCCTTACCGGCCCTTCTGGGTTGAGGAACCCATACAGGTTGAGGGCTCCAATGATGCACTCCAGTGGCTCAGCGATCACACATCCGTGCCACTATGCATGGGCGAACGGAACTTCATGAAATGGGGATTTCAGGACATCATTGCGAAACACATCGTGTCCTATCTGAATCCGGACATCGTCCACTGCGGCGGCATTTCGGAATTCAAAAAAATTGCAGCCATGGCGGAGGCACAGTACATCCAGGTGTCACCTCACATTACGTACAGTAGAGTGGGAATCACCGCCGAAATCCATATGGGATTGAACTGCCCGAACAGCGTGATCCAGGAAATGTCCACCTACGCTTTCGACCAGGTCAGGGAAACATCAGATTGGCAGGACGACCTCTTCTTCGGACACAGATATCAGATCGAGAACGGATTTGTGACACTCCCGGACACGCCGGGTCTTGGCCTGGAACTGAACGAGGAAGTGGCAAAGGCGCACCCATATGTACCAATGCTCCGCGAGGAACTCAGGTATGAAGATGGATCTGTCGAAGACAACTGAGTCCTGAGGTCAGGTCATCACACACCAGCAAAGACTACGAGCCCGTTTCACCTGAGACGGGCTCGTAGTCTTTGCTGATTTTGAAACCATTCAAATATAATCGGGTTTTGTTATCTCTGATTTACCGTCGCTTCCGTAAACTGACCCAGAACAAAATCCCATCCAGAGTCATATCCACCTCGCGTTGCTTCCGCCTTCTCTCCCAGGGTCTCCCATCCGGTGTGCACCAACTCCAGAAGTGTCCCGTCGTCTGAGCCGGTGAACTTTATCGATACCTGCTGTGCAGTTTCAGGTGTTCGCCCAGGATACCATTCAAAGCCGACATTCTCGGGCGGGTCCCATTCGGTCACTCGTCCCCATTCCGACTCCTCTCCACTTTCCATAACCTCGTAAATCCGCCCACCAACCTGTCCTTCCATGCGACAACTCTCTGCCTTTGCCATTCCAACAGAATAACTGGAGAGGGGCCACCACCTGCCAAGTCCCTCCGTGAATAGTTGAAATGCGGCCTCCTGATTCAACCTCACCTTGATCTGTTTCTCTACAGGTTTGATTCCTGCTTCGGGGGAGGTACCCATAAAGCGCTCCTTCCGTTTCCTACCCCTGAACCCAGGGGTGGTGTGAACAATTAGGGAGAGGAACAAAAGACTATTTGGCTCGCACTCCCTTTGCGACTTCACCCGTGCTTGCCATCTTCTCAGCCTCATCTCCAAACGCGTGCAGGGCATCTTCCCAGAGGTTTTCTACATACGCTCGGAGTTCCTGCAGGCCTCTTGGATCCATATGATAAATCCTTTGCTGCCCCTTTTTCTCCACGCTCACAAGCTGGGCCTCCCGCAGGATCTTCAGATGCTGGGAAACCGCTGGCTGGCTCACAGAAACATTTGCCACGAGCTCCGAAACACTGCACGGACTCTGGCGTATCTGCTCGAACAGCAGCCGGCGAGTTGCATCGCCCAGTGCGTTCATGGTATGTATATTAGTCATAACTTATATAAGTATACACTTATTAATAGAAGTTGTCAACCTCTCTCTCTAAACTCGGAGCCGAACCTCGATAGTGGGCACAGAAAAGGGCCTGGTGATCACCAGGCCCAGAAGTCGCATAAGTCAGGAAATCGTCTTCTGCCTCAAATCACCAGTTGATGTGCCCGGGTAAAACACTTGCGCCTGACGGCGTGCACCACAATGATCGATCCAATCGCGGTTGATGCCACAAGCATCAGCATCACAATGATCTGATACTTGATCGCCGTCACCGGGTTCGATCCCGCAAGAATCTGCCCGGTCATCATCCCCGGGAGCGAAACCAGCCCGACGGTCATCAACGCGTTGATCGAAGGGATCATACCCGCCTTGATCACATCTCTCAAGATATCACCCGTGGCCTCCTGGTAAGTCGCTCCCATGCAAAGTGCCAGTTCGATCTGGTCGCGTTGCTTCCGGATATCCGCAAACATCCGCTCGAGCGAAATGGTAATCGCGTTCATCGAATTTCCCGCAATCATTCCGCCCAGGGGAATAAAATATTGAGGCTGATACCATGGATCGACCTGGACGATCACCGCAGTCACAAGAATAGTAACCGTAGTGTAACTGGCCACCATAGACACAAAGGTCGGCAGGAAAAAGGACACCTCCTCCTCCTTAACTCTACTACGTATCGCATGAGCTGCCCAGAACACCATCCACACGAAGAGGAGGAGCACCAGATATGGATTGTTGATCTGGAAAATGTACTTCAGCACATAACCGACCAGTGCGAGCTGGCCGAATGTCCGGACCGTTCCCCACACCAGATCCCGCTCCAGCTTCAGGCGGAACACAACCGATCCCGTTCCTGCAATCGCCACGAAAATCAGACAGAGAAGAAGCTGGAACGGTGATATGTCGAGAATCTGGGTCTCCATGTTCAAGCCTCCTTCAATCCCTCGGATGACAGAACGAACCGTCTCGGCGTCACTTGCTCCGGTTTAAAATCTACGTGAGTCACCAGCACCACGCCCACATTCTGCTCGAGATGAATACGCTCCAGCCATCCCTCGACAATAGCCTTCGAATCGGGATCCAGGGCAGAAGTCGGCTCATCGCACAGAACGATTGCCGGCTCAGTCAGCAGCGTGCGGATCAGTGCGATGCGTTGCTTTTGGCCAACTGAAAGAACCTCTGCGTTCTCACTCAGCGTCACGCCATTCAGAAGGAAATCTCCCATCCACCTTTCAAGGTCGACCTCTGACGGCGCCACCAATTTCTCTGCAGATTTAAATTGGAAGGGTAGAAGCAGATTCTCTCGTACGGTCCCGCCCACCATAACCGGAGTCTGCTGCACATAACCAACCGCTCGCCGCAGTGCTGTAACGTCCCAGTTCGAAATAGCCTTCCCGTCCACCACGATCTTGCCGCTCGTCGGCTCCTGCAGTCGATTCATGAGTCTGAGCAAGCTCGACTTTCCACTTCCCGACTGTCCCCTGATCAGCACGAAATCCTGACTCGTGAAACTCAAGGAGACGCCTTCGAACATCGTCTCTTTTTCTTCGTATTTCAGGGAAAGATCTCTCAGCTCTATCTGCATCGTTAACCTTTTAATGGAAACCTGATTCTGGCAGACTGCGGCTTGTCAGCGCTTCACGATCATTGAATTAATGCTGCTCCGGACCACGGGCCTTTGCTTCCATCACCGTGCATCCCAACGACCACACGCCGGTTACTGATTGCCACCGAACGACCAAATTCCTGCAACGCTCTTGCGCTTTCAGCCAACAGTTTCGCTTGCAATACAAGTCCCGTCTTCCGCACGCTGTATACGTACGCCGCTCCGGATTTCAAACCGCTGTGACCGTCTCCGAATGCACCAACGATCACACTTTCCCCGTCTATGTCAACCGACCTCCCGAAATACTGTGTCGCTCGACCACCCGGCGGAACCAGCTTTGACATCTCTTGCCATTTGCCCGCTTTCCGAATGAAGACATAAGCCGAGCCGGACTGTCGGCCATTGACATCGTCTCCGTAGGCGCCAACAATGATTCGCTCGCCACTGATCGCCACGGCTGCCCCGAACAGATGGTGTCTTCCGCCTTCGCCAGGAATCAGTTTGGCCTCCTGCCGCCATTTACCCCTGGTGCGATGGAAAACGTACGCGGAACCGGACCTCACACCTTGATCATCGGACCCATCGGCGCCAATCACCACACGGCTCCCATCAATATCAACCGAACTCCCGAAATAGTCCCTCTCCGATGCATCTTCGGGAATCAGTTTGGCTTCCAGCAGCCACAACCCCAACTCGCTTTGTCTGAATACATATGCTGCTCCTGAAGCGTGACCGCGAACGGATTCCCCGGAGGCGCCTACGACAATCACATTTCCACTGATGGAAACGTCAGACCCGAAACAGCAATTCGAAATCTGTTTTGAAACTGCCAGTTTCTTCTCCTGGATCCAGCCAAATCCGCCTTTACTGAAAACATAAGCGGATCCCGTCTGGGAACCCCTGTCAATATTGCCGCGAGAACCCACCACCAGCAGCTCGCCGTCTAACGCCACGTCTACGCCGAACAGTTCGCCTTCTCCACCATCTGCTGCCACCACTTTGCTCTCCAGCACCCAGCCCTCCGCGCCACGAACGAACACATAGGCCGAACCTGCCTGCGCCCCCCTGTCGTCATCCCCTCTTGCGCCCACCACAGCACGGTCCCCGTCCATCGCAACCGAGATTCCAAAGTGGTCATTCGCTTCGTTGTCATCAGGCACAATTTTGTGCTTCCGGGTCAGTACCACCTGCTTCACATCCATCGAACAGGCATTCACGCAAATGGGTATCAACATCCAGACGAGGAAGGGCCACCACGCCGGTCTGCGCGTCGGGGCGAGTCGACTGACCGCAGGCGCTTCCTGGCCTGCCCATCTGCGATAAAAAAGCCTAACCACCTTCGATCACCTCCAGCATGTCAATGATACTGAGTCCCGTGTGATAGCCGGGATCGGCATCGGCTGTGGCAGGAATCACGGGAATTACTTTGCCAGCCGCCGAGAGTGTCTGATAGGCCATCAGATGCAGATCCCTTCGAACAAAACCCTTCGTGAAGGCGTTGTGACATTTGCCGAGTATGCGATATGCGGCTTTGCGTGAGGCTTCGGTTTCCGCAATATCCGAACAGAACGCTGCGGTACGCATCGTTTCAGGAAGACTCCACCAGGGAACATCGGAATTCAGCGGCTTGCGTGTCACCAGATCATACGCCTTGCAGATCCCGCCTGGCGCATCATGAAATCCCACATCGAACATATGGGCGAGTATACCTGGCATTTGCTGCTCCAGATCTCGGATCTCCCGCGCCTGGTCCTCTGTGGCTGCCGACTTTGCGGCCCCCGTGAACTTGAGAATCAACCCGATACATTCCAGCGCGTGTCCGGGGTCTGACAGCACCACCCCGTCATCATCGAACGGATTCCCATCCTTGTCTATGCCCTCCCAGAAATCGTTGGGTTGTAAATCCCTGATGCGACCACGGATGTTCATATGGTTATTGACTTCATATCGACCGAGCCGCAGCCCGAATTCGATACAACCGGGTTCCTGGTTGAGGGTCATCAGCGCCGCTGTCCCCAGGTGAATCATGAAGGGTCCGTGAGGGATGTAGCCGGGTCGGCGCTCATCCGGATTCTTTGGATCCAGCGAAATCTGATCACTTGTAAATCGTCCCTGCCAGATCGCACGATCCACATCATGACAATAGGCCAGCGCCTCCGAGATCTGACTCGGTTGATCCAGGTATCGGGCGGCCGCGTACATCCCTTTGGCTGAAAACAAATCGCTGAAGCCGTAATCCGAGTCTTCACTTAAAACAAAGGAATCTGGCTTCCCCTCACGATCCAGCATGAATGGCGTCCCGTCCGGAGTCATAAAGAAACTGAGATGTCCGCCGTTCTTCCGCCTCATCTCCTGGAGATTCTGCAGAACCTCGGCCATCATCCGTTCGAGCCTGGGCAGGAGCTCCGGCGCGAGCGACCTTCGTTTCATCCAGTGACAGTGTCCGGCCAATGCCTCCAGACCGCGACCCTGTATCCAGCCATAAATCGCATTTCGCCCGCGGATCGGATCATCTTCCGGAAAATCCTCTCCGCTGATCAGATCCAGCTTGGTATCCACAAACGGATAGTTGGGTGATCGGTCATACCGGTCTGCCATCACCCGCATCACTTCGATGAGCATCACCTGGTAATCAGAAACGATGGTCTTCAGATCTGCCTCGGCTGGATCCTCCGGCAGCAGCACACCTTTGTAGTCGTTGATCGATTCACCCATACCCTTCAAACGCCCCCATTGCTGAAGCCAGTCCCGAAACAGCTGATGCCGGAATGAGTCTTTCTCGCCTTTCCGTCAAGACCAGACAAAAATCTCGCCATCATCCTCTGAATACCCGATAAACACGGCCAGAACAATCCTCGGATCCGTACCTCCCAGAGCAGGCACCTCGTGAATCAGTCTTGTATTGAAAAAGTAGAGATCCCCCGGCTCCAGATCTGCCCGAAAGTGTGGAATCTCCTTTTCCTTTGCGTAAGCGGGAAAGGTTTCATTGTCGATATGCGGCTGAACCTCCTCTGTCCACAAGCATCTGTGCATGATCGACTGGGTGGCATCACCCGCTTTCGATGTATTCTGCAAGCAGAGCACACCCGCGAACTGGTGTTCGAAACGGGATACCGCATAATCGAACCGCTTCTCGCGAAGCGTCACGTGATCGATATGGGGCTTATACGAGTGGCTCGTATAGTGTATCCTGAAAATCGCCGGTCCATACAGTCTCCCATCGGGTTCCCGCGCCACTATCACATCCTTGTCGACCGCAAGAGCTGAAAGTGAATCGTAGATCGCGTCCACCGGATCATCGAAACCTTCGAAGAGTGTGGCGAACAGATCGAGCGTCTTCGCCGAGTGCTGGAGAAAATCCTCCTTGTCACTGCCCCGGTTTCCGAGACTCGTTCCGATATCGATTCGCTTCCGCATCTGACCGGCATTCGGCGCATTTGCATCGTCCATCAGCCCCTGCTCGAGGAAACGATCGATTAACTCATATCCCTGTTCGGGGTCGAACGCCTTCCGCAAAACGATTGCGGGAATCTCTGTCCGGGCGAGAGACTTCAAAGGGTCAGGATACTGCTTTTTCACGGTGGCAAGGTCCGGTCCTGCCGGGTCCCAGTTGTCAGACATATCCACTCCCTCTGTTTTTTATCGGGTTTGTTCCTGAATTTCAGTCGGTGGTTATTCGATTACGACCGTAGCGATTCACCGGGGGGAATGAAATCGACACGCGCTTGAACCAGAATCCAGACAGCAACAATATATGATCCGACCCCTGAATCGCAAGCAATCTACCGAACTGGAGGCACTCTTGTACACGAAAAGGAGGGCTTGATGGCCCTCCTCACTTGAGTTGATGTCGATATTGATTTTCAGCGTGATCAATGTCGTTTGAGATCGGCCTCCATATAGGCTCTCAAAATCGCATTCATTCGCGTCTGATATCCCTTTCCCCAGGATTTGAAATAAGTAAGGACATCAGGATCGATTCTCAGAGAGATCGCCTTCTTGCCTTGGGGCATGACCACCTTCAAAGTAGAAACATCGAAATCTTCCAGCAATAGGGAATCGGTATCTGTCTGAATCGCTGAGTCGAGTTCCTCATCAGTCAAATTCCTCAGTTTCTGTATTTCTGTTCTATCCATAGTCTTTCCAGTAGAGGCTTCTTTCATCTGCCCTTGACCTCCGCGCGGAAATAATTCGTATCTTGTTCTCGCGCTTTGTAAAAATTACTGTGATTTCTAGTCCCTTGTACAAACCGATTGCCAGAAATCGATCCTCTGTGAATTGGGAACGATGGCTTTGTAACTCGATAACCCGCCTATCCCAGATCTTCTTTGCACCCTCAAAGTCGATGGGATGCTTTTTGAGATTGGCATCTCTCTTGTCTGGATCCCACTCAAATTCCATAGAATAATATACATAATGTATATACGAAACGCAATGCTGTTTATTTTACACCACTCACGCCATGGTCCACTGCTACAGTATTTCCACAACCGTATCCCGGTTCTCCGGGTCGAATGCAACAAACGTCGCGCCGCCTTCGGTGAAAAAGGTGTTATTCTTGAACAAAGCCCGCGAATTCGCCTCATCGAGAGGTCTCCCGTCCACCTTCACACCCTTGACCTCCACATCACGCACGCGCAGCGTCAGTTCCGGTACGCGCACCGGCAAATCCAGCTTGATCTTACGTGCTTCCACCTCGATCTGGGCCATCTCCCTGACGCAGGCGTAATTTGTAATCTCACTGCACTTTCGCCACTGCGTCCTTTCGCCATCGGGATCCCGCTCCTTCAGCCTGCGAACCACCGTCTTGAACGCATTGAACCCACGCCGATCGTCATCGTGCATTCCGTAAAACCCCTGCCAGTGACTGATCAGAACAGTGGGATCTCCAGCATCGATCACCGCCGGCAAACGACCGCCCTGAAGGTCCGAAGTGATATACTTGTTCGGATTCACTTCGCCATACCCGGTCCAGGATCCCGTCCAGTCTCCGGAACAGGCGATCACCTCACCCATTGCTGTTCCCGCCTCCCTATCAGGATACCAGACCGGAGTCGGCACGCCGCCATCCCCATTTACACGCTTGAAAAAATACGGCGTTGGGTTGCCAGTCACTTTCCTCACCGCCGCCTCAGCGCACTTTGCATAGAAATCCAATGGATTCCCGAATCCCCCGGGAGAAGTCACACCTTCCGGCGTCAGCCCCACATTGTGAAGAATCTGGCACGCCAATGTGATATAGTCAGTAACCAGCTCTTCCTGGTCGGTCGGTAGTTGATTCCATCCCCATTGCTCCCACAAATTCGGATCGACCGGCTTCAGCGTCTCCAGATCGACAACGAACGTATGTGTGAGCATCTCGGGCGTAATATCATAATTAGGAACGATCACCTCGCGGCACATCTTCAACCAGCTCTCCTGCTGATCCTTGCTGAACAACGGCAACCCCTCATCGATTCTCCCCAACGCGGCAGGGCAAGGTACCACACTGAACTTCCCCTTCACACCTTCCTCCAGGCACCACTCCGCGAACTCTCGCGTGAACGATTCCGGATGCACCACAGGCACATCCTGCCATCTCCTGTCCTCTCCATCAATAGGATTACGATCCCGCATGAAAAAGTAATTCAGATTCACCAGCAATGTCGAATCATCAAAAATGATCGACAGAGGAACCCGATCCAGCGCATGACGATTGATTTCAACGTTCACCGTAATCTCCCATCTCAACTTCGTTCGACATCGTCCCTTGTCCGCTGTCTGCCTTTTCCTCTGCCTCCGTGGTCTATCGTTCCTCGTCCGTCGTCGCTTCCGCCTTTGCCTCTGCCTCTCTGGTCCATCGTCCGCTTCACTGCCTCACCGCTTCTTCACCATCGTAATCACCGTTCCTTCATCCGTTGATTCGATTCTAACCTCATCCATAAGCTCTTCCATAATCTGGAGCCCCCATCCCCGCTTGCTTTCTCCCCGGTGGCGACGCTCCTCGGACTGTTGCTTCGCCTCCTGCAGGTCGAACCCACCTCCGGTATCCGTGACCTGAACGATTAAAGCATCCTCTTCCATCTGGAAATGGACATGGACCTGACCTTCTCCCTTGCTGTGCTCGAAGGCGTTGATGCACGCCTCGATCAGCGACATCTTTACTTCCTGGGTCTTGTCCTTGTCCAGACCTATGAATTTCCCGACCGCCTCCGCCGTTTCAGCGGCCGCAATCTCCATATCGGGAAGATTCGGTATCGACAGGTCGACGCCCTTTTTTAACCGTTCATCCATACCAGCTGCCTTCGTCTAAGAGGATTTCGCAGACCTGAACACCTCGGACAATCGCCTCGCCACCACCTCATCCTCGCCCGCTTCCATCATATAGGGCATAATTTCGATCCCGTTCTCCCGGGTAAAAACTTCAATTCTGGGCTCTCCCTCGGACAACCTTTTGTAGGTCTCCTCGGCGTCGATCCCCAGCGTGGCACTGTCCCAGTCAACCGTCAAAACGGGGGCCACATTTGATCTCCCGGGCTGACGAACATCCGTGGTTACAGTCGGGTACTCCAGTGCGGCGTCGGCAATCACATCCAGTCTTCTCTCCCATTCCTTCCACTCCGAATCGTGATCTCGCTGTATCCATTGCTCAGCTGCTGCCAGAAGACCCATGATCTCCTCTTTGCCGGCCTTCATAGGTCGCGCCAGGGCGTGATGCGGTGCGCCATTCATGAAGGCAGCCTGCAGAAGGTCCTTCCGTCCCAGAACCAGACCGGAAGACTGGGGACCACGCAAACACTTGCCGCCGCTGTAAGCCACAACATCGACACCTTCGGACAGATAGGTATTGGGAACATCCGGTCGTTCAGCCGCCGCGTCCACAAAGGTGGGAATCCCGTGCTTTTTCCCCATTTCGGCCATTTGCTTTACGGAAATCTTTCCTCGTTCAGCGGCATCCCCGAAGATCGCAAACATAGCCGTCTTCTCATTGACCGCCGCCTCGAGATCTTCCAGTGTCTCAACATCTACGATCTTCATCCCCACCATCCGGATGGCGTGGTCATAGACATGGCGGTGGCATGACTGCGCGATCACCTCGTTCTTCATACCGGTCGTATCGGGAAGTCGTTTCATCTTTTCTTTGTCATTTCCGGTAACACAAGCTGCCGTCACCTGACAGAGCGCGGCAGCACACCCGCTGGTCACTATTCCGTATTCACATTGCATAAGTTCGGCAAGTCGCTCACCCACCTTCTCCATCAACTCATCCAAATGCACATAGGCTCTCGAGGCCTGCGCCATTGCCTCCCTGGCCTCCGGCAGCATAAGCGATCCACTGATAATCGTATACGTACCCATACAGTTGATCAGGGGCCGAACACCAATAGATTCGTATGTCGGGACAGCGCTCATCATTCTCTCCTCTTCTGAGTGATCTATATGATCCACGCTTCTTCAACTATGACTGAATACCTCTCCCATTCAAATCCCAGACCACTTTGCCAGACCGAAATGTCATTTCACATCCCAGTCTCAGCGAACCTGATGCCCTGTTCCCACCGGAATCCACAAATCCGAAATCACCTGGTGTCAAACTCAGAACCGCAACATCGGCTTCAGACCCTTCGGTCAGATTCCCCAGTTTGGGTCGCCGAATCATCTCTGCAGGCCGCTGGGTCGAACGAAAGATCACCTCCTGCAGGTCCATTCCCATAGCCAGAAACTTGGACATCGTCGGCAGCATGGTGGCATTGGGTATCAGCCTGCTAAGCTTGTGCAAATCCGTACTGATGCTGTCAGGAGGAAAACCCTGTTCGATCGCTGGTTTGGCTATTCTGAACCAGAAACTTCCAGCGCCATGTCCCGTATCCCAGAGTACGCCACGTTCGCGTGCGCGCCAAACATAATTCTGTACCTTTCCCGATTCATCCAGCAATGGAATATGTTTCGCATACAGATGCGTGTGCATATCTCCCGGGGCCATTCGCCCCAGAAGCTCAGCATAAGAACGGGTAGGCTTCGGGTGAAAATCGATCATCGCGATCGTATCGCTCAGTCGGGCAGCCTCAATAGCGCCGCCTGCTGCTTCCCAGCCGGGCCCTCCGAAATGAGCCGTCTTGGATCCCACAATGTGATCAGGAAATCGCTTGATCATCTCCGCACAGGGTCGCGGCTCCATCTCCGTAACATCCTGCTCGGGCGATCCCGTCATACCGGCGCCCACAATATTCAGGAAAGCCAGCACCCGGGTCTTCGATGGTGTAATGATCGTCGCCAGGAAATCTTCGAAGTCCCTCCAGCCGGAACCGCCAGTATCCACCACGGTGGTCACGCCTTGGGGAAACGCATGCTGATCCGGAAACAACCAGCCCTTGTATCCGCCATATACGTGAACATGAATGTCGATCAGGCCGGGGGTCACAAACAATCCGGACACATCGATAACCCTGTGCGTCTCCTCGAGATCCTGTCGTGCCGGAGCGATCTTTCCGTCGGTAATCGCAACATCTGCCGGACCATCGATCCCGTTCACCGGATCGATTACGTGTCCACCTTTGAGAATAACATCAGACACCAGATTCGTCCTCACTCAGCCAGCGCGTAGCGTGTAGCCAACCACGGCGCAACGTCCAGTTCGGTCTCGCCATCCAGAATCCACTTCGCATTATACTCTCCCATCGCAACCGCAAACTTGAATCCTCGTCCGCTCCAGCCGCAATCCAGAAACAAATTCTCCACCTCCGGAATAAAACCCATCAGCGGTTTCAAATCCGGTGTATCGTCATAGCAGGTCTGGTAGGCGCCCTGGAACCGTCCCCGTTTCATCTTCGGGAGCCGATGCTCGATCACTTCTGTAGTGTGGTCCACCATCCACTGGGGGCATACGGCATCCGTAGGATCGGGTTCCACTCTCACAAGCGGCTTGCGCGTATCTCTCAATACCCGGAAATGTTTGTTGTGCCATGGAATGATCGCCAGTTCAGCAGAAAGAACCGGAGGACGATCCGAAAAATCTGGTGGCTGTCTGTAGAAGGATACACCAACCTGGGTGGTTTCGATAGGCAAACGCAACCCCGCAGATCGCGCCACCTTGTGACTCCATGGTCCACACGCCAGCACCACCTTCCCGGCGGCAATGGCGCCATCGGGTGTATGCACAACCTCGATCTTCCCGTCCCTGGCATCGATCTTGGTCACAGGCGTGAATTCCCGGATATCAGCGCCAAGTTTGCGAGCTTGTGTGGCGTAAGCCTGCATCGTCTGATAGGAATCAACACATCCTGTCTTCGGATATAGCACGCCGGCGCCATAGCCTTCTATATTCAACTCCGAATAGAACGAGCTTAGGCCGTCCACATCCAGCGACTCAGCCGTCGACCCATTTTTACGGGCGGCTGAAGCCCTGGATTCTGCTGCTTCGACATTGGGTGAAAATCCAAGAATCCCGTGATTCATGAACCCCGGATCACCGCCTACCCGCTCGTCGAAATTTTCATAAATATCCAGTGCCCGAACTGCGAGCTTGCTGATCGTGTCGGTGATTTCTTTCTGCTGACCGCACATCGCTCCGGACATCGAACTGGTCCCCGAACCTATCGTCTTCCGCTCGCAGAGAATCACTTTGCAGGAACCCGACTTCGCCAGATGATAGGCGATGGTAAGCCCTACGATCCCTCCCCCGATTACCACGACATCCGCTTGCTCCATCTCATCTCCCTCAAATCAGTGCGTGTACGACATCTTTGGAACTCGCCATCGTCGCCCAGCGGGAACCCACAAGTGCCCGAATCATCTCTCTGTCCTGTTCCGAACTGTGCAAAATAGCATCCTCGATCCAGTAATTCTCAAACCCAAGCTCACGCCCCTGGATCAACGTATACAAAACACACGCCCCGCCGTACTGGCCGCACAGCATAATCGATTCGATCCCGGCATTTCGAAGAATGAATTCAAGTCCCGTTCCTGTAAACGCGGAGCTCGCAACTTTCCGGATGACCACTTCACCTGGCCTTGGCGCCAGCGGCTGGATAACAGACATCGGTTTGGAATCGAAAAAGTCGTAATCTCGTCCTCTCTGATAGGGAACAACGTCTCTGCCCGATTCGGTCCACTTTGCGTTTACAACGTGTACCACAAGCCCGCCGCATCCCCGAAAGTCCTCCAGAACAAGCTGCAGATTGGGGATGAGGCCGTCCAGATTGTCCTCGAACCATTGTTCCTTTCGTTCATCCCCGTTCGCCAGCCACTTCGCGTCGCAGAACCGGTTCATCATATCTACAATTACAAGCGCGCTTCTAGAAGCCTCTATCTTCACACCTGCCGCTAATCGTTGAATCTGAAAATCGTTCGTATTTATGTTCACCTTATTCGCCCTTCCCTTAGACCTTGAAAACCCACACAGTCTCACGGTCCGTCACCAGCAGTTCATCCCGGCCATCTCCATCCAAATCTCCAACCGCCGGGCTGTGCATCGCACCGTGGTAGGTCGCTCTGTCATACGACACCTTATCCAGACCGTGTCTTAGAATATGGTCCTCAAAACTCGCCCGAACATTAAATCGAACCTGCTCTTCGCCGTGGGGATCCACCCAGACAACCCGGTGTTCCCCGGATAGCTCTGGTGGACGCTCGACGCGAATTAAACTGACAGGGCCCACAGCGGTTCCCCATCCAACCGGCTCGTAGTAACCGAGTGTGGGATGACGCGAAACTTCATTTCCCTCCGCGTCCACCAGCACAGCCTCTCTCGTCCCGGACGTCACCTGACGATCCACAAACATCAACTGCTGGCCGGGTACCTCGCTCAGGAACTTCCCTGAGAGCACATTCTGACAATGCTCCATCGGAACACGCTTCCGTATAGATCCATCCGCATTGTGGATATAAGCATCGTGTCCGTCGTGGGCGACCGCTATTTCAAGCGCTCCGTCATCATCCAGATCCACGATTTCCGAATCGTCCAGATGATCGTTCTTTGAAAGCGGCGGGTGTGACCACATCGGTGTCCCGTCGTGATCGAACAGACTGAATCCGATCAGCAGCTCATCCAGACCGTCTCCATCCACATCCGCAAAATTCCCCTGGTGGCCGGCACCCTCAACTTCCTGCGTCCAGACTGTCTCGAGTCTGTGGTTCAGCAGGATCGTGGGATTCCCGTTACTGTGTTCTCGGGAGGCCGTTCCACTCTTGGCGAAAATATGATACTCGCCGGAATGGTCAACACGAACAGCGCGTGCATAGTTGAACCCCGAATTCGGAAGCTTCAGAACATGCTTCCGATCGCCCGTCTCGCCATCGAAAATTCTGAGTTCATCCTTGTGGATCAGAATGATCTCCTGCTTGCCGTCCCCGTCCAGATCCACCAGATCACAGAATTTTCCCCAGTGTCCGTTCCACGAAAACGGCCGGTCCTCCGACCAGGGCTCACCGGTCTGCCAGATGATATTCCCGGTTGTGTCCGTCAAAGTTAAACAGAACAGTTCCTGATCCTCGTATCCTGTCTTGTAGTAATTCAGCTCCGGGAATCTTGGATCGAAGGCCTCGTTCGCGTGGGCTCCGGAACTCTGAAGAAACAACACCTCTTGCTGACCGTCTCCATTGAAATCCCCCAACCTGAACATCTGCCCGCCCCAGGGTCGCACATCCCATACGGCTGAAGGTTCCACCCTGCTCCCATTCATGAATGCCACTCCCTGATCCAGAAACTTTTCATCTCACATCGTACCGCAGAATACCGACATAGGCACCCACGAACCCGAGAATCGACAGCATAACCAGATTCAATATGAAGAATGCGTTTCGGACAAGACAATCCCCAACAGTGTCCATGTACTTGAATGAAAACCAGGAAAAATCACCCATCTGCCGGTTCTCCCAATGCGCGGCCCGTTTGCGCTGAATGTATCTGGCGAGATAGGTAGAATAGGCATTCGCCGCATCCTCGATCTGTTCCTGCTGGATCAATCCGGTTCGCGCCAGATCCATAGTCGTATGACTTACGGCGCCCAGAGGAGAGATGGCGGAAAGAACGGTCAGGATATGCTGTTGTGCACGGAGCTGGTTTCGACGGTTGGCAAACAACCCGCCGATCCGTCCTGCATAGTCCGTATCCCATTTGTCTCGAATCTCTCGTTCACCATCTCGGAGTCTCTGCTGCTCGGAGGCCGAAATCGAGTCCCAGTTCGCCACCTTGTTCAATTCCCAGTAGGCACTCTGTTCTCTATTTCTCGCCAGATTGGTTTCCCACCGCAGGGCATGGCTCTGCCGCTTGAGTTCGTAAGCACTCGCCACTGGCTCAACGCTCTGCGCAATACGCAGACCAAGATTTGGCACAATGAATACCCAAACCGTCCACAACCCCATCAACGCGAGAAACGCGGTCATTCTCCTGTGGGTCACGGCAGAAAGCAGCAGCCCGAATGAAATGAAAACCAGCAAATACAGACCGAATACTGCCATCGTCGCAAGCATCCTCACCCAGTCACTGCTGCTCAGATCGAGATCATCCGACAAAGCCAAAATCGACGAAACCAGCAGGAATGAGAACAGCAGCGGAACCAGACCGCCAATCGTAGCACTAGCGAGTTTGGAAAGCGCCAGGGAAGATCTGGACACCGGGAAGGATGCAGTGAGGCGGAAAGTACCGGACTCCTTTTCCCCGCAAACCGTGTCGTAAGTTAGCAACAGCACACACAGACTCAGGATCACCTTTACGATAAAAGAGAAATCCAGAATCCCGAAAAGCGCATGAATTGGATCTACAGAAAACAGACTGTCTTCGTAAGATGGGGGATAAGGATACTGAATGTGGACTTCGCTGCCCAGCTTTCCGGACATTCCGAAAACCACGGGACTGAGCGTCTCCGGCTCCCGGTTCCAGATAATCCCCTGCCGGGTCAAATCCCAGACGCCACGGCCTCCCCCCTTTTCAAGTGCGGTCGCAAGCCGGGCTTTGTTGGCGCTGGAAACCACCCTCTGCTGTTCCAGCCGGTGACCATAATTTTTGACACCCACATCGACACTGAGTACTGACAGCAGCACTGAAAGGAGAAAGATCGCCACAAAGCGGAAGTCCAACAGGTAACCCAGCAGCTCTTTCCGTATGAGTCGTCCCAACTCATGCTCCTCGTTTTTCTTCGAATTCCATTATCTCAGATCGTACCGCGACACGGCCATGAATGCGGTTGCAAAAAAGAGCAACCCCCACAGTGTTAGTACGCAAGCATCCACAAGGAACGTCTGAACATCCTCGTCGGCCCATTCCTCTCGATAAAGGAACCGCGGCAGCCCGTTGATGTTCCAATCGGGTTTCCCATATTTGTCTGGGTTTGATCTGCTTAGTCCATTTCTATCTTCCCGCTCCCTTGCCCAATCCAGAAAGGTCCCTCTGTGATAGGCGATAAAGCCCCGGTTGAATCTCTCATGTCTGGCAACGCCCGTCCCGGTCAGTCGAATCGCCGCATTCTTGAATGCGAAAGCAGGCGAAATCCTTGCAATCACCACCGCCAGGTTCAGACGGTTCTGATACTGGTTTCTGAATGCACTCTCCAACCGGTCCCTCTCGATCCGGCCCTCCCCCTGCGCTTCATCCCTAATCTCAGTGTATTTCAGCGTATGCGCTTCTCTTCCTTCGGGCGACTCCCACCAGTTCTTCCATCCGCCCTCCCATTCCCTCAATTTCGCACGCCGTTTCAGCATAGTCTGTCTCTGCATGGCCTTCTGTTTGGCCTGGAACTCGTGGGTCGAAGGTGCGGGCAGGATGCCGTCGGCAACAATCAGACTGATTCTGGGCATGACCACCACGGTGACTACCCAGAATGTCAGCAGGAGAATAAAGGAAGTAGCGGACTTGTAGGAAATGCTGGAAGCGGCAACACCGGCCAGCACCATCACCCCAAGATAGACACCGAACAACAGAAGGACCAGACCGAGCCGGATCCACTCATCGCCGCTTAATTGGATTCCGCCGACAAGGAGCATGCTGGATATCCCGAGCAGCAGCGGCAGTCCAAAAACCGCCAGTACCGGAAGCAGAACACCCAGACTCTTGCCGATGAGCAGTTGAGATCGCGGCAGCGAAAAAGACGAAATCAGCCGCAGCGTGCCCCCTTCCTTCTCACCACAAATCGCGTCGTAGGAAAGCAGGAGGACAAACAAACTCAAAACCAGTTGCACAACCAGTCCGAGATCCAGCGGCGGAAACACACCCAGAGTAGGTTCTGCCTCCACTGGAGACTGTCGCAATCGCTGTTGCTTTGTGTATCCAGTGGGAATGCTGCGACCCAACGTCATTTCCAACCCACGTGCGAAAATGCTCAATGGAGTCGGGGGTTTATGCTCTTCGAAACCGACACCGCTGAATTCCCAGAGGGGCCGGTACGTGAACCCGTCTACGTTTTGGTATTGGCGCAGACGTTCTTCAGTCATCGTTCTGGCTGTGTGATAGTCCTTCAACCGGGCCTGATAGTTGGCATACCCATCGTATAGACTCAGCCAGATCGTAAACGCGCCGATGGCGGCGAGAATCACAAATCTCAGGCTCAGTATTTGATCGAGTATTTCCTTGTGGATCAGGCGACCCAGCATCGACGTCTCCAAGTCAAACCCTGGCCTGTCGGTCCTGTTCGATCCGGCCAGTCATCCCCTAAAGCAGGCGCAGCACCACATCGTCCGGACGGTTGGCATCCAGCGTGAATGACAACACACCTTGTTTGACACTGCATTTCAGACTGTCAGTCCGCTTTCCATTTTGCTCCAGAACGGCTCTCTTGTATCTGCACTTGATCTGGACTGCGGCCTTGCCCGTATTCGAAACGCGAAATGTGTTGTCCGTATCCTGGTCCAGACTGAAAACGGAGGGTATGGTGTATCGTGTTCCGCCATTGAACAGAAAATCCTTAACGGTAATCTGTTTACCCTTAACGGACTTGATCCTGTACGCGGTCCAGCATCCCTGATCCGGGTCTTCCACCTGAACGAATTGGTCTACCAGCGCCTGGCTATTTCGTAAGGTAGATCCGCACTGGAAGGTATTGCCTTCATGTGAAATCACCTCCCCCTCCCGGGTATCACCGTCCATATCAACGGTCAATTCTTCGGATTCGAATCGGCTGCCCTCGGTCATGAAAAGAGACACACGCTTGCGTTCACGGGTGAACACAGCCACTTTTCCTGAGAATGCCACGTCCCCGAACTTCCCTTCCACCGCGGTATCCGACTGGATCACAATGTCGGTTCCACTATGGCGAGTCACTTTTACCGCTGCGGTGCCTTCTGTCCCTTCCGGTGTGCTCAGGGCTTTTACCTCCGAAATATCCGGGTGATTTCTGTAGTGATCGATCACCGACACAAAGGAATTGCCCTCGCCCGCCTCCTTGCGCCGTCCAAACAGGAAGTCGCTCCGCACACCGATCTCGGCGTGAGTACGCTGCCCCGGACCTTCTCCTACAATGACCTCATCGACAGGAGATAGCATCTGCATACGCAAGGTCATCTCTTCCTCGGTCCACGTCGCAGACCAGATACCCTCGGGCGCGCCCACCTGAAGTTTCTCGATGTCTTTTCCAATCACACCCTTCTGCTTTTTCAGAGGAATCGCACGGCCCTTTGCATCCGTTGGATAGTGAGACAGCCGGCCCTCGCCGTGGATGGCATAATCGTGAACCTTCCCGCCTTTCACCCGGAAACAATCCACCAGATAGGCCGGCCCTCGTCCCCGGTGCACCATCACCACGGACCGGCTGAAGACTTCGGCCTCGGAATATGCCTTGCAGTCCGCCTGAATCACCTTCACATTCGGTGAAACACCAATCAGACGCAAATTTCCGGGAGGACGTACGCCCCGTCCGAGTTGCTCCTTCTCATCGATAACCACAAGATTGTGTTTCAGCGTACTCTTGATACTCGCATTCAAAGGATGATCGCCGATATACCCCAGATCGGAGAGTAGCTCCACCCCTTCCGCAATCATCGCAATATTCAGCGCATCAGGATGATCATGGCCTTCTGGTTCATAGAAATTCATCATGAAGGTCGCCGTTCCAGACAGATCCCCCTGGAACATCCGTTCGAATCCCGTGTTGAAAATGGCCTGCAGCCACCCGGGGAAGAACCGGTCTTCTACCGGTGGGGGTGAGGCAGGGTTGAGCCTGGCGGGGCGATTGTAGAATGCGAACTCGTCTCCACTGTCCAGCCACACGAAGGGAGCAAACGCCTTGTCCAGTCGAACCAGTCCTATATTATGGAGCCAGGGTGGATCCGGCCACCCGGGGCCACCTTTAATGGCGTCCGCCGTATGCGGTACCCTTCCGTCTGGCAAGGTCATCAGCATTCTGGCCTGGAGCACGGTATCGTATGTTCCCCCGGGCGAATACAAATTGAGATTGTCGAATCGATCTTTCTTTCTGTATGACGGTGGATCGGAATATCCCAGCGCCATCTCAGGCAATTGCATCACATTATGCACCGCATATCGGTAATAGGCCGAGCCTTCCGCCGTGCTCCCGTCGAATTTGAAGAACCCTTTCAGATAGGGCTCAAAACCTTCGATACCTCTGTGTACATATTTTGGGACGCCAAGGAATCGACCCAGGGCGACTTCACCAACTCTACAACCTGCCACCTTGTTGTTAATACCTTCCCAGTGCGTGAAGGTAAACAAACCTTCGCAAATCAGGTCACGAACAACAGTCTCCCGTTCCTTCTCAGCCAGAAACGGCTTCCCGTTCGAGTCGGTCGCATCCCACAGAAGATCCAATGCCTCCGCGAGTCGGCCAATATTGGCTGCGTCGGCCATCACACCGCCGCAGGACAATCTTCCGCATCCCCAGAATGTCTGGATCAGCTTCCCACTCTTCATCGGCGAACGCGCATCCTGATCAGGACATGGATTCATCTCGAACTTCCCGATGCCCTTGTCCTGCGCCATCAGCTCGCACGCATAAAGCGGATCGCAATCCATATACGTATTCCAGTAGTCATGGAGCAGGTAACCGGGATACACGGCCGCAAATCGATTGAGCACACTTGCAGCGGTTCTGGCGTACCGGTCCTTCCCCGTCATCCTGTACATCACTGCGAGCGTCCTTGCGACCTCCGACATATGGTGTGTCTTCTTCTGTCGTATCGCACCCTGGTATGAGGAATGGATCTTTCTTCCTGCCCACACGAAGGCATTTTGGCCCGTGCTGAATTGTTGATCCCCTTCTTCTTCAGGTCTTATATAATATGTAAAGGTCTGGCCGGACCTTGGAAGCTCCAGACGCCCCAGTTCCGGAAAGGCCTGGTCAGTCATCGTGGCCCCGCAGTGGAAACATTCCAGCCGATCGGGATCCCTGTAATCCCACACCATCCGGTATGTGTTGTCAGCCGAACAGACCGGGCAAAAGGTCCCGTATACGTGCAGCGGCGTGAGCTCCGGAATCATGCCATCAATCCAGGAAGCGGACCGATCGGCATAAAAATCTGACACGGTGGTCATGGACTCGTAATGCGCTTTTGCCCAGTCATAGCGCCGAGTATTGGACCGGGCGATCTCGAAATTACTGTCCTGCAACGTCAAACAGGGGTGTGCTACCGACTTTGAGCTCTTGTAAAACTTTCCCTTTTCAGCTTCCAACCGCGCTCTGCACTCCCGTTCACCGGAGCTGTTCCAGCCTGCCATAAGTTCCTCCTGGGCGAGTCGATAAATTCCGGATTCGAAGACTGCAAGATCGGGCAGAAATTGGCCAAAGTCAAGGTGGAAAAAGAGCGCACATGTAACGAGTTCGCCGTACAGGACTACTGTAATTTCAATCACAAAATATTGTTATATATGAATTTATTTGAAACTTGTGTAGTGGATGGCTTTTGAGGTTGACCTGGTTATCATCGCTGATTAAGTTCACGCAACGCTCGACCTCGAAGAACCCTGCTTGAAGGGCAGATTGGACTCGGATTGACCGATTTTATCACATACGGAGAGGTTCTGGGCCTCACCAGCGCGCTGATGGTGGCCATTTCCGGGCTGTTGATCAGAACACAGTCCTACAAGGTATCCCCGGTGGTCATGAACACCGTAAGGTGCCTTGTCGCCACGGCCTTTTTCTGGATATTGCTGCCCTTCGACCGACCCCTCACCGATTTTCTCGTCGTGCCCGCAAAAGAATGGGCGCTCCTTCTTGGAGCGGTTATGATCGGGCCCGTAACCGGTGAGACATCCTACTTGCGTGCGATCAGAGAAATTGGTCTCTCTCGTACTATGGCCATCTCTGGCACCTATCCACTGGCCACATTGCTATTCGACCATCTCCTGCTGGGAACGCCTTTCCAACCCAGCTTTCTGTTTGGAAGTGTGCTTGTGGTTCTGGGGGTTATCGCCCTGGCCACCCGGTCATCTCAACCGGAATCCGGCCCTGAAGGCAGCCTCGTCGTCGGTGTCAGCCTCTCGCTCCTGGCGGCCACCCTGTGGGGGCTGAGTACCGTTTTGCTCAAACCTGCGCTCGCCAATCTCACGGTCATCCAGGCCAACAGCATTCGTATGCCTCAGGTGGCCCTGGTCCTTTTTCTCGTCTATCGCGGAACGGGGCATCGCATGAACCTTCCTGGATTGGAAACTCGTTCCCTGATGATCGTTGCAGTAACCGGAGTCTTAAGCATGGGTCTGGGATCCTACTTGTTTCTCTCCGCACTCGAAGAAATCGGCCCTGCAAAGACAGCCACCCTTACATCCATGTCCCCGGTATTCGGTCTGCTCCTCGCGATTCTCCTGCTCAAGGAGAAAGTCACGCTTCGTATTGCGCTGGGCGTAATCCTGTGCGTCACAGGCGTCTGGTTCGTGCTCTAACGGCTGCTGCCCATAGGCTCGCCTTGATAAAACAGCCCCAATGTGCTATTATGGTTGTCTGCCTAAGCTGAGTATCATGGTCTGCCGTATGCCCACTCACCCCGGTGAAAGGTCTATACCTGAATGGAATTGCCAAAACGCGTTCACCCCGCGGTCCTTGAAGCTCGAAGCAGCCTTGAAAAGGGAAAGGTATCCCGGCGAGAGTTCATCCGGTTCGCCACATTGCTGGGTGTCTCGGCCACGGGAGCAGGCATGCTGGCTGGCTGCAGCGGAAGCAGCCCGGATCCTCAAAGAAAGTCATCTGGAAATGGAACCCTCAGGAGAGGTGGTACGCTCAAGGTAGGATCTTCAGTCCCTCGAATCGACCATCCGGGCCGGTTATCGTGGGTCGAAGGCGCGAACCAGCTCCGGCAGGTCGCCGAATACCTCACGGAAACGGGGGCAGACAACATCACGCGCCCCTGGCTGCTGGAAAGCTGGGAAGCCAATGAAGATGTCACGGTCTGGAACCTTCACCTGCGGAAGGGAATATTGTTCAACAACGGACAGCCCTTCACAGCCGACGATGTCCTCTTCAACTTCGAACAGTGGCTGGACCCCAAAGTGGGCTCCTCCGTACTGGGACTGATGCCCTATCTTCAGCCGAACAATATCGAAAAAGTGGACGATCACACCATTCGTCTACACCTCGACCAACCGCAGATCGCTGTTCCCGAGCACCTCTTTCATTATCCCGCATTGATCATGCATCGGGGTTTCGAAGGAGACTTCATCAAACAGCCTGTCGGCACAGGGCCATTCACACTGGTTGAGTACACGGAAACCGAGCGTGTCGTGCTCGAGCGGCGAGAGGACTACTGGCGGATGGGAAAGGACGGCAATCCACTCCCGTATCTCGACAGGATCATCTACCTCGACCTCGAACCAGACGCCAGAGTGGCCGCCCTTCAATCCGGACAGATCGATACCATATACCAGCCCAGGCCCTTCGACTGGCAGGCGCTGAAGGATTATCCAGGACTCTCCGTACTCCCTGTAAGCACCGCCCAGAGCTTTGTGCTCCGTATGCGTGTGGACCTCGAACCCTGGAACGATCCACGCGTTCGCAAAGCGCTCCAACTCTGTCAGGACCGGGAAAAAATCCTCCGGCTCGCCTACTTCGGCCAGGGCGATCTCGGCCTCGATGCCCACATCGCCCCGGTCCACCCCGACTATTGCGAGCAACCTATTCCCAAATATGACCCCAAAAAATCCAGAGCATTGCTGGCCGAAGCCGGATACCCTGACGGAATTACCTGCACACTGACAACCAAGAACAACATGGCTGAACCCGAAATCGCCCAGGCCCTAAAAGAAATGGCTGCTCCTGGTGGTTTCCAGATCGAACTCAACATCGTGGAAGCCTCCAACTACTGGGAACGCTGGACGGAAGTCGACCTCGGCATCACCTCGTGGACACATCGACCGCTGGGAACAATGGTCCTTGCACTTGCCTACACCGCCGACAGCGAAGGCAACCCGGTACCCTGGAACGAAACCCGCTGGGTCGACGATGAATTCGTCACGCTCCTCCGCCAGGCCGAACGCACGCTCGACGTAACCAAACGCAAGGGCATCGTGTGCCAGCTCCAGAAAATCATGACGGAAAGGGGACCAGTAGGAATCTCCTTCTGGAAAAAAGTCTGGAACATCACCCGATCCGAATTTAAAAATGTAGTCGCGCATCCTACCAGCTACGACCTCTTCACCGAAGTTTGGAAAGACGCCTGACCACTGGCAGTCGACCGTGACCGCTGATAACTGACCCCTGGATCCTCATGCCCCGTTTCATACTCACAAGTTTCCTGTCCATGCTCATCACCATGATGCTGGTCTCCCTCGTGCTGTTTCTCCTCCTGGAAGTCGGCAGCGGTGACATCACCAGGAAAATTCTGGGCCAATTCGCCACGCCACAGCAGCGCGCATCATATCGTGCACAGCTGGGTCTGGACCAGTCCGTCTGGCTGCGTTATCTGACCTGGTTGGCAGGCAACCAGTGGTGGGTAAAGGATCAGCTGGGCTTCCCCATCCAATCGATTTCAAATCCCCAGACCGGCGAGAAGGAATGGTGGGGAGCATTCGACGGAGAATTGAGGAAATGGGAACTCAAGGGGAAAAACCTGGACGCCCTTGTTCGTCTCGATGACGGCGGCACCAGAACAGAACCGGCCAATCACGTCTGGAAAAAAGCGGAGGACGGAACGGAATACTTCTGGGGGGTGGATACCGGCAATCGCGCGGTAAAGTGGGTGCGTGGCGCGGGCGCGGAGGTCTGGGTACTCACACCTGCCGGCTTCCGCAAAACCGGAGATGGTCCTGAAGAATTCATCCCCATCCAAAAGGGACTGCTCGGGGGAGATCCGGGCCAGTCCCTCCGAACGGGCCGTCCGGTAGCCTCAACCATATTTCCAAGACTGAAGAACAGCGCCATCCTCGCCGGGTTGGCATTCGTCACCATCTTCCCGCTGGCGCTTCTGCTTGGAATCATCGCGGGAACACAGCACGGCAAACCGACCGATCGTATCCTGTCCATCGGAAGTCTCATCGCAACAGCGACACCCGAATTTGTGACCGGTATCGGACTGATCCTTGTCTTCGGCATCTGGCTGAAAATCGTGCCTGCAGTATCCATATTCCTCAACAAGAACGCGCTCCTCGAGAATCCTGCCCTGCTGGTTCTTCCGGTCCTCACACTCACGGCCATGGAACTTGGATACATCATTCGGATGATGAGAGCCAGCATGATCGAAGTCATGAACAGTGCCTACATTCGCACGGCGGTATTAAAGGGTCTGCCAACTCGGAGAATCGTTTTCCGGCACGCCCTTCGAAATGCGCTGATCGCCCCGGTCACAATTATCATGCTGCACATCAATTGGCTCATTGGCGGGCTGGTCGTTGTGGAAGCGGTGTTCGGATATCCCGGACTCGGTCAATACATCTACGACTCGGCGCTTTTCGGAGACTTTAACGCCGTTGAAGCCGCTGCCATGCTTCTGGTCACCATTGCCGTGGGCACACGCCTGGCCGGTGACATCGCATACACCTACCTGAATCCCCGGATTCGTTTTTCGTGATCGTCGATATCGCATGAGCGACCAGCCTTTGATCCTATCCGAATCAACACCCTCACTTGCGGACCGAACGCGGAATGCGCTTTCCTTCGTCTTCGCCTCCAAGGTCGGCACCGTTGGATTCGCCATCATCCTGTTCTGGATGCTGATCGGTGTACTGTCCCTCGTCTGGACGCCGTATCAACCCACGGCCACGGACTTTGTCCAGAATCTGCAGCCTGAATTCTCTCATCCCCTTGGAACCGATCACATGGGTCGGGATCTCTTGTCCCGACTGATGGCCGGCACCCAGGTCATCCTCGTCAAGACGCGGCTGCCGGGCGGATATATTCTTCCCGGGGGCGTCGCAGTCTGGGGGGTCTTCGGTTCGCTCCTGTTCGGAACCTTTCTGGGTCTCAATGCAGGGTATCGGGGCGGCTGGCTGGACCAGATCGTAATGCAGGTCCTGGACGCACTCATTGCGTTTCCCCGCATCGTCCTGTATCTCATCGTCATCGCCGCACTCGGACAGGGCGATACAGTCGTTATCCTCGCCATCACCGTCACGGGTACGCCCGGCATCGCCCGTCTGGTAAGAGGCCTGGTGCTCGATATAAAAAGTCGCGACTACATTCAGGCGGCCAGGACCCGGGGTGAACACAGCTGGTATATCATGTATCGCGAAATCCTGCCAAACGTGAAGGCGCCGCTCGTGGTCGACGCCACACTCCGGGTGGGTTATGCGATCTTCACCATCGGCACCCTGGGCTTCCTGGGCATCGGTCTTCCCCCTCCCGATCCCGACTGGGGCAACATGGTCAATGAAGGTCGTCGATATATCTTCGCCAACCCACTGGCGGTACTCTGGCCCTCTGCCGCCATCTCCTCCCTGGTCGTCGGGTTGAATCTGTTCGCCGATGGCATCCAGGAAGAAGCCACGAGATATCAAAAGTAGCTTTGGAAAGACCTATGTCTCAGCGCCCAAATATCCTCGTTATGATGTCCGACCAGATGAAAGCCACGGCGAGCCATCTGTATGGCAACACATTTTGTGAAACACCATCTCTGGCCAGGCTGGCGAATGAAGGGGTCCAGTATCAGCACGCCGTTACACCTCATCCCCTGTGTGTTCCGGCACGTATCTCTTTCTGGACATCCCAGTTTCCACACACCCACGGCGGTCGCCGCAACGAAACCCTGATGCCCGCCGGGGCGGTACACGCGTGGCAGCTGTGGCGCGAGGCCGGATACCACACCGGTCTCATTGGAAAAAATCACTGTTTCAACCGAACCGAGGATCTGGACTGTTTCGACACCATCTGTGAAATTGCTCACGGTGGTTTTCCTGAGGGAAGTCAGACAATAGGGATGGACTGGTTTCGCCCAATTGAATCCATCAATGCCGCTCACGAGACCCGCCGGAACATGCCCGAATCCAGTCCACGCTTCTCATATGCCGCAACCGACTATCCCCTCGAAGACTACAGCACCGGGCTGGTCGCGGGGCAGACCGTAAGATTCCTGGAATCACACGGGCAGGACCCGTTCGCGCTCTGGGTCTCCTTTCCCGATCCCCACGAGCCCTGGGAGGCACCCTCGCAATACGCCGCCATGTTTCCTCCCGAGCGCATCCATCTCCCGCCAAGTAGGGACGATGAGTTTACGGACGGCACGGCGCCCGAACGCAATCGTATCCTCTACGAAATACTTGGCCTGGGGGATGACAAGCCGGAAGACATTTACGGACTCCTGGCCGCGTACTACGGAATGGTTCGATTCCTCGACGACGGTGTTGGACAGATTCTGGATGCCCTCGACCGACTCGGTCTCAGGGAAAACACCATCGTGGTCTTCTGTTCCGATCACGGCGATTTCATGGGCGAACATCACATGGCCTGCAAGGGAGGGCTCTTCTACGACTGCCTGACTCGGGTACCGCTCATCCTCTCCTGGCCGGGCCAGGTGCCGGCAGGTGCAATCGATTCGAGCATGGCCAACCTCATCGACATCGTCCCCACGCTCTTGCAACTGCAGGGCATCACCACGCCCGCGTCAATGCAGGGCAATCCCTTGCCAACGGTCACCCAGGCCCAACCCCGGGATGAGGCCTTTTCCGAATATGGCGCGGGCGGTCCGTTGTTCCACATGGCGGACCTGGAGCAGCATCCCAAACCTTATGGTCGAAGAGCCCTCATCAACTCCCTCAGATGGCGTGAGGCGGAGGGGCGTCGAAAAATGGTTCGCACGACACAATGGAAATACGTCCACGATCCAATGGGAGATATGGACGAACTCTATGACCTCGTGCAGGATCCGTGGGAACTGACCAATGTGGTCGCTGACCCTGGTAATAGCGCAATACTATCGGAAATGCAGCTCAGACTGGCAGACTGGAGTATCAGAACCGAGGATGCGAAACCGGTTCCGCTACCCTGAAATCAGCACACATCAAGAATCGAACATGAACCAGACAGCATCCGACATACCGGTCCTCTCCGTCAAAGACCTTGCAGTCTCCTACTCGGTCCGGGGAGGCGAAGTAGACGCCATCTACAACGTTTCTTTCGACATCCACCGCGGCCAGAGCTTTGGCCTTGTCGGTGAATCGGGCTGCGGGAAAAGCACAGTCGCCTGGTCCATCGTCAGCTTCCTGGGCCAGAATGGTCACGTCCGAAAGGGCAGCATTCAGTTCCTGGGTCAGGATCTGGTAGGCAAAACGAACGACGAACTTCGAGACCTGAGGGGCAACCAGATCGCCATGGTCTATCAGGACCCCATGCAGGCCCTGAACCCTTCGATGCGGATCGGCGATCAACTCGAGGAAACGCTTACATTCCACCAGGACATGACCTCAGGAGAAGCCCGGTCAGTCTGCATGGAAATGCTGGATCGTGTTCACATGCCGGACCCCTCGCGCATCCTCAGGTGTTATCCCCACCAGATCTCTGGAGGACAGCAGCAGCGGGTCGTCATCGCAATGGCCCTCCTCAACAATCCGGCCCTCTTGATCATGGACGAGCCCACCACGGCACTCGATGTCACGGTAGCGGCAGCCGTCCTCGACCTCGTCGCCGAACTTCGCGAGTCCCTCGATACAGCCATCCTCTTCATCAGCCACAACCTGGGGGTCATCGCACAGGTATGTGATCGCGTCGGTGTCATGTATGTCGGCGAACTGGTCGAGCAATCCTCAACCGAAGAAATATTCTCCAACCCGATGCATCCCTACACCCGGGGCCTGTTGAAATGCATTCCCGGACTGGATGACAGGAAATCGAACCGCTCGCTCGTCCCAATCCCCGGCCGGGTCCCACCTCCGGACGCACGACCGCCTGGGTGCCATTTCACCCCCCGTTGTTCGTTCGCGGAAGCCATTTGCTCCGAAGCCTCGCCCGAACCAACCGCCTTCGGCGACCACCTGGTCCGGTGTCACCTGGCTGGAACCCTTCACGACACCGCGGATCAGAACCAGACCGAACTTGCAAATATTCCCGAAGAAAGCACCACGGCTCCTCAAATCGAAGTCTCGGATCTTCGGACGCATTACCCACACAGAACGGGCACATTCAAAGAGCTGCTCGGACTTGAACCAAAGCGCCACGTTCGTGCACTGAATGGCGTAAGCCTTTCCCTCTCCAGGGGAAAAACACTTGGAATTGTCGGGGAATCCGGCTGCGGGAAAAGCACACTTGCGAAAACCCTCATCGGTCTGGAGCCCGCTTCTGGCGGCGAAGCGACCTTTCTCGGATTCGACCTTACCGAAACCCTGTCCAAACGCAGCATGGAACTGATGGGAGCCCTTCAAATGGTCTTCCAGAATCCTGATTCCACACTGAATCCATCTTACACGATCGGACATCAGATCGGCCGGGTGATGCGCCGCTTCAATCTGGTGCCCAGGGACCGCATACACGCCGAAGTACTTCGCCTTCTTGATGCCGTGCGCCTGGACGAAAGCTACTACCACAGATATCCTCGTCAGCTCAGCGGCGGAGAAAAACAGCGGGTGGGAATCGCCCGTGCATTCGCCACACATCCCGAGCTTGTCCTGTGCGATGAACCGGTAAGTGCACTGGACGTCTCCGTTCAGGCGGCCATTCTCAACCTCCTTCTCGATATCCAGAAAGAGCACGGAACCACCCTGATCTTCATCGCTCACGATCTGAGTGTCATACGATTTTTTTCAGACTACGTTGCCGTCATGTATCTGGGAGAAGTCATGGAGATCGGCTCTGCCGATGACATTTACGACCCACCCTATCATCCCTACACCGAGGCCCTGTTGTCCGCGGCGCCCATACCGGATCCAACCATAGAAAGAAAACAGATCAGACTGGAGGGAACCGTCCCCAGTGCACTGGACCCCCCGTCGGGATGTCCCTTTCATACGCGGTGCCCCCGCGCCTCCCTGTTGCCGGACGACGGCAGAATCTGCAAAACTGAAAAACCGCCGTGGAGAGCCGTCAAGGAAGGGCACAACATCTACTGCCACCTGCCGGTGGACACGTTGTTCCAGCTGGGACCGGTAATCCAGACAACCACTTAGCCCCGACCATCGGAATCTGCAAACCAATACTCACGGAGATCTGAAATGGCCACATCGAGCGAACCCTTCCTGTTGTCTTCCAAAGGCTCCACAAGAGCCTCCGCGTACGTCTTCGGCAACAAAGTCATCACGCTCGAAGGGAAAACCCACGTCCTCTGGCTCGATGCCATCTCCACGGTATGCGGCCGCACCTTCGACCACGCTACAGAAACCTGGAGCGAAAAAGTCGAACTCTTCGAGGGATGCGATAACCATACGAATCCATCTCTCGCCCTGGACGCCGATGGACATCTCCACCTCGCCTATGGCCCTCACGGATGGTGGGGAAACTGGAATTCGGGCTGCTTCAAACACGTCGTATCGGAAAAACCCAACAGCATCGAAAGCTGGAAGGACGAAGTCTCATTCGGATACAATGCCACCTACGCCTGCTTAATCACCACCCCTTCCGGTCTCGACTGCATCGCATATCGTGGAGGAGATCCCCCCAGTCCACTCATGTTTCAGAAGCAGCGTCCTCAAGGCGGATGGGCGCCGGCTCAGCCCATTATGCATCAGGACATTGCACCCCAGTATACAAACGTCGGCGCAACAATCGTAAGCGACCAGGAAGGCACGCTCTATATCGCCGGGCATTTCTACAACCTGAAGACCGATGCCAGATCCACCGGCGTGGGCGCCCTCAAATCGACCGACATGGGGGAAAGCTGGACCAATCTCGCAGGTGAATCGTGTGATACACCCGTGCTCTTAAATGAATCCGTCGCAGTTCCTCATCATGGGGACGGTGACATCCGACTCGGTGGGCTTGCCCTCGACGCATCGGGCAGCCTCTGGATATCTTCTGGCAATAAAGGATACGGCCAGCTCTCCAACTGGACGGGTGAAAGCTGGCGCACCATCGATCTTTGTGCCTTCCTTCCGGAAGATCGCACGGCGGACGCGGGAGCCATCGCAATAGACACAACGGGGCGCATACACATGACTGTGGGTCTGAATATTCCGGTACCTCAGGAGGAATCCTGGGGTCACGGGGCTCAAGAAGTCTTTCATCTTGTTTCGGATGATGCAGGTAACTCCTTCGAGTGCACGCAAATCAGTCCGTCAAACGAGGCCTTGCCCAACTGGCTGCCTTCCATCTCGCAAGGTGGGATTCATCAGCCGATCGAGCACCCCGTCATTGTTTACACCCATGGCGAAAAGGGAGTTGGATGTTCCCCTGATACGGAAACGGATGTTTATTGTGTGTTCATTGACTGAGCATCAGGTCTTGATCCGATCTCCTAAACCCAGCCGGAGATTCAGAATGAAACCGATACTCGTGGTGGTCCTATTACTCGTTGCCATCACACCAACACGATCCATGGAACTGGATGAACTCATCGATCTTTATGGCAGCCTGCGTCCGGAAATCATTTTTCGAACACCGGAGGGCGGCGAAACCATCCGGCGCATGGACGATGGATATTCTCGGGTCGGTGTGAAAGGGAAAGCGAAAATTTCAAACACCCTGTCCGGTTTCTACAAATACGAGCGCCGCGTTTCGGCCAATGACGGCGAAGACAACGGGGCGGCCAGGGCGGATAACAACGAACTTCGTCAGGTTCACGTCGGCCTGTCAGGCAAACTTGGATCCATCTCGATTGGCCGTCACTACGGTCTCTACTACGACTTCATTGACGATGAACTCGACCGTCACCGAAGCCATTACAGCGATGCCATTGTTTTTGGCAGCCTCTTCGTATCGAACTCCATTCGATACGACTCACCCAATTTCGGGGCAGTGAGCTTCGGGGCGTTGGCCGAGTTGAATGGCGCCGATCCTCTGGGAAAGGCGATCGATGAACGGGTGGAAATTGCTGGCAGCATCTCCGACAAAGGCCTGTCGGTACACGCGGGCTATGTCAGCGCGCCAGATCACGATGGACTTTTTGGCATCTCACCCACAATCAGCCATCGCGCACTCACCTTCGCGCTGGTATACCAGAAACTGAAAAAGACCGGCAACGACGATACACTCACCAGTCTCGCCGCCGACTTCAGCATCTCTCCTGGCAACAGGCTGAGAATCGCCAGAACCATCAAGAAAACCCGGAACACGCCCGATCTGGACGAAGTCCATTTGATTTTCGGAAGTGATCACAAATTTTCCAAAAACGTACTCTTCTTCCTGGAAACCTACAGAAAGACAACGGATGTACCGCAACTCAGTGATGAATCGGCCGTTGTGGCCGGGCTACGCTTCGACTTTTAAAGGCAAACTTGAAAATGGAAGTCCGGAGACTGAAGGTCCAAACCGAAAACCAGTGGTTTCAACTCGCCGAAACACTGAAAAGAAATCGGCGCAAGCGACACCAGCAGCAGCAGTTTCTGGTAGAAGGCGTACGTGCAATCAACGGGCTCACCGAAGCAGGCAACTGGTCGGTGGAGGCATTTCTGTTCAAACGTCAGGACACCCTGTCCAACTGGGCGAAACAGATTCTCGAGAAGAACGATTGTCCCTGGCATCTCGAACTCAGTTCCGAACTGATGGCCAAGCTGAGTGATAGGGAAGATACCTCTGAACTTTTGGCCATCGTCAATATGCAGAAGATCACACTCGCAGATCTTCCCACCTCAAAAGACGCACTCATCGTCCTGTCCGACAGGCCCGCCAGTCCCGGTAATCTCGGCACGCTCATCCGGTCTTGTGATGCGCTGGGCGCCCACGGTCTGCTGGTATCCGGTCACGCTGCAGATCTATATGATCCTCAAGCGCTCAGGGCGAGCGCAGGCACCTTCTTCAATGTGCCGACCCTTCAGATTCACGATCCTTTAGACTTCGTCGCCTGGATCGAGAATGTTCGGCACACACTCCCGTCGCTACAAATTGTAGGTACAAGCGAACAGGATGCGTCGCCGGTCGCTGCCTGCGATTTCACTCGGCCAACACTCCTCATCATCGGAAACGAAGCCAGGGGTATGAGTCGTCGCAATCACGAATTGTGCGATTGCATCGTATCCATTCCCACAACCGGAAAGACACAATCACTAAACATGGCTTGCGCAGGAACCGTTGTACTTTACGAAATACAAAGTCAGCGCCTGGCCGGATCGAGCGGAAAAGAGGAAGCCTCGTGAACGATTCCTTCTGGCATGAACGATGGGAAAGCGACCGAATCGGGTTTCACCAGCAGGAAGTCAGCCCGTATCTGAAATCGCACTGGCGTCGTCTCGAACTTGGCAAAAATACCGGGGTCCTGGTCCCCCTGTGCGGCAAGAGTCACGACATGAACTGGCTTTGGCAGCAGGATCATTCCGTGCTCGGCGTGGAGCTCAGCCCCATAGCCGTTCGCGCATTCTTCGAAGAGAACGACATCTCCGCTGCATCGGGTGAGGAACATCCGTTTTCATCACTCCAGAATGGCGGCCTCAAACTGCTGTGCGGCGACTTCTTCGCCCTCACCCCGGAACATACGCAGGGTATCTCTGCGGTTTACGATCGCGCCTCTTTGATCGCCTTCCCTCCGGACTTTCGCGTGAAATATGCGCAGCATCTCACCTCCCTGATCGGACAAGGATCACATCTGCTGCTCATCACAATCGACTATCCCCAGGAAGAAATGAAAGGACCTCCATTCTCCGTAACGGAGAAGGAGGTCCAGGAACTTTTCAGCGAGCATTTCAGTGTACAGATACTCGAAAGCAAGGACGTGCTCCAGGAGAACGGACGCTTCCTCTCGCGCGGTGTCTCCAGGCTATCCGAAAATGTATTTATGCTGAAACGTCACTGATCAATCTTTAGCGCACCGAAATCCTGAGGTATAGTCTGGATGCGTATCGGCCAGATAAGCGAGTCGGTTGGCTGACCTGTGAATAAAGGTGGACTGATCCGCCCACGATCCGCCACGTTGTATCTTGAGCTTGTCGTCGGTTCGGTCGGGCAATCTCGGATCGGGCTCCTGCACCGCGTTGAACGGATTGACATCCTGCCCTCTTCTGTAGAAATCATACGCATACCAGTCCGCCACCCACTCCCACACATTGCCTGACATATCCATCACACCGTAAGGACTCGCCCCCATTGGCTTGGATCCCACCGGCCAGGTGCTCTCCCTTCCGCAGCCGTCTCCTCCGATATCCATCACGATGTGATCACAAGTCGCTTGCTCATCCCCCCACGGAAAGCGGCGCCCGTCGGTTCCTCTCGCTGCCTTCTCCCATTCCGCCTCTGTCGGCAAACGCTTGTCAGCCCATCGGCAAAACCGATCCGCCTCGAACCAGTTCACACAATTCATCGGGTGGTTCTCTTTACCCGGCTGGCCGTAGTTACAGTAGTCCCATTCATAGGGTTGGATGAATGCCCCTTTCCCCAAGACGAACGGCTCACATCCTCCCGCTTCCACGCATTCGAGATACTGAGCTACAGTCACCTCATACTTGTCGATGGAAAATTCATCTACAAAGACGTCTCTCGTTGGAATCTCATCCGACTCCACATTAGAACCCATCTTGAATGACCCTGCTGGAATCTGGATCATCACCGGCTCGATCAATTCACCCGCAAAGGGCTGTTCTCCCTCCGCTGCACGAGCCGCCAGGTTCCTCTCCCACCAATCGGCAATCCCTTTTGACGCCTGTTTGATCGACTGTACAGCGGGATCCACCTCCAGCTCCGGAGACGGTCGATCGGACCGGACACATCGAAATCCGATGTACGGATACCATCTCAAAGGGCGGAATCGGAATCGATTTGATGCCCGCGAATCGTTCTGATGTTCCGAGTAGTACCACGAATTTCCGCGCAAAACTTTGTACTCGGTAAGGTTGCCCTGAACGGGATTGTCGCGGGAATGAGTTTCATACTCGTCCATCACGAAACCGTCCACAGTCCACTCCCAAACATTTCCGATCATATCATGAACACCGTAGGGGCTGATGCCAGCCGGCCTTGAGCCCACTGGCCAGGTCTCCTGCCGCCCGCACCCCAGGGAACGAAACCCGATCACTGCGCGCTCACAATCGGCGGCGCCATTTCCCCAGGGAAAGCGTCGACCGTCGATACCTCTCGCAGCCTTTTCCCACTCGGCCTCCGTCGGCAGTCGCTTCCCTGCCCAGTCACAGAACCGCTCGGCGTCATACCAGCTTACGCAGTTGGCAGGATAATCTCCTCCCTTTCCGCTTTCCCAATTGCAGGTGCCTCCCTCGGCAGGCGCTTCGCACTTGCCGGCATCCACACAATCCTTGTATGCACCCTGTGTCACCTCGAATTGATCGATATAGAATTCATCAACGCGCACCCGGTGCAGTGGACGGTCCTCATCCTCATCGACATGGGAGCCCATCAGAAAGTCGCCCCCGAGAACCTTCATCATTACCACCGGTCGTCCGGACGGCAGATCCACAAGTGTGGAGACGGGAACGAGACCGGAACCTGCCGGGGAACTCCCGTTGCAGGCTGCGAACAGTCCTCCAGCCACCAGCACAACAAGTACGACTTCCCCCAAACCCACACGCATACTTTACACCTCCGAAAACTCGAGTTTTGTCTTGAAATATGTCGGATTATATTAAGCCCTAACCATCGGAAACACAACAGACAGATCATCTCCAATCGAAAGTGAGCCGGAATATGAGTCCACGATCGTTCGAACAGGAATGGACGGAGAAGGTTAACAAGGTCAGATCCTCCAAATACTGGAAACAGGTGTCTGCGCCTCCCGCGGGCAGAATCGAAACAGGTGACACCCGGAAACGGCGGAGCGAAATTGAGATAGACTCAGCGTGGTTGCTTGTCGCCGCTGAAACCCTGTCAACTGATGGGCCGGCCGCAATCGGCATCAGGGATTTGCAGGGAATTCTTCGCTCCCGATTCGGCATCCGCCTGAAATCCGCATCCGACCCGAACTCCCCACAGCTCCGATTCGAACTACGCCAACACTCGAGTCCTTCCCGCTGGGACTGCACTTTTCGACTCAGTGTCACCCGGGAGGCTGTCACCGTCCGGGCTTCCTCTGAGCAAGCGCTTCTGCGTGCCAGCCTCTATCTCACCAATTACTGGAGTCTCCGGAGAGGTCTTTATCTCGCCAAAGGGAACCGCACAATAAAACCGGCCATCCCCTTTCACATCGGGGCAGACCTCTGGGGCGGATTCTGTACCACACCAGCGTGGGTTCACGGCAGAGAGTCCGACACCAATTTTCTTGAACTCGCCCGAATGGGCATCAACGCAGTCCCCATCATGGCCGTCCTCGATGACTATCTGAACCCTGACCCAAAGGGACCCTTCAGGAGTCTCGCCAATCCGCAGTCGAAGCGAAACCGGAAACGCCTGGGTGCGCTGGCGAAACAGGCAAGCAAATATGGCATCCGGATTCTCCTGATGGGATACAATCCCAAGCTCGAGCCGAATCATCTTGTCTTCAAGACCCATCCCGAAGCCGCCGGCGCATTGCAGAGTGGAGGTGTATTCCGAACGCTGTGCTCCAGCGACAAGGAGACGCGGAAATACATTGTATCGGAATGGGCATCGCTCTTTCGGGAAATCCCCGAACTCGGCGGGGTCATCGCCATCACAGGAGGTGAAGGCTTCTACCATTGCTTCATGCGCAGTAAGGATTCTGAACACGCGTGTCCTCGTTGTAGTCGCCGCAATCCTTCCAGGGTGGTCGCCGAACTCGTCAATGACATCGCCCGAGGAATTCGCTCGGAAGTTCCGGAGGCCCGCCTCCTCACCTGGCCCTATTCCGCCGGACACTGGTCGGGAGATCGCGATCAGGTGGACTATATCTCCTATCTTGATCCGGAACACGTCATCTTCCAAACGGAAATCGACAAAGACTCGGTCCACTGGAGATCGGCCGGCTATGCGAAGGACATCTGGGACTACTCCATCAGCCACACCAGCATCAGCGACCGGTGCCGGCACCAGCGCCGTCTCTGCAAAGAACGAAATTTGAAATTCAGCGTCAAAACCGAATCCAACAACTCCATCGAATGCCTGAACGTCCCATACCTCCCCGTCCTGGAAAATCAAAAAGGCCTCTGGCAAAATGCCAAAAGCCTCAAACCCTTCTCCATTCATTCCCGGTGGCTCTTCGACGGATCCTGCAAGGGACCATCAGAGGAAATGGGTTACTGGATGATCTGGGGAAATGGAACAGAATTCGAAGATGCCGACAGCACGCTCTCTGCCATCGCCCAAAGGGACTTCGGAACCAAGGCCGCCCCCATTGTCCGCCGAGCGTGGAAGGCCTTCTCGGAAGGGATGCGTCACCATCCCCAACTGGACTATTATCGCGGCACCTACTTCATTGGACCTGCGCAGCCGCTTGTCCTGAACCCCGACGCGCGCGCCGCCAACCTCGACCCGGCATTCTTCGGACAGTTTTACTGGCACTGGGAGAACTCTGTCACCGGAGACGAAACCATCCTCGTTACCGGTCAGCCGCTCTTCTTTTCCAAACCGAACTTCCGTGCCATCGCCCGTCGCGGTCCAGACCGGAATCGTGATGTCGCACTCGATGAACTGAAGGAAATGGCACGGCTCTGGGAAAAGGGAGTACGAGAACTCGAGAAAGCGCGCCAGCACGTCCCTGCGTCCTACCGCACTCGGTTCAACCGAGAATTCGTACTCTGCCAGCACCTGGCCTATACCTGGCGCAGCGGCGCCAATGTCGAAGAATTCCTGCGACTCCGTGATATCATCAAAGAATTCAGCGGGAGATCGTGGGTTCGCAGCGGTCACGTACGCGAAAACATGAGAGATCTCAAGAGGATGGAGGTCATCGCCCAAGAGGAACTGGCCATCGCCAAAAAAGACCTCGCACTTGTAAGCAAAACGGACTTCCTCGACCTCGGTCTCCGCCTCGACATGGGAACCGCCTCAACACCCACCATCCTCAAAGCAAAAATCGACCAGGTCACGAACCTGCTCGAACACGAGCTACCTGCGTGGAGGGAGGAGTTACTGAATTGGTAATTTCGGAGAAAGTAAGGTAAGAGTGATGATTTCACACGAATAGGCCGAGGTGCCATGCCAGCGGAATCACCTGCCGTGCGCCTGAGTGTCCCCCGGAGCGCATTGCGCGTAGGGGGATGTATCGAAGGCTCACTCTTGGTGATCAATCAGAATAGTCGTCCAAAGTTATTGTGGTCGCCAATAACGAACCCAGGTACTATTGCCAGCGGAATCGCCCGCCGTGCGCCTGAGTGCCCTCCTCAGCGGACTCTTGCGGAGGAGGGTGTATCGAAGGCTCACCCCTGGAGTGAAAGTAACCTAATACCCAAACGGGTGAATACTCTTCTCGATCACTTCGATCCCGAATCCCGGTGCATCATTGGGGACCAGCCAGCCATCTTCTGGGACCGCTCTTCCAGTCGGTGCGGCCTCCGCCAGGGGGACCCCGGGTGGCGACCCCACGAAGAATTCAGCCCAGGGAGAATTTGAAGTCGCCGCGGTGAAGTGTTGACCATAAGGAATATTGCCGCCCCCATGTAGCATCACCTGCAGCCCTGCGCCGTCCGCCATATGCGCGATCTTGATGCACTCGCTCAGTCCGCCGACCCACATAATATCCGGCTGCAGGATATCCAGCGATCCATCTTTGATCAGCCGCATATATGGGAATCGGGAGTACAGGTGCTCACCGGATGCCAGAGAGGTCCAGTTCACCGCATCACGCACCGCGCGATGGCCGTCGATATCTTCCGGAATCAGGAACTCCTCTATCCACTTCAGCTTGTAGGGTTTCAGTCTGTTCGCCAATCGAATCGTATAATCCACATCAAAGGCCATGTAGCAGTCCAGCATGATCTCTACATCATCACCCACCTGTTCGCGTGTCTTTGCAATTATTCGCTCATTCTCATCGATCCCCTTCAACCCGTCGGCAGGGCCGTAGGGACACGCCAGCTTCACCGCCTCGAACCCGATCTCTGTGAACCAATCCGTATCATTCCCGGTCGCGTAACAGAAAGTCCGGTCCTTCACGGGCCCGCCCATCAACTCATACACCGGCTTCTCCTGCAATTTCCCTACCAGATCCCACAGGGCCAGATCCACACCGCTTATCGCGCAGGATGCCAGACCTGAACTGCCATACGGCTTCGACATTCGGAACATCATATCCCAGCATTTCTCGATCGCAAAGCAGCTCTCCCCTTCCAGCATCGGACCGAAATGATCGTCGATGATCGCTGCCACCGGTCTCCCGAAACTCGTCTGCCCAATGCCGTAGGTACCATCTTCGGCGATCGCCTGAACGAACACAGCCTTCCACTTGGGCTGCCAGAGCGAACGGTGTCGCTTGTATGCAGGAAATTTCGACATAGGATTGGCGACTTCAGCGTCCACACCCCAATTGTCCCGTCTCGGCTTAGCATTGGACTCCGACTTCGGCAGTTCCAGCTCAACCGCTCGAATGCTTTTTATTTTCACGACGCACTCCCTTTTTGGCAGCCTTCAACGCTTTTTCACACGCAACACACAGTGTAAAAACGTGTCCTTGAAAATCCTGAACCACGCCAAACTTTTTCCCGCACACGCGGCAGAGAATCGGTGTCTTCACAACCAGTCGCCTCCCGCCCCGCTCTTGTGCATACCAACGTCTCCACGGGTCATCACGACTCCAGCACCATCCTGAGCAATGCCATCCGGATATAGAGCCCATTGTGCGCCTGCCTGAAATACGCGGCCCTGGGATCGCCATCCACCTCCGGAACGATCTCATCAATCCGGGGCAATGGGTGGAGCACCCTGCCGGTCTCGGGGAGGGCATCCATAATATTTTGGTCCACGATATACTTGCCTCTGGCCGATTCGTAGTCTGCCGTTCGGTCCCCGAATCGCTCTTTCTGAATCCGTGTCTGGTAAATGATATCCGACTGCTGGGCCACCTCGTTCAGATCTTCCTTTTCTTCGAAATGTACGCCATGCCGCGTCAGATACTCCTTGATGTCCTCCTTCATCTTGACCACAGCCGGTGCCACGAAAAAAAGCTTCACATCATCATATCTGGCGAGCAGATATGCCAGCGAACGAACCGTCCTCCCATTGGCCAGATCACCCACCATCGCAACTGTGATCCCGTCCAGGCGCCCGATCTCCTTCTGAATCGTATACACATCCAGGAGGGCCTGGGTGGGGTGCTGTCCGGGACCGTCACCCGCGTTAAGAATCGGGACCGCCGCCACATCGGCCGCCCGCCTTGCCGCGCCGCTCTCGAAATGCCGCAGCACGATCACGTCGGCATACCCCTCCACAATGCGGATCGTATCCTCCAGCGTCTCCCCCTTGGCAGCCGAGGAGAACTCGCGTGCAGACTCTGTGGTCACCACACTTCCACCCAAACGGATCATCGCGGACTCGAAGGAGAGACGTGTCCGTGTACTCGGTTCGTAGAACAGCGTCGCCATGATTCGCCGGTTGAGAATGCTGGAGCCATATCGGCTCACCACCTCTTCCATCTCCTTGGTCACGGAAAAAATCTCACCCATCAGCTCCCGGTCAAACTGCTGGGAATCAATCACATGGAACATTCGATCCATATTCTGGCTCTCCCTCGATCACAAAAAAAGCGCCCCCCTGGAAGGGGAGCGCTGGCCACTCGGCAACTTGATTTTTCTGCACAAAGTGTCTCATTTGAATGGGAATATAGTCGGCCTCAAAAGGTTACGCAAGCACAAAATCGGGGAATCCCGATTCCCAGAAAAGGAGTTGACTCATGAACACATTCCTATATATTAACCTCACAATTCAAAACCGGTACACGTAACTGGCGAACATTGTGGAATAAACCACAGGGGAGCGTGCAACTGGCGGAACAAGTCGATCGCCTGGGCTGAATTTTCATACGCGTCCGGGTTTTTTTTTATTCTCAATTCTCCTCCTGGATCCCGGGCAGGTTGAAAAACCCGCAAACACGGAGGAGTTATAAATGGCACAGGTCACGCCTCTAGAATCCGACATGACCCACACATCCGCTTCACCCCTCGCTGGATACCTCGCCGACACAACCTCTCTGGGCAAAATCCCGGATCCGGGATTCATTGCATATCTGGCATCTCTGGAGCAGATCAATAAAGTCTCCCCCGAGGTCGTCAGGGCGATCATCGCTGAACTTGCTGACCAGCGCCAGAACCTGAAAATGATCGCCAGCGAAAACTACTGCTCGCTCGCCGTGCAGTTGGCGCAGGGCAACCTCTTTACCGACAAATACGCAGAGGGCATTCCACTCAGGCGGTTCTACGCCGGCTGTGACAATGTGGACACCGTGGAAACGCTCGCGGTCACCCTGGCGCGCTCCCTCTTCAATGCGGATCACGCCTACGTGCAGCCGCATTCCGGCGCAGATGCCAACCTCGTCGCGTACTGGTCCATCCTGTCCGACCGGATCCAGGTCCCCCTGATGGAAAACCTGGGGCAAACCGACCCTGCGGCACTGTCCGATGAAGACTGGGCGAACGTCAGGGCGCAGCTTGGGAACCAGCGTCTGCTCGGTCTGAACTACTACTCCGGCGGTCATCTTACGCACGGATACCGGCACAATGTGTCGGCCCGAATGTTCGACTGCCAGTCCTACAACGTCAACAGAGATTCCAAACTCCTGGATTACGACGAGATCCGGGCTCAGGCCAAAGCGTTCAAACCGCTTATCCTCCTGGCCGGATACAGCGCCTACCCCAGAAAAATCAACTTCCGGATCTTCAAAGAAATTGCAGATGAGGTCGGCGCCGTCCTGATGGTCGACATGGCCCACTTTGCGGGGCTCGTCGCGGGTAAAGTCTTCACGGACGATTATGACCCGGTCGCCCACGCCGACATCGTCACCACCACCACACACAAAACGCTGCGCGGTCCCCGAGGCGGAATGGTCCTCTGCAAAGCTGAATTGGCCGAACAAGTCGACAAAGGATGCCCGATGCTCCTGGGTGGTCCACTCCCGCACGCCATCGCCGCCAAGGCCGTTGCCTTCCAGGAAGCCTCTACGAAAGAATTCCAGGAATACGCCGCTCGGATTGTCGAGAACGCCAGCGCACTGGCCGATTACTGTACTGAGGATCAGCTCACCGTCGTAAGTGGAGGAACCGACAACCACCTCCTCCTCATCGACGTCACACCCTTCGGATTAACGGGAAGACAGGCGGAATCCGCTTTAAGAGACGCCAGCATCACACTGAACCGCAACTCTCTCCCATTCGATCCGAACGGCGCCTGGTACACCAGCGGACTCAGGGTAGGAACACCCGCACTCACCACGCTCGGCATGGGCGACGAGGAGATGAAGGAAATCGCATCCATCATCAAACTCATCCTGTCGAACACCAACCCGACCAGTATCACCAAAGGAAAAAACGCAGGCAAACACAGCCAGGCCCGGTATAAGACGGAACCGGAAGCCCTGGAAGTGGCTCGCAACAGGGTTTCAGCCCTGCTGGATCGCTATCCTGTGTATCCTGAGCTCGACCTCGACTATCTCGAACAATCGTTCGCATAGTCTCCTGAAAAAGACAAAGGTCCCTGTTTCCGTGTCGGAAGCAGGGACCTTTCGATGTACCTGATCATTCTATATCCCCAGCACCGCCTCGGCAACAGCATCGTGAAACTCAGGTCTCAGCCGTTTGATACCGTCACCTTCACGGCTGGGATGGACACGATTCGTGAGCAGCACAACACCCAGATCCTGCACCGGATCAGCCCAAACCGTAGTACCTGTAAATCCCATGTGCCCGTAACTGCCCTCGCTGAAATGTCTCCCGGCGGAACTACCAGTTACTGAAACGGTATCCCATCCCAGCGCCCTGGTGCTCCCTTCTACAATGCCTGCCCTTCGGGTGAACTTTCGTATACCCTCCGCGGGCAAGACCTGCTCACCATCCAACCGTCCGTCACACAACATCGCCTGGAGGTACCGGCTAAGGTCATCTCCTTTCCCGAACAGACCAGCGTGTGGCGCGATTCCCCCCATTGCCGAAGCATTGCCATCGTGTACCTCTCCGTGGATCAGTCCGCCCCGATGCTCGGCATTCACCTCAGTGGGAGGAATTCTCGACAACAGTTCAGGTTTCGGCAAGTAGCCGATCTCATGCATCCCCAGAGGATCAAAAACCATACGCTGAGCGAGATTCTGCATGGCGTCTTCCCCACAGGCCGCGACGATCATACCCAGCAACAGAAAGCCGAGGTCACTGTAGACCGTGTCTGTACCTGGCTCATACACCAGCTCCGTCGCCAATACCTGGTCCAGCACCTCGTCCATGGAACCGCAGGTCTCGAAGAAGGGGATATGTGCCGGAAGTCCACTGCAATGGGCGAGAAGATGCCGGAGGGTCACGAATTCTCGCCGGTTTCCCTTGAAGTCAGGTAGCCAGGCAGCCACCGGAGCATCTATGTCGAGTCTCCCCTCAGACTCCATGATCAAGCACAGCGTGGTCGTAACCACCACTTTGGTCAACGAGGCCAGATCGTACAGATCATCGACCTGAACGGATGGTGAATCCGGTTCATATGTATGGTGTCCAACCGCCCACCTCGCCACCACCCCTTTCCGCCTCACCGCAATTCCCACAGCCCCTGGGGTAGTCTGCTCTGCAACGTGGTGCTCGAGAACCTGTGCCACTCTCCCCAGCCTGTCATGGTCAATTTCACCGTTCACAATCTACGCCTCCGGATCAGCTCTGTGTGCACTACATCCTCCGAATACCTTGACCAGTGTGATAAGCCAAAATATATTGGACATCGAAGGGACATTCTTTATTGCCATTGATCCTCAATTATTGACGCCGCCCGAACCGACAGGATGATTCTACAGCAACTCAGCTACCCACCCGATCCAGATCGAGATGCCTCACCCGTGTTTATCGAAGAGAGGAAAGGCCCATGAACAAGCTCATTGCTATCGTGATGTTGCTGATGTTCATCGTCTCACCGTGGATATCTTTTGATGTTTGCGCTCAGTCACAAAACAACGACAATACCGTAACTGAACAATCCGAAACCATCAGATCCGCGGTAAGGGAATATCTCAAGGAGAAGGATGCCGAGGAACTGGCCAGAAAGGAACGAACTCGCAAAATCGTCCTGAACGTCGGCAAAGGTATCGCCATCATCATCGCCCTGCTCGTCTTGCGGGCGATCATCAAGGCGATCGGCAGAGGCACGAGGAAGGACGACCCTGATGCGCCCACGGGTGTATACATTACGGCTGAAACCGAGGACGATGCAAAGGGAATTGCCAAAGCCCTGATCGAAGAGCATCTGGCGACCGATGCCAAAATTATTCCGAATGTCAGGTCCATTTACACCTGGGAGGGTAAAACGGAAGATGCATCGGAAACGCTACTACTCCTCAAAACCGTTCAGCTCCGGGTCGCGCCGCTCATAGCACGTGCAGAGGAACTCCACAAGTATGCCGTGCCCGACATAGTGGCCCTCCCGATATACAAGACCCATACCGACTTTGCTGATTGGGTGCGGGAACCCGGCGCCTGACATTACAACGATCTCGCAGAGGTCTGACCGATGAAACACATCATCATCTTGACCCTCACCTTTGTCGCGCTAACTCAGCTCGTGTGTGTGCCCGCCTCCGCCGTCCTCAGTTCGGCCGACAGCGTCGCGATCGAATCTGCCATCGCCGAGATTGAGGCCCAGGCGAGCGTCGAAAGGGTTGCCGCGCTGGAAAGGAGGAAGGAGCAAAGACAGAAGATCATTCGAAAGGTCTGGATCAACGTCTCCAAGGCCGTTGGGATTGTCCTGTGTCTCCTGGCACTCCGATGGATCATTGGATTCATCGGACAAACGGTGGGCACGGAGAAATCCTACCCGAACGTGATCGAAACAAATTCTGTAGCCATCCTCTTTGTGGGCGCCCCTTCCCAGGAGGCGGCAGCCGGAATCGGACGCTGCCTCGTGGAAGAGCGTCTTGCCGCCTGTACAAACATCATCGACGGAACGTGTCTGCGGTCACCTGCAGGCGAACCCGTTCCAGAAGCCTTGATGGTCATCAAAACCGCCCGTCGAAAACTCAAGTTACTCGTTACGCGTGTTCGTGAACTCCACATGAACCCGACACCAGAAATCATCCCATACCCCATCGATCAGGGACTCAAATCGTACGTCCACTGGATACTTGAAAGCACTGACAGCAAGCCGTGGTGGGTACGGAAGTAGATACACCTCGGCCTCATCGAGCAACATGACCTGGGATCTCAAATGAACCAGAACGCCAGCCATACGATTGGCATCGACCTGGGCGGCACCAACGTAAAGGGCATACTCGTCTCGCCATCGGGTGAAGTCGTGGCCAAAGACCTGTGCCCTACCAATCCCGAGCGCGGCCCGGAAGGTGTCGCCGGAAGAATTGGCGAACTCATCGACAAACTTCTCTCGGTCAGCGATCTCTCACGTCAAAACGTCTCGCGAATAGGCATCGGCGTCCCAGGTGTTACGACGGCAGAAGGAATCGTCGTCCTCGCACCTAACCTCGACTGGCACCACATCCCGTTCAAGTCCATCCTGACCGCACAATTGGGGATCCCGGTGGAAATCGACAACGACGCGAGCGTTGCCGCTCTGGGCGAGGCCCGTTTCGGCGCAGGAAAGGGTTGTGAATCTCTCGTCCTGCTCACATTGGGTACGGGAATCGGCGGAGGCATCGTCCTCAATGGCGAAATACATCACGGCTCCTCCTTTTCTGCCGGCGAAATCGGTCACGTCTGTCTCGAACCGGATGGCCCGATCTGCGGATGCGGAAAGCTGGGGTGTCTGGAAGCACTGACTGCGGGACCCGCGATGATCCGATATGTGAAAGAGGCGATCAAGCAGGGTCGGCCCTCATCTCTCTCAGATGCCGGGGTCCTCACACCGGAGCTCATCTGCAACGCCGCCGGGGACGGTGACGACCTCGCAATGGAAACGGTTTTGCGTGTGACACGTTATCTCGGCATCGCAATCGCCAACGTCATCAACCTCATCAGTCCCGACATCGTCGCAATTGGCGGCGGTATTTCCGCCGCAGGTGACCTGTTGCTGATACCAATTGTGGAATCGGCCAGGGCGTACACGTTGGAAGGAATGTTCGAGCACACTCAGATTGTATTGGCTACACTGGGGAATGACGCCGGGGCGCTGGGCGCTTCGCAGTTGGTGTGAATGTGGTCGCCTGCGGCATTACCGGTAATGTCGGATCTAGCAATGGCCAAGAGGTATGAATGCAGGGGCGACCCGGTGGGTCGTCCGCATTTGGAGACACCTGAAAATAGCCAAGGGGTATTAGATGTGGAAAGGGCGACCCAACGGGTCGCCCTCTTAAAATTGATCGCAAGCAATCGCCCAAGCGCTACATCTCCAAATCAGCCATGACCGAACGAATGTATCGCAGGTCTTCCTGGGCGAACCATTCACGGTCACCGGGGCGAGGTGCTTCGACACAGACGGGACCATTGAATCCACGCTCTTTCAGCAATTTCAGAAACTCGCGATTGTTGATAATCCCATCGCCAAGACCGACCGGATTTCGTCCACCGGCAAACGGCAGCGAATTCTTCAGGTGAACCATGTACAGACTTTCTCCCAGGGTGGAAATCGTATCCGCCAGAGAAGGCGCCTTGGGGAAATAGATCATATTGCCATAGTCCAGATTCGCTCCCACGCCTTTGTAGCCAATCATATCGATGAGCTTCATGGCCGGATCCGGAAGATCGTGCACATAACCCATATGGATTTCGAAGGCCAGTTTGAACCCCAGCTCCTCGGCCTGCGCACCCAGCGGTTTAAATCCCTCAGCCGCCCACTCGTAGTGCGCTTCAGTCGCAGCTCCCGAACCGTGAAGGTGATAGTCCGAACCCGCAGCCTTTGGATCTGAACTCCTGAGTGAACCCGCCATGATATTGCACACCGTCAAATCAATCTTCGAAGCAGCGAGTTTGTAGAATGCCAGCCCTTCCTCAACGGCCTTTTCTCGAGCGCCTGCATCGTCGGTCGTTAACTCGATACCGGGACCGCCGAACAACACGTGCTTCAGTCCGGACTCCTCGGCAGACTTTGCAATGGAATCCACATACTGCTCCGGCGTCTCATCTTCCCCTTTTCTGAAGCGTCTGAACTCGATTCCGTCGTACCCCCACCCCACTGCCTTCTTGCACATCTCGGAAATCGTCTGTCCCTGTTCGCAATAGTTGACGTGCAGAATAACCGGTAATCCCATAAACCCATCTCCTTTTCAGTTGATCAACCTCATCCACAATTCTCCCTGCGACTCTAATCTACTGAATCTCTTAGCACCGTCAACCTTATTAAACAAGAACAGGAGCTCAGGTTTAGATCCCGTAGAGTTCACCCAGGAGATATAGGTTTACCGGACCGCACACTCTCGGAGATCGCCTCCAGCACCTGGATCGCCCTGAGTCCATCCACCATACTCGCCACCGGCTGCTTCCCTGACAGAACACATTGTGCAAACTGAGTCAGCTCCTCCAGATATCCTCCGCCATGATATCCACCGGACTGCTCCGCCGGAGACCAGTTTTGAAACGCGTGCGTATCATAGTTAGGTGAATTCTCTCCGCTCCAGTACGGAGGCCCTGTCTTGCTGATCTCCCGGTTGTTCCGCGTCTCGATCACGCCACCGCCTGTTCCGAACAGTCGGTGTCCAAACCAGTAGGGTGATCGCGAAGCCATCGACAGAACTCCTGTTGCACCATTGGCAAAGCTCACTGTCACCGAACAGGAATCGAAGGTTTCATCCGTGTGTTTCGCAGAGGCATATACTTCTTCGACTTCTCCCATATATGCACGTGTGCAGTCGACCAGGTGGACCGCCTGCTGAAATAGGTAGGAATTCAGCGCATCCAGATTCCCCCATTCTCCGCCTGAATTGCTTGTGGGACCTGGTGCATAGAAGGAACCATAGCAGTGGCTTGGTTCACCAAATCTCTCACCCGACATAACCTCGCGAGCCTTCCGTGCGGGTTGCGAGTGACGCCAGTGCGTGCCCATCATACCGAACGCGCCTCCGTCTTCCGAGGCCAGAACCAGTTCCATAGCGTCTTCACTGCTCAGCGCTGGAGGTTTCTCCGTAAAAACATGAATGCCTCGTCCTAACATCTCCCTTGTAATTGGCTGCATCATTGTCGGGGGGCCCACTACGGCGACTGCGTCAGGGGATTCCTTCTCGACCATCTCCGCAAAGTCAGTGTAATGAGCTTTGACCCCCCAGCGATTGGCTGCCCGTCTCGCGAGGGATTCATCGCGATCGCACACGGCGATCAGCTCGATCTCTTCTGCAAGGTGCGCATTGGATTGAATGGTTCGGCTGGAGTGTCGGCCGCAGCCTATGAATCCAAGGCGGAGTTTGGTGGAATTATTAGTGGACATTCTTCCTCCTTTAGTTTGTCCGCATTGGTCAGGATCCGATCACGCGCCGAAGACAGAAGCAAACGGAAGGATTCCGGTGGGGCTTCCTTCCCCCGGACAGGATTGACTTTCCTGCGAAATATATCTAAATTGGATTAAATATGAATCCACAATGGAGGCAAAATGAATCTATCCATCAAGAACGTGCCCGAAGCCCTGGTGGAGCAGCTTCGAATCCAGGCCCGGCGCAACCATCGCTCCCTCCAGGGTGAGCTCCTGAGTATCCTCGAGCGGGTCGTTCACCCATCTACGCTGACCCTTGATCGTGCACATCAGCAGATCAAAGCGCTGGGTTTCGAGACCGGGGATGACGCGCTGGAGATGATACGTGAGGACCGCGATGGCCGCTAGTGTCGCAGATACCTCCGTCCTGGCGGCACTTGTCTTCCAGGAAGCTCGGTCCGAGGAGGCTGGACTTCTGCTTGCGGACGCGGATCTGTATGAACCTCCCCTGCTTGCATACGAACTCGCAAGCGTCTGCCGTAAAAAGGTGCTACGCTACCCTCGAATCGAGCGTCAACTGCTCGAAGCACTGAGTTTGGGACTCGCGCTGAACATCCATTGGGTTGACATCGACCAACCGCGTGTGGTTCAACTTGCGGTCCGACACAATCTGACAACCTACGACGCCTCATTCCTGTGGGTGTCGATAGCGTTGGGCTTAACCCTCCACACGTTCGACGAACGCCTGGGCAGCATCATAGAATGACAAGCATCGCTCATTCCAGGCCGACCAGCCAGCGCAGCGCGTTCATGTAAATCTGATGGTCGATCGAATCTGTTGGCGCTTCGCGGATGTAGCTAAAAGCAAAAAGTGCGATGCGACCCTTGCCAATTTCTCCGGTCACCAGAACGGGATCTCCAAACACATTGCGAACGAGAACCTGACCCCCTGGACCGGGTTCGATCGTGCTGCCGGAATAAGGGACATGACTGTGACCGTGGTGCCAGAAGACGGACACGGGGAATCGCGTTCCGTCAGCGAGTCCATTTACAATAGGGTGCCTGCCTTCGACGATCAGTTCTGGGATTTCCTGCCCGAGAACCTGGACGGGCTTCCCCATCGCGCCGATCTCCGGAAAGGGATGAGAGGACGCGATTTCGAGGTCACCGACGACCGTTCTACCTTCCGCGAGCAACATGCCGGCTCCCTTCTCGACGTGTTCTCGGAGCGCGTGAAGGAACTGGTGACCGGGTCGGAATTTCCTGTGGAAGCCATTGAGGAACATCACGTCCGCTCCGTCCAAGTACGTCATCAGAAGCGGCAGGGCGCAATTCCCGTGGACCTTCATCTTGTCCGACTCGAACTCGTCCGTGGCGTTTAGGAATTCTAGAAGTTCCGACGGAACATAATTCGTAACCACCCGCATCTTGCGCGGCCTGACCCCGGTTTTGAGTCCGCCCTGTCGCGGTGTCAGTTTTTCCTGAATTACGCTCTGGAGCGACTTCTTCGAGCAATCATTCAGTCGATGGATGTCTTCCTCCAGTTCCGGGGTGCTGCCTGGAAGGATGTAGTCTGAATTAAGAATTGGCAATTGGTCGAACAGCGCGCGCTTTTCGGGCCACAACTGCGGGTCGAAGCGCACGGCCCATTCTTCCCCTATGGTTCGCAGGACGCCTGCTGTGAAGATGTAGTGCTTGCCGCGGTTCCGCCATCGAAACAGGCTGGTCCCCGTGTGGCATTTGTTGGGGAACAGGAACACCTCGAAGTCGCGACCGATCTTCAACCCCTCGTCTCCGAACATAATCTCCGGGCACTTTGTCTTTGTCCGTGTCATCTTGCGCTCGGCTTCGTGGTAGCACAGACGGGCCCCGAAGCAGGCGTGGAGTTCATCGTGGTAATCGCCGGACGAGGCGTCAAGGTCCAGGGCGATCAACTGGGTACCAATACCGCCAAGCGCGTCTATTTCGTCCATATACTCTGTCACTGGCGCGTACTTGTTACAGATCAGCAGGTTGCCTTGTTTGCGCACGATCAGATAACTATGGGAGACCGAAAGAGATTTCCCCCGCGGCTTGCTGTCGAACCGATAGAGATTGGCGAAGATCTGTTTCATCCCTTCGCCCAACTGGACTGGGTCCGAAGCTTCGAGATCCACGTTGGCCTCTAGATTAGCCCAACTGGAAAAGCCGTATTCGCGCGCGATGACCAAGAGTGCATCGCGTTGACCGAATACGGCCTTACTGGATTTCAGTGTGTTACTGCGCTGACGTGGAAGGTTCTGTTTAACTCGGGAAAGGGCGGCTGAATCTCCGGAACGAACTCCAAGCAGGAGCTTCTTACCCTGGCGCTTCAGGTTGTTGAGGTTAGGAATTGCGGAAAGGCTGGCAGACATAGCGGTCCCCTCTTGCGAAGAACCCGGCGTCCGTACAGATCGGGCGGAAAGAAGGAAACGTTATATTAAAACCGATCAGAGGAGGGATGGGCCAGAGGCCCTTGCCACGAACGGGAAGCTCTCCCTGGAGCAATTGATGACAAATTAGGCAGCGATGCGAGGGCTGTCAAGGGCCTAATCCCGCCACAGGGCAGTCCGGCATTTCATCCGCGTGTCCCGAAACCCTTACTAAGCTTATCACTTGGGATTTCTACCGTCACCGTGTCTTAAAGTGGCTTCGTGACCCATGGGGCGAAACGGGCGAGTCGGCGACTCGCCCCTACGAAAATCAAAAAACAGAATCCGGAAACCGAAGACCCTGGTAACCAGTCCGACCATTATACAAATCAATCCCCAAACACCGCCGCCGAAGCCGCCTTCCCCCTCGCCACCTTCTCGTGATCATCCACATCACCCATCGCCTTATAGAACGCCTCATCATAATTCCGGGTCTTCACCACAATCGGCATGGGAACCGCGTGGCCAAGTACCAGCGCCTGCTGCTTGGAATCCAGACTCGCGAGAACGCTTCTCAAACCAGATGCATTCGAGACACCGGTCAGCACACTCTGGATATCCTTTTCGTCATTCAACAGCGCGGTGATCTTGGTACCCAGCTGAGAGAGCACCTCTTCGTCGATACCCGAAGGTCGCTGGTCAACCACCAGGAGCGACACATAGTACTTCCGCATTTCCCGAGCGATCGTGCCGAAGATGGTCTGTCGCGCCGTGGCCGGATTCAAGAACTTGTGGGCCTCTTCGATCGTAATCACGAGATGGCGCGGTTCATCCTTCGAATCCTGTGAAGCGTAGAACAGCTCGCTCTTCCGCACATACTGCTCGTGAATGCGTCGCGAAATGATATTCGCCACCAGGAGATAGGCCAGCATACTCGTCTGCCGCCCAAACTCTAGAACGATGTGGATACCCCGGTCGATATAGTCCATCATCTTGTCTACCGCATCCTGCCCTTCCTGGCGAGGCACCATGAAAGGGAAACTCTCAATTCGCTTCAGCTTCCGGTGAACCGCCGCAAGCGAACTCTTGTTCGCACCCAGGTCCTCAGCAAACTGCTCGATATCCGGTCCATCAACAGACAGCAGCTGCCTTAGCCATCCATCCTTATACATATTGTAGACCAGATACGCGGACTCGGCTGCCGTCGGATTGAGCTGAAGCTCATCCTGCAGCGCCACGACATCTTCAACAGCGATCTGGTCGTACGAAATGTAGACCTCGTGATCCGGCTGCTGTCCCCGCATGCGAGTCGACTCCGGATCCAGTGAGAACAGGGCCACCTGGTTCCCGAACAGCTGCTTCAAACCCTTCACAAAACTGTCCTTACCTTTGCCCTTTTCCTGCCTGGCCCTGAACCCATATTCGTTGTGCATATCGAAAACCAGATTCACCGCCTTCTTCCGTTTGATCAACCCACAGAGCACCAGACGCGTCAAGAAGGACTTCCCTGTTCCCGTCTTTCCGAAAATCCCATTACTCCGCTCCACAAACCGGTCAAGATTAATGCACACCGGCGTCTCCATATCCAGCGGCGAACCCATATTGAAATACCGTTCATCCTTATCTTCGTGTCCAAACACACGGGACACATCGCGCTCTTCCGCCTCCACCACCTTGGAAAAGTGACTCGGAATCGTCTTCACCGGTCGCGTCTCGTCCTCTACCTCTTCACCCTTCTGAAGCATCAACATCGGACGTAGTGACACCGTCACATATGTGCTCGACCCATTCAGCACACTGTGCAGAAGTTGATCTCCATCGTGTGGCGGATACAGCAGAATCTCCGGATTGGTCGCGTCCAGACTCATATCGGTAATCATCGAGAAAAACTCGTTCTTGAACCCCTCGATCACCACGAACTTCCCCGCCTTCACATCCTCCACACTCCGTTCGGGGTTCAGCTTCATCTCCACCCCTTCAGTAAGCGACCCCTGGGTAATCACACCGATCTGCGGCCGGTCCACCATCTCCTCAGGCGATTCACTCACTGCGAAATCCTCCGCATAATCGAACTCAGTCGGTCATAGTCATCCCGAATCAACCTGCAAAGATCCTTACCCAACTTCACCAGATATTGCATATCATATGCCCGTGCGTGCCAGGCATTTCTCACCGAAGCGATAATCAAATCATCCGTAGGCAAACGCGAGCCCTGCAGAATACACCTCAAGAAATCGCCACTATCCGTCAGCGCCTTCACCTCCGACTCCTTGCAGCGCTCCACAAAACTATGAATCCCCGGCGGCTGCGGCGGCAGCACCTGAACCGCTCGACCCTTCTCATCCTCATACCCCACGATAACCGCCTCGAACTCCGTCTTCAACAGCTCAAAAATCTGCGGCTGCTCCATTCGCAACTCATGCTCCGTCTTCCCATACGCCGTCGCCCGTCGATTCGACTCGATCGAATGCGTCGACACATTGAACACCAACCCATATACACCCGGCTCAGAAGTCGTCTTCACAAACGACCCAAACGGAGGCGCCCCATTCAACTCGCGACTCTCCGCCAAAAACTGCGACGTACTGCTCTCAATCACCTCACCCAGGTGCTCCAGTTTCGTCTCTACAGTAGCCATATTGGTTTCCTCTCCGCCATCCATCCTGAGACGCTCCGACTTCGCTTCGGATACCCCGCTGTCATCCTGAGGCCCTGCCGAAGGATCTCCGCGCCCTCGAGATCTCTAAACAACATTCCAAAAAATCATCTCAAAGCGCTGTGCGTGGTTCCCTCAAGCAGTGATTGTGTTACCACTGCTCTCCGTGCAGGCCACTTTGGCTCGTGAATCTACTGAGACAATTCGCACAGCGTGCCTTTGGCCCCGCGCCAAGCGGAGACTTTTGCCAACTTTTCGTCTGTGAAAAGTTGGTCGCCGAAGGCAGGAAGGGAAAATGGGATATTGGTTCTGAATTTGACTCAAACTATACTGACGCCGCCACCTTCTTCAACTGCTTAATAGAAATCTCAGCCTTCACATCATTCTTCACGAATGTGTCTTTCAGAAATTTATAGAATATCTCCCGATCAGCCCCTCTAACCACCGCCCGCTCGTGCGACTCCGACAACACGATCGGATACCCTCTCCCCTTCTCAGCCTGATCGTAAATCGTCGCGTGAACCAGATCCAACAACTCTCTATCCTTGGCCACCCACAACGGAATCTCCACACGTCCAATCTCCCAACCCGTATTGATATAGAAAAAGCAAATCCGGTGCGGTCCATACTCATCCAGAATCTTCGACGTACTTCCGAACACCCCGCTCCGCTCACCCTTCCTCAGCTTCCTCGCATACAACACATCGTCCGTCACCCCCGCGATCGGCTCACACGGAATCCCAAACAACCCCTCCTGCTGCTGCTTCAACTTCCACGGACATCGATCACAATCCGGCGGCTGCTCTGGACACAACCCCACCCGCAACCCATTCACCACATCGGCGCTACCTGGATCGCTGATATATCCCGCTACCGGAACTCGCGCCTTCCGCAACTGCTCCATACTCTGCATCGTCGCCTTCAGCGACTCCTTCCGAAAATCCAGCGGCTTCCCCTCGAGGTTCCACAAAATCAACGTCCCATCCGACAACCCCACGACCGTCCGCTCCTCTTCCTTCGCCTCCAGGGAAACCTGAACCACCTTCTCGAACTCCATATTCCCGCGCCGCATCCCCACCATATCTCGCGTCACCGCCGTCTTACGCCCGGCCCACTCCGTATATAGATCCTCATCTCGATAATACAGCGTTGGTTCACTCGCTAACACTGCCCGCTCACCCGTCCCGTAATGAAGCACCACATACCCGATATTGATCATGAAACAGTTCGATACTTCGTGGCGGTCAGGAAATATCTGTGACCCATCCGCAGCGATCACCGTCATCTTCTTAGGCCGCTCGGGTAACGGATGCGGCTCTCCAAACGCGCCAGCGGGTTGTGCGATCAGCCAGGAGGTTCGACTCGAAGCGATCTTCGCGGACAATTCCTCCCAGGGCTCTTGCCACTTGTCCATTTCCGCTAACGCGAGTTCGATTTTCTGGAAATAGTCACTTTCCAGGTTCTTCCTCTCGTCAGCCATCTGGTCAATCTGTTGCTTAAGCATGCCAAAGTCTAACATGGTTACCTCTGGGGGAGAGAAGTTCAAAAGCAAGAGCGACGACGGACCGCAGACGACGGACTAAACCAAATTCCAAAGTCTCGTTATCCCCTCTCAGCTATCAGTAAGGGCCATCTGGTTTTCGACTTTGTGGTCTGTCGTCCGTCGTCTGTCGTCGTCTTTAAAGTATCGACTCATAATAAAACTGCCTACCACCACCCTGAACACTTCCATCGCGAACGCGACACACGAGCCCCATCCTCTGCAGCGTATTCAGCCTGTTGCACGCGATATTGATATTTTTCTTAAGCGCCTCAGCGATTTCCGATGAAGTACCTGCTTTTTTCTCCAGCATCACATCCAGCGCTTCCCGGATCGGCGTCTTCAAGCTGCCCAGGAGTGTCACCTTACCCTCGTTCTTGTAAAGCGCCGCCAGGCTCCTCAGCCTCAGCACGGCCTCCAGCGTCTCCTTAACAGAATCATTCGCATTCTGGATGAACACATACCGATTCCCCATCTCCCCACTCCCGATCCGCATCAGCAGCTTGGTCAGAAACTCATCGGCGCACGAAATATCGATAAACTCCACACCACTAAAATCCAGAGGCGTCACCCCATCAGGATTCGCATCTTTCATAGAATCAGCAATTTGTACCAACAACTCCTCACCCCGGTCGCGACCACTCAAAATGCCGCTGGGGGCTGAAACAACAAACGGTGGGGTCTGATTCAACATAGTGATGCCATCTCCAGAGGGGTGCACAACGTGCGCAGAGGGTCAAAATGGCATTGCCCGAGGGGGGAGAGTGGCAAGAAAACAACCAAATTCTACAACTTAACTGAATACGATTAAGCTCTGCCAAAAGTAAGCACCGTGGACAAGAGTGTCAAGAGGTTTCTCGTGAAACGAAACGTGTGGATCGAAAACTGTCTTAGGAACCCACGTTAACAAAGGTCGCCTACAACTTGATCGCTCTGATGTTTAGAACGGATGTTCAAGAAGGGCCTGGCCCAATCCAGGAGCACGCTGTTTCTGAACCTCTTGACATCTGGGCCTCCACTTGGTGTATTGGGTCAGAGCAGAACGTATACACAACGAGACGGGACATGGAGTGTGGGACAGAGAAGGGGCATGCATCGTTCGGCAAGATGAGCCCCTTTATTCTTAGGAGTCAGCCACGTTCGAATTGCCACACTGGACGAGTTTCACGACCAAAGACGGCCTGGGAGCAGTTGAGTAGGAACCATCCTGCAGGATCGAGAGGGCATCAGACCAACAACCTGGCGTGGAAGCACGAATGACAGAGATGACTGGACTTCCTTCACGAAAGAGCACGAGCAATGATCACGATGCAATTAAAAGACAAGACAGCGATCATCACCGGCGGAGGCCGGGGCATAGGCCGGGGCATTGCCCGGCGGTTTGCGCAGGAAGGGGCGCGGGTAGTGCTGGCGCAACGGGATCCAGATAGCGGCGAGCGCACCTGCGGGGAAATTGAAGCGGCCGGCGGCACGGCGCTGTTTGTGCAGACGGACGTAGCGCAGCGCGAGGCTGTGGAGCGCATGGTCACGACTACAAATGAACGGTTCGGCGACCTCGATATCCTGATCAATAACGCAGGGATCACCGGCCTCAACGGCTCCTTTCTAGAATTGACGCAGGAAACCTGGGACAACGTGATCGGGGTGAATCTCACTGGCATATTCCACTGTTCCCAGGCGGCCGGCCGCGTTATGGCCTCGAAGGGGGGCGGCACGATCATACATATCTCTTCCACAAACGGCTTTGTGCCGCAACCGCAGTGCGCAGCGTACGGGGCAGCCAAGGGCGGGATTGAGACCCTGACCAAATCCATGGCGACGGATCTGGCGCCACACAATATCCGGGTCAATACCATTGCGCCGGGGCCGATAGAGGTAAATCTGCCCGATGGTGCGTCGCCTCGCCGGGGTGAGTTGACGCTGCTGGGACGGAGCGGCCTTCCGGAGGAAATCGCGGCAGCAGCGGTGTTCCTGGCGTCGGATGAATCCAGCTTTGTGAATGGCCATACGCTGGTGGTGGACGGGGGGACGTTGTCCAACGCCTACAACATCTATCGGGTCGCGCGGCCGGAGGTGACGGGCTATGACGCTGTCTAAGCACCAGGCGCCACCAACACCGAGTTCAAGACGGAGGCTACTACCTGGTCGTGTAAAGCTATGCGGGGCAGAAGGACTACGAATCAGCTCTTGAATTCATGTGGGAAGCCATCGAGACAGAGCCAGACAATACAGACTACACTCGCAGCCTAGAACTGATAAATTCTCAACGCTAGCAAGGGACCATACGCCCCCTGGTACATTGCTGGCTTCCGGATCTTGTCGCTCACAAGACCATCCGCATGTGGGAAGAACGTGAACTCTTTTTAAACGCACTTGACCGCCTGCCGCAAATCTTCTGTCATCGAGACGCCAATTGGCGTAATCTGTTTTCCCAAACCGGACCGGATGGCAAGATCCAGACCGTGGCCATCGATTGGGCGGAAACCGGCACTGGTGCTATCGGAGAAGAAATTGTCCCCCTCGTAGGCTCCAGCATTGTCTTTGGTAAGACTCCGATTGAACACGCGCCGAATCTGGATAAAGTCGCGTTCGATAGTTATCTGGCAGGGCTGCACGATGCCGGATGGCTCGGCGATCCGCAGATCGTCCGCTATGCTTACACGGCTGCAATCGCCCTGCATTACAGCATTAAGGCCCTGGATGAACTTCTGTGGCTCGTGAGAGACGAAAACGAGTACGCGGAATGCGAGCAGCAACTGGAAACAGGACGTCCAATCGGCGAGATCATGGACATCCGCCTGGAAACAAGGCGATTCCTGCTCGGTCTGGCGGATGAGGCAAGGGCATTGCAGAACAGCCTTTCTATCTGATCTGCTCGGCCTAAAGGCCCCTGGGCAGTCTGTGCTTCAATACGGAACATTTCGAAAATTCCCGCAGCACAAACAGGAAGCAGACCTGGGGTTCGAGTGCACCCGTCATCCGGCGCGTCTGCAATCCGATGTTCATTCAAGGAGGTGTGAGGCGTATGAAACCTGTGAAGAGGTTCATCGTGGCGGCTATGACCGCTCTGAAGGCAACCGTATCGGTGGGGACGGCGGAGGCCCAAACGCTCGTGCCCGATCCGGAATCAAATGCTCCAGTGCGCACGGCGACAGTAGTGGTGGCCGCCTCAGACGCAGCCGACCATCTGAAGAGGGCAGCCGATGTCGTTTGCACCGGCCGGGATGACCACGTCGTCATCAACGCGGCCATCGCTGGCTTGCCGGAGAATGGGGGCCGCGTGCATCTGACCGGCGGATCCTACAGCATCGGTGCAGGGCCAGAAACGTATGGCGGTGTGACGATTTCGCGGAGCAACGTCCTCCTGACCGGGGAAGGGAACGCCACCCGCCTGCTCCTGCAGGACGGCCTGACCGACATCAATGTAATTTGGATAAAGGGAGACCTCCACGACGTCACAGTGCGGGACCTGTATATCAACGGCAATGGCAAAAAACAGGTGCCGTGGGTCCGGGAGCGATCCCAATGGGACGGTGGCAATGGCATCAAGATCATCAATCCGGAGGGAGACAGAGACGCAGCAGGCATCTACGACCCCACACCTCGCAATGTGAAAGTGACCGACTGCCGCATCGAGAATTGCCAGCTCATGGCCGTTATGGCGCACGGTACGGCCGTGGAAGTCCTGAACTGCTATTTCACCGGGGATTTCGGCAGCCACGTGGTGGAGATCCTCGGGCATTCCGGCAGCATCGAGGGCTGCACCCTGCGAGTGAAAGACGGCGACACTGTCGGTTTCGGTTTCTCTACAGACCGGTCATGCTATTACCACATCGTCAACAACAAGATCCTGGTCGAAGACGGGGGCAGGATCAACGGGCATCCCATCAACGTCTGGCCTCCCATACAGCCAGGACGCGAGCTCACGACGGATCGGGAGTTCTACGGCGTCATCTCCGGCAATATCCTGATCAACCGAGGCAAAACCGGCAATGTCCGGCTGGACGGATACATGGACGTGGTGAACAGCAACATCTTCCGCGGCGTCCCGGTGGTGATCGGCGATGCGAACGGCGGCCTGGGGGTAACCTTCGAGCACAACCTGCTGATCAACGCCCCGCTGGAGATCAACAGCCCGCACCGTTCAGAGGAAAGCCGCATCCTGATCAACGGCAACCAACTCTTCAACTCCCCTGTCACCCACAAAGACGGGGTCGTCGTTTGGGGGACCAATCCCGGCTACCCAACCGAGAATGCCGGGAAAGCCGTCATCGCCGCGGACCAGACCGCAGCCGTGGTGGAACACGGCCTGGTGGCCGTTCCGGCGTCCGTGCAGCTCACGCCAGCAAACAGCCTTGGCGAGGCGACGCGGTTCTGGGTGGACGACCTGACGGAGCGGCAGTTCGTCATTCGAGTGGACAAACCGCCTGGCGAGTCCACCGGGCTCTTCCACTGGCAGGCGGTTACCACGGGCGAACAGACGTCAGGAGCGACGCACTGATCGGAGTTCTGCATTGAGAAACCCTGAGTGTCCGCGGTTCGGCGCCCGCTTCATCAGGCATCACGACCTCCCTGGACGCCCATGAGGTGCCGGATGAGCCGTTCACGGTGTCGGAACACCAGGACTGGTCACTGATGGTTTTTTATCCTCATTACCCTTTACCTGATCGCCCTTACAAGCAACTTTTATCCATTTGGGTTTCCCAACATGAACACCCCAACAATGCCACAGAACCCACTTCTCTCCGTCGTTTCAGACCCGGACGCCCACCGAATCCTCCAGGGCCCATCCACCGATCTTGCCCAGGCGACGCGTCCGCCCTTCTTCCGCAACGACCACTCGCCCGTACAATGGACCAACAGTGACTGGAAAGAGATGGAGGCGAACCGCGAGGACCTGTTCGATATGGCGGCGGCAAGGGCCCAATTCGATCGCGATCGCTTCCTGATGGACGGCTATGCGGTTTTCGAAGGGATCATCTTACCGAAGGCCAAAGAGGCCTGGACCGCTGCACTGCAGTACGGCCAGAATCTCAACGACACGCTGTTACAGGCTGACTGGTCAGAGATCGACTGGCACGGACTCGGACGAACGCCGCCGGAAGAAACCCTCACCCCCGAGGCGATCGAGGGAGCCCTCGGAGGGAGCCAGTCCGTGCCCCAGGAAACGGACGTAGCCGGTGTCAAGACACTTCGGGAACACAGTGTCTTCGCCGAGTATTTCCCGGCCGGCCACATCCCCTTCATGATGATTGTGCTCACGCACCCACACATGCTCGAGCTGCACCGGATGTGTCTCGGCTGCGACACCATCTACTCCGATCACAACCAGCTCTTGTCCCGGCGGGGCGGGTACGCAGGCTGCCCGTGGCACAGCCATCCAATCGGCTCCCGCTACGACGACCGCGGCGTAGCCACCCCTGCCGAGTACGATGCCCAGGCGAACGCCATTCTAACGCTCTGCTATCTCAATGGATTCGAGGCTGAGCGTGACGGCGGCTTGAAAATCATTCGAGGCAGTCACCTGTTCCGAGACCCCACCGGCTGTCACGCGGAATCGGACGAAGAGATGCGACAGGGCTGGCTGCGGGGCCGAACCCATCCAGTAACGGGTGAACCACTCGAAATCGAGCATCTCTCATTGCCGCCGGGATCCGTGGCGTGCTGCCTGTCGCACGCAGTCCACGGAGTGGCTGAAAAAGCACCCGGGAAAGAGACCCGATGGTGCTCCCTCTACTGCTACCGGAAATCCGACACAAACGACGGCCACGCTCAGCCACCCACCTCCGTGCCTCCGGTTTGGGCGCTGAAAGCGAGCCGCCGAGAGCTGCCATCCACCCTCGCCGAATTGCTGCGACCCAGCTACGATAGGGAACTTACTGACGGCCGTACGAAACATGTAGATTGAAGTCCAGGCCGAGACTGACACCATCTCGCCTGTCCCGGCTCGGTGGAATAAATTGAGGGTGTCGTCAACTAAGGAGCGGAGCTTACCCGCATCCGGTGGGCACCGTATAACAGGAGAATCCAATTGTGAAAAAGGCCAAGCGCTTTCCCATCGTCGAGATGCAGGGCAGTCCTTTCGAAATGGGTCGCCAGTACGGGGTCCAGTGCCGCGACCTGATCCACGGCCTGGCAGGGATTTTCGACAATGTATTCGTTCCGAACGCCGCCCAAAGGGATGGCGCGCATCGTGCAATGGCCGAAGCGGCACCCATTGTGCGCGAAACCGCACCCGCGTTGATAGAGGAAGTAGAAGGGATCGCAGCCGGCGCCGGAATCAGCTTCGATGTCGCCTTTCGCTTGAGCTGCTCAGCCGAGATGGGCCAGTGGGTGGGCTGTCAAGAAAACCGGTCTGCCGTATCCATCACCGACAATTGCACCAGCCTTGCAGCGCGCGCTCCCATTGGAACGCTTGTCGCGTGGAACATGGATTGGTACCAGGCACTCCTGCCCTACATTGTCCTGCTCAAAGGCAACCCGGATAACGGCCCCGCCTTCCTCTCCTTCGCCCTTGCAGGCAGCGTGGGAAGGCCCGGCATGTCAGAGCAAATTGCGATATCGGCCAATCAGTTGCCATACCGCCCTACGGAGGTACCGCCTGAGGGGGGTCCGCACTGGGCTGGCCCCGGAATCCCCTACTGCTTCCTGTCCCGGATGCTGCTGCAACAGAACAGCACGCGTGACGCGCTGGAACTGTTCGCCCGCACCCGCCGAATGGTCTGCCTCAACTACACCGTCGGCGACGTCACAGGCGACATCTGTTGCGTGGAAACCACTCCCGGGGCCCACGCGGAACTGCCTGCGGATGAATGCTTTGTAACCCATGCCAACACATACTACAGTCCCAAATTCAGCGGCATGCCCGAAGGCAAACGCGAGAAGGGCGATCCACGCGCCTACGCAGCCCACAAGAGCCTACACGGGCAACGCGACCAACTGGACCCGGAGACATTCTTTGCGACGCAGTCCAGTCACTTCCCCGGACAAGCTACCGGCGTCTGCCACCACGGGGGAGTACCCGGCCGGGAGAGCATCAGTCTCTTGTCCTTTGTGGCCGAAGTCGGTCGTGGCCGAATGTGGGCCGCGTATGGATCTCCCTGCGAGCACGAGTACCTGCTTTACGAGCTCCCTGGTACCCATTCCGCTTAGACGCCACCGTGGCTCGATCTGGACCTCTCCCACCGGTCCACCGCTTTCGTCATCGATGAAGCACCCTGCGTAATGCTCCTGCACTTAATGCACCCCGAGCACGCAGCCAGGATTCGCCACCAAACCCCTTTCAAAGAATTGGCTTATTCTCCTGTCCACCCTTTCCAGGTAAAACCACCCAGAGCAAACATTTGGGGGGAGCAACCATGTTGGAACGACTTCCTGAGGGCAACGGTATCGCGGTGGACTATCCGGGGGACGTGGGTATCGAAAATGATCCCGCAGTTGTCTTCGCCGATGGGTTCGAAGAGATCGAAGACGACGCAATGGCTGCTCACGGAAAGGACCAGAAGGGAAATCGCTGGGACACGTGCGCCAATACGGTCACCATCACCACCGATCCGGAGCACGTCCACAGCGGCAGCAAGGCCGCCCAGGTGACATTTGAGAAGGTGGGCAGCCACAACGCGGTCAAAAAGTTCAAGCCGGGATTCGACAGCCTCTTCCTGCGCTACTACATGAAATACCACCCGGAGTACCCCGGCTGCCACCACACCGGCATGCTCATCCTGGCCGGTGCCCCGGGAATCACCCTGGCCAAGGGCAGCGCCACGGGTGTGGTCCCGGATGGGCGCAACCACTTCGAGGCGCTGGTCGACACGCTACCTCCTGGTCAAGACGCCAATATCTCTCCCCCAGGCAATATCAATATCTACTGCTACCACATGGATCAGGGGCGCATATGGGGCGACCTGTTCTACCCCACCGGGGACGTGATGCCAGAAGAGAACAAGTGGCTGTTTGCGGAAGACTTCACGCCCCGGTCCAACGTGAACGTAGAGCGCGGCCGTTGGTATTGTTACGAGTTGATGCTGAAGGCCAACACGCCGGGGAAGCACGACGGACGCGTCGCCTTGTGGATAGACGGGAAGCTCGCGGGCGACTTCCCCAACCTCCGCTTCCGCACAGTGGAAGAACTAAAACCAAATCATCTCATCATCGTCGCGCACTCCAGCAGCGTTCGGCCCAACCAGACCTGGTGGTACGACGACATCGTCGCAGCCACGTCATACATCGGCCCGATGCGTATGGCCTGGACCGGCGTCAGGGAAGACACGGAATCATGCATGACCCGCGGGAGCAAGAGTGTCTCCGGTCGGGGAAGGGCGTCGGCGCTCGCTCAGGCACCACGAGGGACTTTCGCACGTGAATAACTCTTGCACCTTATCGCTGTTCTTTTCGTCTAGGTCGTCAATCTGTGAATGGAGGTCGTGATGCCTGAACCAACAGCTGCCGGTCCGCGGACGCTATACAAGTCACACGATATCGAGAATGCGAAGCAGAATGTGGCACAGCACGCCTGGGCGCGGGAGATCGTGGACGGCTGGAAGCTAAACACCGAATACGCGCTGAAACAGGACCGAGCGTTCTTTGTCGGGATCATCCCAGAACTGACGCCCGGCACACAATACGGGCAGAGCTGTCCGGCCTGTGTGCACGAGAAGTCGCTGGAAGGGACGTCGCCGTTCAACTGGGAGGTGACCGACCCGGACCGGATCACGTGCAGGGAGTGCGGCACGGTCTACCCCAACGAAGACTACCCGGAGACAGGCCTGCTGGAATGCCCCCGGATGGGACAAACGTTCACGCACTACCAGACGCCGGGAGAGCGGGCCCACCCCGATGACCGTGCGGCCCACGCCCTGCACTGGCTGGGCGATCGACCCGAGATGACGAGCTTCACGGGCTATGTCCGGGATCGGAAGGTGAAGTGGGCAAGCGGGCAGGCGATCGCGCTGGCCAAGCTCTACGCGCTGACAGGAGACGTGGCGTATGCGGAGCGGACTGCGTGGATCCTGGAACGGTTCGCTGAAGTGTTCCCCAATTATCTGTTCCACTCCTACGACGGCAGCTATGCGGACCTCCCCCCCGCCGAGGTTGCGGCAAGTATGGGTGAGCACGGGGGCGGCGGCCGTCTACCGAAAGGCGCGGTGAAGCATGCGTACGGGCTGAACGAGTACGAGGATCACTCGAAGCTCTACAACGGATTCTGGGGCGCGGGGCGCCTGGACACCCACGGCAAGGGCAGCGGCGCCGGCGCGCTCCTGAACATGACGGTGGCGCTGGACCTGATCCGCGAGGCACAGAATCCCGACGGCCGAGCGGTGGTGGACGACGAGACGGCACAGCGGATCCTGGATGACCTGCTGGTTCCCGGGTGCGAGGACATGGAGCACTGGGACAACCTGACAAACCTGGGTGTGGTGACGTTCTCACTCTCGGCGGCCGTGGGTCTGCTGCTAGACCAGCCGAAGCGCTTGCACCGGGCGATCGACGGTCTGAACCGGATGATGGACGAGCGCTACCACTTCGACGGGTTCTACGCGGAGACACCGGCCTATGCGAACACGAATTTCCACACGGTGCGGGAGCTGCCGGACCTGCTGTTAGGATACCCTGACCCGGATGGAAATGGAACACTGAATCCCTTTGCGAGCGGGCACTTCAACCTGGCGATGCTCTCTATGGTGCGGTTCCTCGCGCCCGGAAACCGGCTGCCGGTGATCGGCGACACGCACAGCGGGACCACGGTGTACAGCGCCTTCATCGACGTGCTGGCCGCACGGTTGGGGGGGCCCTATTCTGCGCTGTTGGAGACGATCCAGGAGAAACCGCTACAGGAGATGGGCAGCGAATATGCCTTCTGGTTCCGTCCCGCCGATATGACGGCTGATGGCCAGGCGGAGATGCCGCTGCGGACGGAGTGGTTCCCGGGGTGGCACGTGGGCGTGTTGCGCGGCGGAAGTGAAGCGCAGGACACAGCACTGTACCTCGACGGCAACGAGAACGCGCGGACGCTGGAGACCAACCACCGTCACCGGGACGTGCTGAGCCTCAGCGCGTATGTGTTCGGGCGTGAGTTGGTGACGGACCGGGGGTATTTCTCAGGGAGCTCGCAACTGACACCGGACGGCCGGTCCGGCCAGAACTGGGCGCGGACAACACAGTCTCACGTACTGGTTGTGGTGGACGAGGAGGACCAGGCGGAACGCGGGTGCGGGTCAGACCTGGAGCTGTTCGGCACGGCACCGGGGATCGAGGTAATCCAAGCGAGTGGCGTGAACGTCTACCCGCAATGCGAGGCGTACCGACGGACAAACGCGGTAATCCAGACACCGGCAGGGGATCCCTACTTCGTAGATGTGTTCCGGGTGACCGGCGGCCGTACACATCAGTACAGCTTTCACTGCGAGGGCACGCTAAAGCAGGTGTTACCCGAGACTCCGGAGGCTGAGCCGGCGGAGCTATCCGAGGTGTGGACACAATGGGTGGACAACCCTCGGGCCGTGGTGCCCGAGACACCGCACACGCTGAAGTGGCAGGACGAGGACGTGAGCCTGGACCTGATGCTGCTGAACGGCCGGGAGACAGTGGACCGGATCGTGATCACGGACGCTCCGGGCTGGCGCAAGGCATCGATGGAGGAGTTCGCGAAGCCGTCGATCCAGCAGATCCTGGCGGAGCATCGGGCAACGGATGAGAAAGAGAAGCTGACAACACAGTACGCGGCCGTGATCGTGCCCTACAAGGGCGGAGCCTCCCCGGTGCAGTCGGCGCGGCTGTTGGCAAACGAGCCTTCGACCGGTGTGGTGGCAATCGAGGTGCGGTTCGCGGACCGGACAGACATTGTGATCTCCACCCTGGACGGTGAGAGCAGAGACTACGGGCTGGTGACGGCGGCCGGGGCCTTCGCGTTCGTGTCGATTGACGGAAACGGGAACGCGACGCAGGGCTATTTGCTGAACGGGACGCGGCTGGCGTGCGGGAAGATGGACCTGCGTTTGGAGGCAGGGAGCACGAGGCTCGATGTCGCCTCGGTCGACGGGCAGACGATCCGGCTGACGGCCCCGGTGCCGAAGGGGCTTGGAGAGCCGGGCACGTATCTGCTGGTGCAGGGGCCTGCCCGGCGATATAAGGAGCACAATACGCCACATCCGGTGACGGGGTTCGAGATAGAGGCGAGCGACGGGAGTGAGATCACGGTGCGAGACTATCCGGTGCCTGACTGCCGGGAAGTGATACTGCTGAACTCCTGCTGGGAGGAGAGATAAGGGTGGTGATTCAGATACGCCGCGCAACGTCCTTGCAGGAGCTCTTCAGGAACACACCGGAAACTGTTCCACTTGGCCACCACAGCGCGTCGATCTGGAAGCCGTCCACAGATCCTCCACTTTTGTTATCGAGGAAGCACCCTGCGTTTCGCTTTACTGCCTGACGCGCCCTGAGCACACAGCCCGGATCTGCCACCACGCCCTTTTCGAAATTTTTTACCTTCTTCAGCACGTCTTCCCGGTATCAAATCGGGTGACACAACCAGTTGGGAGTACTGATGACCAACCAAACCGACCGCCCAAACATCCTCACAATCCTCTCCGACCAGCACTCCAAACATTTCCTGGGTTGTTACGGTAACGACATCGTCCGAACGCCGCGCCTGGATCAGCTGGCATCGGAAGGCATGCGCTTTTCAGATGTCTACACCGGCTCCCCGGTTTGCTGTCCAAGCCGAATGACCTTCATGACCGGCCGAACGCCCAGTCGCAACCGCGTCTGGAACAACAACCAGATCCTGAACTCAGCGATCCCCACCTGGGCGCATACCCTGGGCATCGCAGGCTACGAAACCAGCCTCCTGGGGCGCATGCACTTCGAGGGGCACGACCAGTATCACGGTTTCGAGAATCGTCCCATCGGCGAAATGTTCGCCGTCTCCCCCGGCACATTTCGTGGCGAGAAATATCCTTCCGGACAAGACAGGAAAGTGATGGAACTCTCCGGCCACGGTACCACCACCTATCAGTGGATGGACGACCGGATCACGGAAGCCACCTGCGAATATCTTCACGCTCATAAGGAAAGTGACCGCCCGTTTGCCGCGGTCGTCGGCTATGTCCTGCCGCATTGCCCATTTGTCGCCCCGAAGGACCTCTTCGAATACTACTACGACCGCGTGGACATCCCCGATGTCGAAGACGACCAGCCCGCCATGGCACGCTGGTACCGAAAGTCTCGACGCATTGACGAACCGCTGCCCGAAGAGCGAACCCGAATCGCCCGTGCGGCCTACTTCGCCCTGTGTGAATATACCGACCGACTTGTGGGACAACTGCTGGATTGCCTGGAGGAAACGGGCCTCGCGGAGAACACACTGGTCATCTACGCATCGGACCACGGAGAAATGGCTGGCGAGCACGGCTGCTGGACGAAAAACACCTATTACGAAGGGAGCGCCGGCGTACCGATGATCGCCCGACTGCCGGGATCGGTCCCTGCGGGAACGACCACCGACGCCGTTTGCAATCTCATGGACCTGGGCCCAACATTCGCGGACATCGCAGGAGCCGAAGATCTACCGGATTGGAACGGGCGCTCGCTCTGGCCCATCCTCACCTCCGGGAACAGGGACGGCTGGGTGAACGAAACCTTCAGCGAAGTCGTCGACAATTCGATGGACCCGAAGGTACCCTCACGAATGATTCGATCGGATCAGTGGAAACTGTGGGTAGATCAGGAGATTCCCGGAAAGGAGCCGAACGTGGCGCTGTTCGATCTCGAAGCGGACCCTGGGGAAATCCACAACCTCGCGGACGATCCCGCACACGCCAATACTCGAGACCGACTGCTGGGACGGGTGATGGAGGGATGGGATCCCGATGCGATTCGTAAGGAATGTGTGGACCTGGAGGAGGACTACAGGATGATCGTCAAGTGGGGACAGGCCGTGCGTCCAGAAATCCCGGAACAACTGAAACCGCCGCCGGCCAGTATCGAGGACGATGTGCAGATACTATGATTCCCAACAAGGCGGTATGGAGAACCTTCTGATACACTTTGGCATTTGGATCCTTGAATTGGGCATACTCAATCACTATGCCCAGCTCGCCCACTCCCCTTGCTCCATCGATTGACCCGGCAGTTCCACATAGATCAAGCCTTCGTACAAAAACGCCTGCCACATCTTCCTCCGCTGCAATCATCTGTCCCATCCTCAGGCTGACCAGAACCTTCCTCCCTGGTCCAATCTGATATACAAATCCATTGGCGTGTGAATTCGATGCATCTTCTGCTCTTCCAGAGCGTCTACCAGAATACCCGCAAAGAACCCGAATGTAACGCTGTTCGACCTCAAAGCCGACCTTGGGAACCCAGACGCGATTCGAAACGAATGTGTGGACCTGGAGAAGGAATACAAAATGATCGTTAAGTGGGGGCAGACCGTGCGTCCGGCAATCCAGGAACAACTGAAACCGCCTCCGGCCGAGATCGAAGACGACGTACAAAAACTATGATTTCTATTTTTTAAATTTCACCTACGAACAGATTTTTTATTTACTTTTCAGTATTAATATTCGAATAAACAGATCCAGTTACTTTCACTGGTGCCAATTGTTGAAGCTTGGCGCCATCAATAGATCACTACGCGGGAGATCTCACGTCTAAAGAAATTAAGAAATCCAAGGTTGCCGCATGGAGCACATTGGAAGATCGCAAACCAGCATATGCTCTGGTGGCCAATGTAGACCTGGTGGTGGTTCGGTACGACGACCAGGTAACGGTTTTATACGGTCGATGTCTACATCGGGGAGCACTGATGGCAGATGGGCATGTAGACGGGCAAAATTTAATCTGTGGCGTTCACCAATGGGACTATCGGATGGATACGGGGGTGAGCGAATATGATAATGATGAGGTGTTGCAGAAGTTTACGGCGTGGGTCGACAATGAGGATGATGCCGTCTATGTGAATGAGGCGGAAATCGCTGAATGGCACGATGAGCATCCACAGGCGTATAACCGCGATACTTATCTGGGATTGTATGCAGACCACGAAGGCACCAAGGCAGAGCCGTTTACAAGTTATATAACTGAACTGGCGACAAATGGTCTGGAAGGCATTGGACACCACGGCAACGTATCGGCAATGGGCATTCCATTGACTGATTTTCCGCGTATGGATTCGGTACAGATTTTGACGGGACAGTTTGCCACCAAACCGCGGCTGGATGATGCACTCATAGATACCGATGTGGTCATCGGCCCCAATGCGAAGAAATCGCTGCGTTTGGAGATTCCTATTTTTGTGAGTGATATGAGCTATGGGGCACTCAGCGAAGAAGCAAAAGTGGCATTGGCCAAGGGCGCCGAGCTGGCGGGTACCGGTATTTGCTCGGGTGAAGGGGGCATGTTGCCGGATGAACAGCGAGCCAATTCACGATACTTCTATGAGCTGGCGTCGGGGTATTTTGGGTGGGGATTGGACAAAGTGGCTGGCTGTCAGGCGTTTCACTTTAAGGGTGGACAGGGTGCTAAGACCGGAACAGGTGGGCACTTGCCTGGCGAAAAAGTGGTGGGGAAAATTGCTGAGGTAAGGGGCCTGGAACCCGGGACGCCTGCGATCAGTCCTTCGACGTTTAAAGATCTATTTACCACGAAGCATTTTCGCAATATTTCCGATCAGGTGCGTGAAGTATCAGGCGGAATTCCCATCGGGTTTAAGATGTCGGCGCAGCACATTGAAGCTGATATCGATTTCGCACTGGAAGCCACTGCAGATTACATCATTTTGGACGGACGCGGTGGAGGCACAGGCGCCGCGCCGGAGATATTCAAGAAGAACATCAGCATCCCAACTATGATTGCACTTGCGCGTGCTCGAAAACATCTGGATCTGCGTGGCAGGAATGACGTTTCGTTGATCATCACCGGTGGATTGCGCACAGAATCGGACTTCGTGAAAGCAATGGCTATGGGCGCAGATGCCGTGGCCGTGGCCAATTCGGCGCTTCAAGCGATCGGCTGTTTGGGAATGCGGGCCTGTCACTCCAACAATTGCCCCGTGGGCATTGCGACTCAGAAACCAGATTTGCGGTCCCGGTTGTTGGTGGACGAGTCCGCCGAGCGATTGAAGAATTATTTTGAGGCAACGGTTGAACTGATGAAAATTCTTGCCCGTGCGTGCGGCCATTCTCATTTGGATCAATTCTGCATGAACGATTTAACGACCTGGGATCGAGATATCGCGTATATGACGGGCGTGAGCTATGCGGGTGTGACGCCACTGTAAATTCAAGTCGCGGGCTCAAATGGTCTGTCGTGTTGGTTTATGTATTCTATAGCCTGGAGTGCATCGATGATTATCATTTCAGCAATGTCGAACGATCGTTTCATTGGCAGTGGCGATGGAATGCCGTGGAATGTGCCTGAGGAGTACGCACAATTCTTGAAGCTTGTGGACGGACAGGCAGTGATTATGGGTCGAAAGTCGTTTGATATTTTTGGCCCGGACATGGAAACTACCGAGAATTTTGTGGTGACGCGTTCAGGGGAAAAGATAAGCGGTGCAACAGTGTGTGGCAGTATTGAGGAAGCGGTGGAAAAAGCGGAAGCAACGGGCAGAACTGTTTTTTGCGCGGGTGGAGGCAGTATCTATGCACAAACGATACCCCTGGCTGATTCGATGTATCTGTCGTTTATAAAGGGCGACTTTACCGGAGATACAAAGTTCCCAGATTTTGATGAGAGAGAGTGGGAGATCGAGAAGCGCGAAGACCATGCCAGTTTTGAGTTTGTGGTATACAAAAGAAAATAGAGCGACTGCATCAACCTTTGAGCGAGTAGGACGCGTACATCTTATGATTGCCGATGAAGAGTCAAGTGTGCGCAATTGACAGATATTGTCAGAACTTTCCTCACACCCTGGTCAGATGCAAAACCGCGGGACCCTCAAACGGTGGCTCCACCATATGCTGAGTTCCGCCGGCCAGCCTTGTGCCCGGGTGATCGACCTCCCCGATTGGATCAAACCACATACCTCTGAATTCTTGTTCAGTATCACCAAGATCCAGAGTGAACCTCCCCGAATCAGGCTGAAGAACCAGATACGTTTCCCCCGGAGAAACCAAAGCATACTTCGTACTCGACACATCTCTCCTTGGTGTGGCAATAGACAGGTCTATTCGTTCGGAGAACCTCCGCGTCTGTCCAAGGGCTGGACGTGCGGATAGGATGGATGCTCGGACCGTGTCGTTCACCCAATGTTCTCCCGTGGGATCATCCAGAGGGTCCATGTAGATCGGATTGTATCCTCGACAGAACGCTTTCCATACCCAGACAGCGTCTCCGCCCACGGCAAAAATATGATCGGTATCCAGAAGCACCACCTTCTGTCCATCCGCTTCAGGTGGATCGGTACCGTAAGGATAGTGTTGCCCGACACGTGGTGGCGAAATCCAATCCGCAGGACTCTCGAAAATCCACCTGGCGTACTCGCGACTTGCCCCGTAAAACGAAGTCATTCCCACAGGATGCTGTAACGGTTTCTGCCTTTCGTAATCCTGGACATACCGAATCATATGGTATTGCCAATCGCAGGATTTCGGTTCGATTTCGTTCCCGATTTCGTAAAGCACATTGTCCAGATCGTTAACGGTATCCACAACCTGACGCACATATGCTTCCTGAAGGCGTGTTACCTCGGGCACTACGAGCCTGTGCACCTCCTCGCCTTCGTCATCCTCGTTTGTGTCTCCATCGATCCCATTGATGTTGTTGTTCCGGTTGAAAGGGTGCCCTGCCCATGGGTTTCCTGGCAGGGGGTTTTTCTTTTCTCCATGGTCCATCCGCATCGAACTCCAACCCTGGAAAAGCATGATTCCCACATACATGCCTCTTGCCCGAGCCGATTCTACCCGTTGACGAAGACGCCTGAAGTACGCTTCATCGAAATACTCCAGATCAAATTTTGGCTTCCCATCCAGTGCCTCACCCGGACCCGTGCGTTGGTACGGGAGCGGCTGGAACCGGAGGTCTTTTCGGGTCCAGGGCGCCCAGCATGCTTGCTCCCAATTCCACATCCGAATGAAATTGTGGTTGAGATCCTGCAGCAGATCCAGGTACCCGTCCCAATCGAAAACCGGTGGTGGATCACCTGAGCCAAAATCCTGAAGGTTTCCCCAGGTGTGAGACCCGGTCAGATAAACGGGCTTTCCTTCACCATCTGCGAAGTACCGTGGATTCTTCTGGTGCGGTGAAAGAGGTCCCATACCCACAGACAGTGCTCCGGATTGTGTTTGGTTTTGGATACTCATCTCATTCAAAAATATTTGCGAGGACTTCTTCAGAGGTGATATTCGGCCCCGCCTTCGGACTGATCAGGACCTTCTTCCGCTGACCCAGCTTGATATACAAATCCATCGGAATGTGAATGCGATACATCTTCTCATCTTCCAGCTCGTCGATCTGAACATCCGGAAAGCTCAATAGCTCTCTCGTCACGCCCCATCTTGTCCACAGCTCCCTCATCTCCGAACCCGGAACACCCCCCGTCATCGTCTCGATCCTTTGGTGCTGAGTGCGGAAATCCGCCTGCGTATAGAACTCTGGATTGTACGCTCTCAGGAAATTGAAATCGTAGCCCCACATCCCCCTGTCCTCCGGCCCCCACCAGATGGCGAAATCCGCACCAGACGATCGTTTCATAATCTCCAGGTGTGTCATTGCGAGATTGGATCGATCCCTGATCTGATTTGGCATATGCTGTTCTGATCCAGGTACCTCGATCCAATTCCAATTCTCGTCGAATTGCATTTGCCGGCTGATGCGATTGTCCAGTGTCTGAACGGCCAGATCCGCCTGGCTGATCCGATCGAATCCTTCGGACCCAACCAGAAACGACTGAGGCGCCCCGCAGAACGCATCAAATTCATCTGCATCCACAAATGGTGCGATAAGATATACCAGCCGCTGAGGGTGACTGGGGTTGGGATGCAGCAGGCTCAACACTTGATTCTTTAGCGAAATATCCGGACGTCCATCCACGGACAGTGTGTTGTCTCTGATGGTGATCGGGAGATCCGGTAGGATTTCACGAATCATCATGTTCTCCCGAGGGCTTCCAATCAAAATCAAATTGCAGTTTTCGTTCTCCTCAGACGTCATGGCGGTATCGGCGACAACTGGGAAACGATCTCGCAGGGGTGTGTACGTCGGCCCGCCATAGAACGCAAGTTTCTCTGCTGCCGTTTTCAACTTCTCACTGTGCTCCGCATCAGCGCCTCCCGTTCCATAGACGACCAGAAGCGGTTCTCCCTGATACAGATTTGCGGCTGCTCCGGCCTCGTAGTATCGCTTCGAACGTGATATCGTGTTCGCCCGGTCCACCAAATGCCATCGGCTATCCTTCATTTGACAGTCAATTTCTCCTGTGACACCCGAGACGGAGATTCGGCTACCACTGATCTCGATTGCATCGAGTTTACCTCTATCTCCCGGTACTTCATCGAGCGCTATAGATAGTCGCAAAACATTCTCTACCTCGATCTTCACCACCCCTTGGTCATTGGAGGACACTATGGATGCTTTGACTGAAGCCCGTCGATGCGGATCCTGAAATTCGCGAATATGAATCCAGTAGGACTTCCCCAAGCCGGGCGTCTCGCACTCATGCGTGATCGCAAACGGAGATCGATTTAAGGACTGCTCCAGAAGCCATTTCAGAATGGCATTGTGAGGTTTGGGCACGGAATGACCGGTCAACGCATATTCGTGCATTTCTACGGGACAACCCAGATCCTTGAACTTTTCATACTGGACCCAGGCATTGCAAATGCTGGAGGTCCAGTCCTCGGTCCCGTGATGAATTGCTACCGGCAGATTTTTGAAATTCACCAGCGGGTAACTATTCCCGAGTGCCACCATGGGGAGCACCGCAGCGAACACGTCTGGAAATTGTGATGCAAGATGCATGGCCCCGCTCGCACCGGCCGAGAATCCAGCCAGATAAACTCGATCCGGATCCACAGGATAGTGCCGCTTCATGAAATCGACAACCTGCATAGCATCATATGCGGAAATCGATCGGAATCCCCAGATACCGTTACGGGAAGGTCTGACCTGAATAAATGGATACCTGTCGGACGGCGGTACTGCAGGCCCTCTTCCAAGCACAACAAGCAGCGGATACGTATCCAGACTAGTCACAGCAGGCAGTTGTACGCCAAACGGAACCCCGTCTCCTCCCACGTGATCGAAGTACATCTCGACAAACTTCGAATTCCACCGGATAGGTGCAGCCTCTCCCGTGATCAGCGATTTCCAGAGCGCAAGCACATCGGTCTTGAAATGGGCCTGGTAATCGGAAAAAGCGGGTTCACATGCCTGTACATCGGATGCATCGAGTGCCAGCAAACGCCCAAGATCCTGAAAGAAGTGACTCAGGGCTTCTTCCGGAACATCGCCGCTTCGTATCACGCCGTAAACGTGCGCAAGTACGCCTCTGTGACGCTTGATGTGGTCAGGCATCTGGGGAGGGTCATCCCAACGCTTCTCTATACTCAGTTCAGAGCACCAGGTGTCAAGTGTCTCCCTCGCTGCCGAATCCTGTCCGCAAAAGGCCATACTGGATCCACCGATTAAAATGAAAGCCGCGAGCATGAACATTCTCACGCGCGTTATTATTCTCCGAAGTCGTCTGAACCGGGATGTGGTCACAGAGACGCCTTTCCACCCCGAACCGATGCCCCCAGCCAGGATGCGAAATCCTTACCTGCACCAGAGGTTAAGACAAATTCTTTCGGCGCTTGGCCGTAGGCCCGCCTTACTGATTCATAATGGACGTTGATGTCCTCCTGTGTGGCCGCACAATTCCGACCATCTACCAAGCCTTCGATCCTCAAGGGCCGAGGCGCCAGCGCAGCTGCCACATCGCACAGATCCCCCGCAGTCAAAGCCCCGGGCACAACCGCATCGTGCGGAACATAGCAAAAGACGTTATTCAGAAGCGATACATATCCCACCAGCATCCCTCGAACACTTACCGCAGCCACATCGTCCTCATAGAGCGCCCCGAAGAGCGCAAGCAGACCGCCCATGGGTTCAGATTGCACCGGTGAATCGTCCCCGCCCATCAACGGATCATCAAAACTGGTTGGATTGGTATCGGCAAACGAATCGCCCCATAGAGCGAATCGGCTTGTCTCAGTGTTCGATCGAAGATATGCCAGAACAGACCGAACATCCCGCAGCCGTGACCCGAGCAAAGTCTGCCCCAACATCAGCTCTGCTGCAGAAATCGCGGTGCCCTCCGTCCGAGGCTGTCTGGAAGAATCCGGACGGGTTTCACCTGTTCCCCTCACATCTGCCAGACAAACCGCGATGCCCTCGCTCAGAAGCCCGCCGATCTCCTCTGCCCGCTCCTCCAGAAATCGCTCTTTCCCGTCCTGAGCTAGCCCAATGACGATCGGACATCCCCTGGACTCTCCTTCCGGCCGAAACAGGAGCATCGGGACCAAAATATTCGGTTCTACCTCCAGTGCGATCCGCTCAAAAGCAAACTCTCCCGCAAAGCCGCTATCGTGGGAACGCACTGTCAAATCCACCGGATCAATATTGCCCAGCAAGTTCCCCCATGCGTCTCGTAACCGCTCTTTCTCCTGACCGGGCGACAGACCTGCAAGCGAATCCCTGAAGCTCCTTGCACGATGTGCACCGATCTCTCTCAGCGCTTCGTGCATGGGACGCAACCCGATCTCTTCCCTAATTTCAGAGGTAAGACACGCCAGATCTTCTTCCGGCAGCCGTTCCTGCAGCTCTCGTTCAGGTGGTACGATCCCGAACCATTTCTCCAACGCGGAATAGATCCGTTGACGATGCACTGGACCAATATTGTTGCAGTGGCTCGCCTCTGGGGGCCTACCCGTCAACAGTCCGGTGCCGTGTGTGAAATCCAGATTCTCCCTTGCGTCATAAAGACCGTATAACTTCTCCAGCCGCTTCCAAACGGGATCCCGCTCCCTGTCCCAACTGAACTCGTGTGCATAAATCAGCCGCCGAGGTGCGATTGCTGCTACCATCACCCAGGGCAGGAAACCGTTCCGCCCGCTCAATCGCAGGTTGCGTGTGGACTCCCATCCCGCACTCCCCAGATAATTGAACGACGTGTCGGAGTCCTCCGGAAGTGGATACGGCGACTCCGGCTGTGGCCCTCCGAAATTGAAAGGAACCGCGCAGGTGATACGAGAATCCAGTGCCGCTGCCACGGCAGCCGGATCTCCACCTCCAGCCACAGACCCCATCACGATCACCTTGTCCTGATCAGCTCCATCCCGACCCAGAAGCAGATCCACGCCTCGCATGATATCACGGACCATCCACCCCATCAGGCTCTCACCGATCACGTGCAACTGAAGGCCACTGAAGTGACGGAACCAGTAATCCTGCCTCGCTCCAGGCGTGTGGTCCCTCCGGTCCCCATAACAGAATTGATCCATCACCAGCACCATACATCCGGAACGTGCCCACAACATACCCATATCCTGGAGCTCCCCCTGAGTCTTGGGATTGTGATGGCTGTGTACCAGCAGAATGGAAGGCATCCTCTCGCCCGGTGGGGACGGCAGGTAGAGATTGGCCGTCACGTAAACCCCGGGCCGGCTCTCATAGATCACCTTCTCAACACTAAATCCATCTGCCTCGATCGTCCCGGTGACTCTGGTGTTCAGTGCTACAGGTCCAGGAGGGAATGCACCCAGCGATCCGCGTAGCGCCTCGATCCTTTGATCACGAAAGACCTCCCAATCCTCCCGGCTGCAAATCTCATCCCAGGCCGCCACATCTTTCCGGTTCTCCTCGCCACATCGCCTGTCCGCATCTTCTCTCAGCATCCCGGCAAGCGCAAGTCGCTCCTCATTGGAGAAAATGCGAGTCTCCAGCGATCGAAGTTGTCCAGCATCAATTGGATTCATATATCAATCACCTCATCAATGGGGTCAAAGTGTAGAATAAAACCTCCGCTGAGCAAAATACAAGGAGAACTCTGTGGTGATGAGGAACGGATCCCATCACCGGCTTGTTTTAGGGTGTGGACCTCAGTTTCATCGGTGAAAACCTACAGCGCCCGCTTCGCGTCAGATCCTCCTGAGAAAATTGAACGGAGGTTCAGCCTCGTGTGGCAATGGGCGACCTCACGTACACTGTTGTCGAGTGAATTGATTTCTGCTATTTTTACCGAAGGCGGTTTCAATCCCAATGCCTGAACAGGTTCGCCAGAACCTTGATGGGATAAATACAGGTCATTCGAGACAACTTCGAAAGGATTGACGACAACCGCAGTATTTCTAGCCCGGACAATCTCAGCCTTGAGATATTCAGCGTGCGCATTGCATATCACCCAGCGCACAGGAAACCATCTTTAGCCGGGGGTTTCAATCATGAACCTGAGCCGCTCTGTAGCGAACAAGCTAAGAAATATTCCCATTTCTGTCCGACTGGTTCGATATTTTCGCCCGATTCTGGTCAGCTGTTCTCTTCCTTTGCTGATAGTATTCCTGTCGTGCTTCTTTGGGCCCTCCATCGTAATCGCGGAAGGTCCTCGATCCCAGGAACAAGCACACCGATCCTTCACCCCCCACCCACTGCCCTCCTGCCGCAGCTTTTGGATCACTGAATTCGGCTTATACAACGGATACCGAAACAACGAAAGATCCTGGTCATTGATGTGGGAATTGGGCCACATGTACAATCGGAACGAGAAGCGTGCCATTGGTGCGAGCTTGATGATGGCAGCCAACGACGACGCATTTCGGCTCGCAATGAAGGCGCGTCTCCGCAGATGGCTCACGCCCACCGTAGCTCTTGACCTTGCCCCAGGGATCATCATTCTACAAACGGACTATGATCTGGAAATGAAAGCTCGCCTTGGCTTAACCGCGCACGCAGGCCTGAGTGTGCGAGATTGGTTTGGAGTTTTTGCACAGGCAGAATATGTTAAGCGTGGGGCCGTACTGCACTTTGGGATGAGGTTGGGTGCCTGGCCAGGCGTGGTTACCGCAGTGGCGTTACCCATATTGGGCTTTATGGCTGCCGCGTCCGACGAATCTTGAGTTGGGCCAATGCCCCTTATCTGCAAAGACCCCGCCGGCATTTGTCAGCGGGGTCTTTCGCTGTATACTCCTTTATCCATTCACTCAGACCACGAAGATACGGGACCCGAATCCACCAACCGGGGGGGTGCAGCTGCGGACAATTCTCCTGTCGACGATTGAATGAAGGTTGGACTTGATAATTCCTATCGATATCAATATCGTTCCTCAGCACTTTCTCTTGACGGTGTCGCATCGACCATCGGGCCGGTAACTTCCCACGCACCTCTCAGGCGGTTGTATTCAGTCGTTAGGACTAACCGACAAATCTCCAACTGAGGCACAGAATGGCATACGATGAGGTCCTGGCAGAACGGATTCGAGACATTTTAGGAAAACGGGGTGACACTGAAGAGAAGAAGATGTTTGGTGGCTTGTGTTTCATGCTTTCCAGTCACATGTGTTGTGGCATAGTCGGCGATAGGTTGATGGCCCGTGTGGGGCCGGAGCATTACGAAGACCTTCTGGCTAAGGATCATGTTAAAGAAATGGATTTCACAGGCAGATCCATGAAAGGTTATATCTATGTGAATCCACCGGGAATCGAAGATGATTCCGAACTGGCTGAGTGGCTGAAGGTATGCACTGACTTCGTCGACTCGTTGCCGCCAAAAAAACCAAAAAAGAAGAAGTAGACCCGCTCACCGAGAGGTCACCCATGCCAACAAGATCGCTCAAAGTCACCATCAACGGTACCGGGTTCGCCGGAGACTTCACCGCGCGAGCCTACGGAATGATCCCGCACCAGAACGGCGTCGAGATCGAGCTGGCAGGCGTCTGCTCGGGTCACGTCGAAAATGCAAGAGAGTTCGCCGATAGACATAGTGTATCACAGGTATTCGAGAGCCATGAAGAAATGGTCAAAACCATCAAACCGGACATCGACAACGTGGCCTGCGCCAACTTCGCCCACGGAGCATACACCGCAGAGGCGGCCGAAGCCGGAGCGAAGCTCGTAATGCTCGAAAAGCCGCCTGTCATATGGCCGGGGTATCCCGAGGGACGAGAGGCAACCGCAGAAATACGCAAACGAGAATCCATGGAATACCTCGCAACCGTACTGGACACTGTTCGAGCAAACGGCACAAAACTTCTCTATGGCGAGAACTTCATCTACTTCGACGGTTTGATGGGCCTCGTGAAGATTCTCGAGCAGGCTCGCAAAACAGGCAAGGGAAAAGTTCTATTTCAGTCCGGCATCTGTGGTCACCAGGGCTCGCACGCGCCAGCCTACGACACGCCATCCCTCTCTGGTGGAGGCGCGCTCTTCAACAAGGCATGCCATCCTCTGGGTGCGATCCTCTACCTCAAACAGGTGGAAGGACTCCTTGAATCCGGAACACCGATTAGACCGGTCAAAGTCTCGGCCCTTGCCCTCCAGGTACTCAAACATCAACCAGAAGCCTCGGGCGAACACTTCCGTGTTATGCAGAACGTGGACGACTTCTCACGAATTACAGTCGTCTTCGAGGATCACACCCTTGCCGAAGTCTATGGCTCTGACCTGAACATCAGCGGCATCCGAAATGAGCTCTCGGTGATCACCGATTTCGCACAATACGACATACGGGCGAATCCCAACAGCGGCAACGAACTCTTTATGCCGGACGGATCTGCAGCTGGCAATCTCCTGTTCAGGGAAAAGCTACCTACCCCGCAGGGCACCTCCTTCCCGGTCCCGAAACAGGGTCATGCCCACGGTTATGTCAATGAAGTCGAAGACGCGGTCGCCTGCGCACTGGATCCGGACAGGTACCCTCAGTCGGGCCCCCTTATGGCCTGGGACTCGATGGCCGTCCTGATGGCAGGTTACGAGTCGAACGAGAAGGACTCCGCATTCGTAGACATCACCGAATACACCGCGGGCAGAACGTTCGAAGCGTCAGAAATGCCCTCACCAGATGCGATCGCAAACGTCTTCCTGACAACCTGATCTTGCATAATCAAGGGAGTAGAATCTCCTGAAACCCGACTGGGCAAGGAGAGCCAATGCCGTTCCCGATCATGCTTACCTTTGACCTCGACGCCGAAACCAGCGCGCTCGCACGAGACTCGGACAACGCGAATCGGCCTGGTGTGTTATCCATCGGGCAATATGGTCCAAAAGTTGGGCTCCATCGTCTCCTGAACCTGCTCCGTGAAGAGACGATACCGGCCACCTTTTTCGTACCTGGCTGGGTGATTGACAATTACCCAGCCGCACTCGAGGCGATTGTCGCCGCCGGACACGAGGTCGGGCATCACGGATATACACATCAACCACCCCGGACATTTTCCAATCTGGATGAAGAGGAAGATGAGTTGGTAAGGGGTATCGAGTGCGTGACACGCGTTACCGGTAAAAAACCACGGGGCTACCGTTCGCCATCGTGGGACTTCTCGCCACACACGGTATCGCTTCTGGAGAAGCACGGCTTCCTGTATTCGTCAAACCTGATGGATGACGACGCACCCTACCTGCACATCATCGATGGGCGACCGACCAAACTTGTCGAGCTCCCCATCCAGTGGATGAACGATGACGCTCCTTTCTTCTCGTTCAGCTCGGGGAGCGAGCGTCCCATACAACCTGCAAGCCATCCATATGAGATCTGGACCGAAGAATTGCAGGAACTTTACAATGAAGACAAGATATTCGTACTGACGATGCACCCACAAGTCTCCGGACGCCCCAGTCGTGTCGGAATGTTGAGACGATTCATCGCCTTCGCGCGCACGCTGGAGAACCTGGAATTCCGTCAGTGCCAAAGTGTTGCAGCGGAATTCCTTGGCTCGTAAGAAATATGGGATCAGCCACCCAAGAGTAGGAACGCGGACCAAACAGTACAAGCGCCGTTAGCGAAAATTCCTGAGGGCCGGAAATCCGTTCCTCAGGAAGGAGTTGCTAAGACCTCAGGGCACTTCTTTCAATCGAATCTCACAGTGCATTGAAGGAACAAAAATGCGAATAGGAATCGCTGCATTCTCCCACGAGACGAATACATTTGCAATTGAGCACAACGACGCGATGGACAAGGTCCACATTCGGAAGGGTCAAGAACTGTTGGAGGGAGCTCACCCAAAGAGTTTCATAGGCGGGTTCTCCGAATCCGCCGCGAGTTCAGGCGCGGAAATCGTCCCCACGGTTGGAATCGGATTTGCACACGGTGGCCTGATTCACGCCGATATCTTCGAGCAATGCACTTCCCTGATCGTCAAAAGTTTGATGGAGGCGGCACCCCTGGATGGAATCTACCTTGCGCTTCACGGCGCTGCCGTAGCGGAAGATCCCCACACCGATGCGGAAGGCAATTTGGTCCGCGCCATCCGCGACATCTACAAGAACATTCCCATAGTCGCCACTTACGATTTCCACGCCATCATGAGCGAGTACGAAGCCGAGTCCCTCGTCCCCTTCCCCAACAATACCAATCCCCATATCGATGGCTACGAACGTGGAATCGAGGCATGTGAATGCCTTGTACGGAAGCTCAAAGGGGAGATACAGCCGATTACACGCCGTGTACTGGTCCCCATTATCGGCCCAAACATAGGTCAAAGCACCTGGTCGCACCTTCCGGACCAGGAAGCCCAGCTGCCGCTCTACAAACTGAACGTCAAACGCGAAGAGATCGAGACCCTACCAGGCGTACTGAACGTGACCATTCTTGGTGGATATGGATATGGAGATTCGCCCGATGTGGGAATGAGCATTCTGGCAACAACGGACAATGATCCCGCTCTGGCAGATCGAGTCGCCAGAGAACTCGCACTTGACCTATGGAAAATGAGGGAAGAGCTGCTTTCGGTTCGCCCGGTCCACAGCATCGACAAGGCCGTTGAAATGGGGATGGCTCGGGACGAGAAACCCGTTTTACTGGTCGATCTGGGCGATGATCCCGGGAGCGCGTGCTCTGCGGACAGCCCTGCTGTTCTTGAAAGCCTCATTCGCCTCAACGCAAGCGACTGCGTGCTCACGATCAGGGATTCCGAGGTCGTTCAGGCGGGAATGGAAGCCGGAGTAGGGAAAACCCTGACTATGGATGTGGGAGGCAGGATCGACCAGCGGTTTTACAGTCCAGTGCCTGTAACAGGTCATGTCCGGTCAGTCGACGACGGCAACTACATGATTCTCGGCCCAACCCACGGGGGATGGAGCCGAAACGTCACACGAGAGGCCTACCGTGAGGCCAATGTGGGGCCTCGGGTGGTGCTTCGCATAGGCGACAAGATCGACGTTGTGTTCTCCACGAATCGAACGGGGAAGGATCGGGACTTCTTCAAGAGCGCCGGCATCATCCTCGAAGAAAAGCAAATCATCGTCGTGAAATCAAACCAGGCACACAGGGCCTCATTCGACCCAATCGTCGCCAGCACCATTGAAGTTGACACGCCGGGCGCGAGTACGGTTGACTACTCCCGTTTGCACTACCTACATATGAATCGACCCATCTGGCCCATCGATAGAGACATGGTCTGGGAGCTTTAGAGGCCCTATCGGGTCCGTCACCTAACGCTGCCCACGGTGGATTCATGGTGAACTGGCGATTCTGTCCCATACCTCTATTCGAGGCTTTCATGGCCAAGCAGTCCAACCGCTCCAAGTTGGCAATTGGAATCCTCTGGGACCGCGCCTTCTACGCTCGCAGCAACATGAACGACTCCCATCACTGTATCCACTCACAAGCCAACCTGGATGACATCCCACCCGGTGAAACACGTAAACGCCTGGGGAAGGTCTTCTTCGCCCCAAACGGACTTGATGAACTGTATAACAACGCAGCGAAATTCTTCTGTTTGTGATGTGACTATCATCACTTCTTCGACGGTCACCCAAGACTATATTACGTCCTGATCTCAGTCCACTGACACACAATCACCCAGGAGGATACATGTCAGGCAGCTCCATGTCGAATGCACATAGAACTTCCACACTCGTCACCATTATCGTGCTCTTTGCCAGCTTGTGTTTCCCCATTACAGACGCAACGGCAGGCGAAACACTCCAGTTGCCGGACACGGAATTCAACGGCCAAACATCACAAACGGTTAGCCTGTTTCGCCTTCCCCAATCCTTCTCCTTCACCGCCGAGGTACGAATCGACGCCTCGAACCAATGGCGGCACCTCATCGAAGTCGGCGGACGGGAATACACCTGGCACTGCCCTCTTCGGATCGAGGTCGGCAATCAAGGACAGTGGTACATTGCCGTAGGCGATGGCACGTCCTATGTCGATGCCGATTTCCAGGGCTCCTGGTCCTATGGCGTGTGGACGAAGATCTTATTCACTTACGTCAATGGAGTTGGCAAGTTCTACGAGAATGACAAGCTCATAAAAGAATTCGCCATCAACAAGAATGTTGGCGCGGTTCAGGGCAGTCTGATCCTTGGCAGCTACAAGGGAACTGAGCGATTCTTCCAGGGCGCGATTCGCAATGGCCGAATTGTTGCCGGGGAGCTCACAACTGGGCCAACCACACCACCCCCGCAGCAGCCAAGACCGCCTGCCTCAGGCGACCCCAGCTTGATTCTTCATTTTGCTCCCAATCCCACGACGCCTCGTGCGGGTATTGTCCTGCAGAAAGGCAAACAGATAGGCACAGTTCCAGCGTCTGATATGAAATCACACACGGTCGCATTCTGGATCAAGCCAACTCAGACCATCTCGGGCTGGGGCTCGATCCTGCACGTGGGAGCGAGCAACGACCAGCGGCAACCAGGTTTCCTCTTCTATCCTGGTCAGACACGGATTCACTACCGTCAGGCTACTGTATCGAACGCGAATGATGGCGTGGATCCTGGATTCCAGTTGCGATTAAGTGAGTGGACACACGTCGCCGTGGTCTGGACGAATCAGGGAAGCAATACGCAGGTGCGGATCTACTACAACGGACAGGTCCAGGCAGAGCAGTACAAACCACACCCTCTTGGCATTTCCGGCAATCAGAACGTGTGGGCGGGCAACCCCTGGGCACCAAACGCACAAGCCTTCATCGATGATGTCCGGATATACAACAGGGGATTGTCGCAACAGGAAGTAGTAGGGTTGGCTCAGCAAAATTGAAGAGGGCGACTACCTGCTAGCCCAGGAGCCATCAGAGTGGGGACACCTTACCGTGCAACAGACTGGCGCGATATACAAACCAAGGATGGGGGCGTTCCTGCGGACGGTGGAAAAACAACTGAGTCCCGGAACTCGAGTGACTTTGACACAAGGATTGGACCTTACCGGATACGTTCAGCTCCCGGTCTACCAAAACGTCAACAGTGTTCAGATCACGGCAGATAGGAATCTGTTCCTCGGCTTGAACTAAGGGTTCAGGTTCTTTCAATAGGAGCGGACCGATAATCAATCCGCTGTCGCTATGCGTCCACAGAATATCAACAGCCTTAAATGTGTACCCATCGGCCAACGAATCCACGTCATGGGCAACAGCTGCGCAGGAAAAAGTACGCTTGGTGCGCAGTTGGCCGATGCCCTCAATATCCCATTTGTAGAACTGGATGCACTCAACTGGGAACCCGGCTGGGTCGGCCTGAACGAAACGAACCCTGAAGCATTGGAACGGCGATTAAGTTTGGCGACCCAGGGAGACGGATGGGTTGTTGCCGGATCCTACACGAAATTCTCGCAGCGCATCTTCTGGCCGCGGTTGCAAACAGTTGTTTGGCTGGATTTGCCTGTGCACCAACTACTCGTGCGGGTGCTCATTCGGTCGTGGCGACGCTGGCGCACAAAGGAATTGCTCTGGGGTACCAACTACGAGCGTTTTTGGCCTCAACTCATGGTCTGGAACAAAGAGGACTCGCTGGTGTGGTGGATTGTCACACAACGCAAGCGCAAACGTCTCGGCATGCTCGAATTCATGAGCGATCCGCGTTGGAAGCACATTCGATTTGTGCGTATTGGGTCGATGGATGAGCTCAAAGCATTTTCACGCACGATGAATCTTCCCTCAATGAAATCGATTCTCGCAAAGGTCAGCAAACAGAGAGAACCAAATCAAAAGGACCCCGTTGGCCAAAGCCAACGGGGTCCTTTTACAGATCTGTATCGAGTCTAAAAACTCTCCATTGCCAAGACGACATCAGTCACCGCATCCAGGGCGGATGATTCTAGGTCAAAACAAGGCCAGGATACTTACAGTGTCTGTCGAGGCTCCCAGGCTTCACCTGCCGCAGCAGCCTGGCGTTCCAACTCACCGCGCCAACCCAGGACCTCGCCGGCCTTGATATTCTTGATATCAAACACGTCGTATCGATCCTCAAGAGTATCCCCCAGTGTAAACTTCTCTGCCCAACGATCCCACGCCACCTTCATCCACTCATTTGGAAGCGCTTCCCGCACTGCGGGGTCCAGCTGCCACGCACTCCTCACGTCTATAGCCTGGGGTTCGCCGGTAAACGGCCCAGACCACTTCGACCAGCCGATCGACAGTGTATTTCGCTCACGATCCGCATAGGTATGTCCCGTGTGAATGTTGGTCCCGATACGTACAAGTGCCTCACCCGGCTTGAGCCGAATCGACATCTGTCCGGGCAGCGGATCTTTACCATTCCAACTGGGTGTATGTGGTACCCCCTGCTCCTTCATCGCCTTTGGGAGCAGCACATCGTGTTCAAACGGCGTTCTCCATCGGTTGTGAGAGCCAGGCACGAATTCGTGACACTCCTCGTCAACCAACGCGAGGAAGATGCTCACACCATTTCGTTCGTGGACTGACTTCTTGTTTCTGGCAAGGATGTCTTTCCAAACGGTCCTCTCAGCCGCTTCGGAATACGCCTCAGGACCATCCGACCGTGCCTCTTGCGCGAAGTACTCCTTCCCGGTTCCCCACCAGGTCGTATCCCTGTGCCAGCCAAGTTTATGCTCGTTCTTCTTGGGATTACACCAGAGTAACATCGCGCCCATCACCAGGTCCTCGGGCTCCAGGGGACCGCACCAGGATCGCACGAAATTCAGCATATCGTCCGATCCGTGGAATTCGGCGAAGATGGGCTCCTTGAACGCCGGGTGGATCAGGCCACGGATCGCCCAGGGCTCGTCCTCTGCGGCCCGGTGCACGTAACCCTTCGAACAGTCGATCTTGCTATACTTATTCTCTGGAGCGCATGCCTCTGTCAAGCGACGACCCGCTTCCCTGAGCTTCGGAAGCCACGGATTGTCGACAAAGTCGTTGATGATGACGTAGCTGTGCTCTTCCAGATGGGCTAGCCGCTCCGGAGTAGCCCCCGGCGCCGAATGCTCGGGGTTGAAGTCCGCATAAGCAGGGGCGCGGTCGGTCTCCGTAGGTGCCTGATCGATGCTCATTTCATCCTCCCACATGTAACGGTGCCGGTAATAGACCTCGAAATTCCACAGAATCATTGGGCGTAAATTAGGGACGTGAAACCAGATTGTCAACACAGGCGAACAAACGGATTTTCCAGTTACTCCACGCCCGCCCGATAACCAACTGTCAACGGCACCGATCTCCTGCCCTGGTAGTATATTTCTCGGTCTTACCCTTATTGTAGGGTTGTCGATTCACCCTGTCATATCAAGATCCGTTGTGCCACGCCCAGATCTTCCCGGTATCTCCAATTCAGGAACTCCTTCATTCCTGCCGTATCGATATCTTGCACGCTGTGATAGCCGAGCCCGGAAAGCTGACGGCAAAACGTCAACCATACGGATCTATGCTTGAAATCACCGTCAACATCCGCCACCTCCCGATAACCTCTCAACAGCGGCCCCACGGGATATCGGGGCGATATATCGCCCGTAAACCTGTCCCACCAGCCCTCGTCGGAACTGTCCCCAAACCAATTCATCTCTGAGGCTGGATCCCCACCCGCACAATGCTCAAAATCGATCAACCCAGCGACGTGACCGTCTTTAACGATCACGTGCTCGAGTCTGAAATCCCCGTGAAGCAGACACGGTTCCACACCCTCTCCGAGGTGAGCATGTCCCTCAAGAAGCGCAATCCCCTCCTCGATGAGCGGCCGGGGTAAATCCACATTATCTGCGGCTTCCCGAAGTCGGTCAACATCCAGCTGCCCCAAATACGCCGCTCGCCAGGAATCGATAGGTCCATTTCCGTCGAGTCGTCCGAACCCGTTCGTCTTTAATTGATGAAGATTCCCCATCAGTCTGCCAACCTCGAACAGGACTGACTCAAGGGAATCCCCCGAAAGCTCGGTTGCCATCAGTTGCTTCAGCGGATCCCCCTCTACGAAGGAGTTGACGATCACCGATCGGGTGGGATATCCCGAAAGCCCGTGTTCGACATGGTGAAATCGGGACGCTGGTATCCCCTCCGACTCACACTTTTGAAGTGCCCATTTCTCATTCTCAAAGTGGACACCTTCTTTGCCGTCCCAGTTTGCGAACCAGTTCGCCCGGTACACAAGATCCTGACCATCTGTTGTCTTTACCCGCCACACCTCGCAGGAATAGCCTCCGGAAATTCGCTCCTTGCTCTCCACATCGCTCCCGGAGGCGGTCCTTACAATTGGGTTGATCTCTTCATCGCTGCTCGTCTGTTTTTCTTTTCGTTCACCCAAAGACTCCTCCCGAGTGGGCTTGGCGGCCTCCTCCTCAACTTGCTCTTTCAGTGCAGCCCAATTCTCGAAATTGTATTCACGGGCGACCACCAATTGGGCATCCCTGAGCGAAAGAACAATATCTCCTATCTCACCTTCTGACATCTGGGCATACTTCGGATGATGCGTACGAATACGCTCAACCGATTGGGCATCTCCAGACTGCCAATCCTGACGAAGTCGCTTCGCTTGATTCTTGATTTGGGATAAACTGGGTCGGAACGAAAGCGGACGCATGACTACCTCCTTTGGAAGGTGCCTGTTGTCCGCTTAAGACAGGCAGAAAGAAGGTAGAAAATCTGGATTTGTACAGGAGGGTGGGAGTCGATCCCTTGCCGCGGACGAGTGGCTTCCCTGAAGCGCTAATAGAATATTAGCAAACAGAACCGGCGTGTCAATGCCTCCGAAAGGAATTCTGCATTTGCACTCAAAACTGTGAGCTGATCCGGAACTCCTCCTACAAGCACTCGTGCTTTGACTGATCAATCAGACTCGGTCCAGCGGAAACAGCGGTCGCCGTATTCGTTTATAATCAAACTGTGTCAGATCAAGTGAAGTCAGTCCTGGACCGTCCGCAAGAATCACCCTGGCTGCAAATGGTTCGAATGCCGCACGAAAGTGCACGGCCGATTTCACCACCAGGATATCCATTTCCAGAGGATCGATCCCAGCAGCCCGAAAGATCTCGGGATCTCTACATTGAAGTCGTTTGCTTGCCACGATCACCTTGATCCCTCCCACATCCAGCACAGCACAATCTCCAAGACTCGCCCACGAACCAGTCGTCATCGGACCTTTGTATTGAAATCGGCCGTCCCAAACGGAAACTACGGTCGCCTCGATATCGAGAGGACCTCCGTGCAGATTGTCCGTCTTCGCACCAAGGGATGTCGTCATCCGGCCACCCACACCCACGTCGATCGCTTCAGCAACCACTTGCGGATCATAAACGGTACCGACCGCAGCAGACTTCACCCCTTGTCGAATCAACTCTCGCAATGTCTCGACGCCATCGTTGGAACTGCCGCCGCCGGGATTGTCTGCAATATCCGAAATCACAACAGGCTTGCCCTCCACCTGCAGGGCCTGTGACACGGCATCCGTAATCGAAGTAGGTTCGTACAGAAACTCCGCGCGTCGAGACCACGCCAGATCTGCCAGGCGATCCACTTCCCTGGTTGCGCAACCGACGTCACCGTCAGCATAAACCAGAACGGCGAATCCCATCGGTGGAATATCCGCGTACGAGAATCCGGCGAACAAGGAGGTCGAAAGTACAGCGTCAGGACGATTCTCCCCAAGTGCCTCTTCCCAGAGTTCCTTGTAAAAGCCGCTCTGGGTATGGCATGTCCCGCAAACAGGGATCATTGCAGGCTTCCTCAGGATGCTCACTGGATTCACCTCGCCACGAACAATTCTGACCATCAGTTCTGCAGCTTCCACACCGCGTTCATGGGTATCCGTGTGAGGATATTTCTGGTAACCGATCAGCACGGTCGCGTGATCGATCAGTTCTTTGGTTATATGCGAATGAAGATCCAGCACAACCACGATCGGCTTCTCATCACCCACGATCTTCCGGATACGCCGAAGCAGCTCGCCCTCCCCATCGTCAAATCCATCCACCACCATCGCCCCATGAAGTGCCAGCAGAATTCCGTCGACATTCGGTGAACCCTTAACGCCATCCAGAATCAAGCTGGAGATCGTCTCATATGCATCACGCGTAACCAGTCCCGAAGGAGTCGCCGATGCGCTTACTGTATGAACGGCCTCGTCTCCCCGCTGGTCCATCACGTCGAGAAAGCCGCCTATCGTAGTGCTGGTCCCGGCGAATGCGCCTGCCACCTCTTGGCCCGTGACAAAGGATTGGGCTTTGAATGCCGCAAGATCTGTGGGTACTGTTGAAAACGTATTCGTCTCGTGGGCGAATCCTGCTACAAGAAATTTCATTGGGATCTCCTGGAAAGCCTTAATCAATTCGCGAACCGGGCACCTAATGTGATCCGTTAAGCTTCAACTATTGCAAGCTATCGCATATTGCGATATATTATACAATGCACATCATCTCCAGAAAAGCTCTTACGTCATTCTGGGAACAACACCCAGATAGCCGGAGACCTCTAGCTCGATGGTTCAAGGTTGTTGCACAATCCCATTTCACAAGCTTTGCAGCCCTTCGCCGGACATTTCCATCAGCTGATAAAGTTGGCGACCTTGTGGTATTCAACATTGGCGGCAACAAATATCGACTGGTCGTGTCGATTCACTTCAATCGTGGAAAAGTGTACATTCGAGAAATTATGACGCATATGATCGTGGAGAATGGAAATGAGTGCAATCTCATCTCAAGTACAGCGTTCTTGGACAAAAGTCAGTCCTTTGTTACAAATCCGGAATGAGGATGGATACGATTTGGCAGTGGAGCGGCTCCACGCACTATTAGATGAAGTGGGAACCGATGAGAAACATCCACTGTATTCGCTTCTCGACACCCTTGGTACTGTTCTTCACGCTTATGAAGAAGAGAACCATCCAATGCCAAAAGCCAGGGGCGGAGAAATGCTTCGATTCTTAATGGCTGAGCATCATCTGACCCAGTCCGAATTGCCTGAAATCGGTACTCAAGGTGTGGTTTCGGACATACTCCGCAGGAAGCGAGAACTGAATGTCCGACAGATTCGAGCCCTGTCAAAACGATTCAATGTCTCACCTTCGGTCTTTTTTTAGAGCCGTCATATCCTAGGCCGACTGCCTGAACCATATCCAACCAGTTCAACGTATCCCTTTCCAAGTCGTTCTCCGTCTTTGGAGAGCACCTTCACCGCGCCTTCCCAGTAGTAAACCGACTTCACGCGCTTACTGCGATTCTCCTGATCGGCCAGTTCAGGAACCACCTCGATTTCAAGATCCTCTCCGGGCAGGCGAATCCGCCAGCGGGAAGGATATGCCGTATCACCCGATGGACTCTTCCAGGAATCAGTAGCTTCTACGACAAATGCATCACGATCCAAATGTCTCGCCTTGCCATCCTTTGAAACCACTGTCCCCCTCGCGAAATCCACTCCGCCTGATCGGTCACGCAGCATATACAGCATCACATCACGGCCATCTTCCAGCTGAAGACTGAACCAATCCCATCCCACCTGATGCTCCGCAAGCTGATTGGAACCAAATTCCTTGTCCATCCAGCTCTCGCCTTTCACCTGGTGTTCCGTATCTCCCGAACGTATTGTCCCTTCGGTCGCCAATCTCGTAAAGCTGTAATACTGACTGGCTGTACCCTCGCCCTTTTGACTGAAGCCATTCGGCCCCTGGAAGATCAGAGGTTTCTTCGGCCTTGTCGACAACGAGAACGCCATCTCCTGAACGCTGTCGACCATCTCGAAATCGAAGGCCGCGCCATTCCACCTCAATGACCAATTCCCGTTGGTCCCCGCTGGACCACGACACCAGGCGATCACAGAATCCGGAAATGCCCCGAAACCGCCCAGCAGGGGTGTCGCTCGGTAAATCACCTCCGAAAACATGTGTCGTCCGGTCGAGAGATCGCTAATTGACGCGTGACCCATAATCACATCCTTTGCGATCCAGTTAGAATTCAGATCGCTTTCTGAAGGCGTCAATCCCACGCGGAAAAATGTGAACTGGTATCCGAACCGGACACCACCCTCTCCTTCGAGATGTCCGGTAAAATACCACCACTCCGTCTTATACCCATCTCTCGGCCAATGATCTTCAGGAAAGGACCAGGAATAATCCGCTTCCGTCATCTTCCACGGTTCGTTTCCATTGACCTGGGCAACCCAGATCGTCACAAGTATCAGCACGAGCATTCGTTTCATCATCACCTCTTCTATAAATCATCTCTGCTGAGCTCGGTAGCAGGAACCTGACTCGCCCTGAAGGCCGGATACAAACTCGCCAGAACGGCCGCACCCAGAATCGTCACACATTGCTGAATCATGGACGCCCAGGGCCAGTAGACCTGAATCGTCCATCCAAAATACGCCCGGTTGATCACAAATATCAGCACCGCCGCAAGTGCGATGCCACCACCCAACCCCATCCCCAGACCCAGTACACCCATCCCCAGACCCTTCCCGACGAACACTCCAAAAATCTGCCTTCTTTTCGCCCCAAGTGCTCGGTACAATGCCAACTCCGACACCTGTTCTCTCGCCAGAACAAGCAGCATCAGGGCAATCCCACACACAGCGATCAACAGACTCATCACCTGCAAAATCCGGGTCACGGCGAAAGTCTGCTCAAAAATCCTCGAGATCTCGTCCCGCAATCTCCGGTTGCTCCGGATCTGAAGCGGCGCGTCCGGGAATCGCCCCTTTAACTCATCCACCACTTCTTCAGCATTACGCGACGGCTCGAGATAAAGCGCAATGCTGTTGAGCTCTCCCGGCCCAAAGTATTTCTCCATCGTCCGGAGATCCATTACAGCAGCGCCACCCTCGGTACTGTAATCGTAATAGACACCAGCTATTGGAAAACGGACCTCACCTCCAGGTGTATGTACTGGCAGCTCATCTCCAACCCACAGATTGGAATTCCGGGCGAGCGTCTCACCTACAAACACGGCGCCCTCTTCTCGAACCTTTCGGAATGCCGGATTCACCTCTCCTTCAAGCAATGGAAACCGCACCTCTCCTCCAGGAAGCCCCATCACCACACCCGCCAGACCGATCCGCTGCTCACCTGAATAGGCCAGAAATCCCCGTAATCGATCCACCGCTACGACACCCTCGTGAGCCTCCAGATCACGGACCAGCCCTGCATCCAGCACACCTGCCGATCCGCGACCTCTCCAGGACTGGGAAGCGATATAGATATCAGCTCTGATACTCGTACCGACCCAGACTTGCAGCGTCTCCCGAAAACTGCCGATCATCAAAGTGATCCCGATCAGCATACTCACAGCGATCGCCAGACTCGCCACAGCGAACGACGTGGTCTGCAGCCGAACGCCAAGCCCTTTGAGGCTGTACGACAGGCCGAAATCCCGAGCCCGGAAGCGTCCACAAATCTGTTGAATCACAAAGGGGGTCAACAGGGGAAGCCCCAGCAGCAGTGCAATCCCCAGCACGAAGCCTGCGTGCTGCCATCGATAGCCCCAGACAAAGTACCAAAGCACGGAGACACCCAGAAAACCGGACCCCAGGACAAAAAGGGGCAACGCCACCGACCCCATCTTCTCATGGAGCGTAAACGCTGCCAGGAGGGACCTTGTATCCCGCCGGCTCATATCAAGTGCGGGCAACAGCGCACCCAGCAGTGCACCGCCAATTCCAATCGCCGCAGCCAGACCGAAGAACCAGGGAGGCAGCTGCAGCGAAGAAATCTCCTCCAGCAGATACAAATTCGTCAGCGTCGCATTGACAACCTCCAAATTCGCCTCGGCAACCCAATAGCCCAATGGAAGCCCCAGAAGCACACCCAGAGTACCCAGCAGTCCCACCTCGGCCAGAATCACCAGAAGCACCTGCTTGCGAGTCGACCCGAGAGATCGCAGCAGCCCGAACTCCGCACGACGACGCACGAGCGACGCCTGCGTACTGCTGTAAATCAGAAACAATCCAACGAACAGACTGATCAGACTCATCGCCGTCAGATTCAAACGAAACGCGGCCAGCAATCCCTCTGCCTGATGCTCGCGCTGCTCGGGTGTCATCACCCGGACCGAGGGGCCAAGTCTTGTTTCCAGACGCGCCATAACCTCCGACCGATCTGCTCCAGACTCCAAACGGACATCGATCTGGTGAATCTGTCCAGATCCTCCCAGAAGCGACTGCGCCTGGGCGATATCCATCACAACCAGCTTTGGACTCGCCAGAGGAGTCAGCGCCTGAAAATCTACCAGTGCGCCAACACGGAACTGAACCCGCCTGGATCCGCTTGCCACCTCAAAAGCCAATCCCTTCACCCACCCATTCTCCTTTGCCAGGGTGGGAGACACCGCCACCCAACCCGGTTTGCTCAGGAAATCGGAAAGATCACCACCCCGCTCCTGCCACGGGACCTCGACCGGCGTGAAGAAATCGACCCCCAACACCTCCAGAAAGAACCGATCCCGCCCGATCAGGGCAACGTCAATTCGATACAGCGGCCACGCGGCCGCCACACCTTGTTCGGCCAGGACTTCCGGATAGAGGGACTCTGAAAAGGAAGGGGTTCGCCCGAGAATAGAGAAGTCTGCCTCGCCACTCACTGCCGCCACACTGCCGGAGAATGCGGCCAGGGCATTCCGGTTGATGATCTGAATGGACAGCACGGATGCCACGCCCAGCGCAACACCGATCACCGTAAGGAAATAGAGACTGCGCCCGGTGGTAAAATGAGAACCAAGCGCTTTGAGAAAATAGCGAACCAACGTCGGCTCCATCCATCAGAAAATGTGACTCACACGGGGTTGGCGGAGGGTGTAGAAAGCTCGCCACTGTGAATTTCCCAGACCTCATCTGCAAGCTCTGCAAATGGCGAACTGTGTGTCACATAGAGAAGGGTAGTCCCCTCTTCTTCAACCAGATCCAGCATCAACTGCATCACCATCGATCCATTCTCATCATCCAGATTTCCGGTCGGTTCATCCGCAAGCAGCAGCCTCGGTCGTCGCAAAAGCGCCCGGCAAATGGCCACCCGTTGCATCTCTCCTCCCGACAACTTCTGAACCGGATCATCGATACGATCGGGCAAACCGACCCGCTCCAGCAAAGACCTCAGCCTCGGCTCATATTCCCTTGACCGCTGCTTCGCGATCAGTGCCGGTAACGCAATATTGTCTCTTACGGTCAGATGCGGCATCAAATAAAAAAACTGAAAAATCAGACCCATCTCATCCCGTCGCATCAGCGTGCGTTCTTCCTCGGACAGATCCGAAAGATTTCGCCCCATCACCTCCACATCTCCACTGGTCGCAACATCGATACCTGCCGCCAGGTGGAGGAGTGTAGACTTGCCGCTCCCGCTTCTTCCAACAATCGCCACCTTCCGTTTTCCGCCAACGGAAAAGGAAGCGTCAATCAGAGCGGAGCGACTGTCCCCCTGGGTCGACTCGTAAATCTTCGAAACGTGCTTGAATGCCAGAATAGCGGACATTGAAATGTAATTCCTGATTTCTAAGTGCTAGTCCCTGATGGATACAGCTGATTGAGTGAAAATTGTTGTTTGGCATCGTACCACTGATGTTCAACCTCGAAACCGGAAGTTTGGGCAAGATTCCGAATATCAACCACAGAATACTTGTGCGAATATTCCGTATGAATCGCCTCATCTGACTCGAATACGACACTCAAATCGAGCGCGTCCACACGAACTTCCTGCTTCAGCTTGCTGACCAGATTCATCTCGATCCTTCCGGCATCTTCATTGTAGATCGCCCGATGGGCAAATCGGGACAGATCGAAATTTCCACCCAGTTCCCTGTTGATCCTGTTCAGCAGATTCAGATTGAACCGGGCTGTCACACCTTGTGCGTCATCATACGCCGCTTCCAGAATCTTCGCATCCTTGATCAAATCGGCGCCCATCAACAGCCGATCCTCCGGATGCATTACCTCTTTGACATGACCCAGAAAATCGACCGCATCATCCCGATCGAAATTTCCGACATTGGATCCAAGCCAGAGAATCACCTTCGGTCCCTGTACCTCCTTCTCCAACCAGGCAAGGCCAGAGTGATAGTCAGACGCGACGCCAAGCACACGAAGTCCCGGAAAGTCATTCAGAAGGAGATGCGAACTCTCCTCCAGTGCAGTTTTCGAAATATCCACCGGACAGAACATCAGTCGGTCCTGCCTTCTCAAGAATGCCTCGATCAGCAGCCGGGTCTTCACAGCACTCCCACTGCCTAATTCCACCATCGTAATTTCATCACAGAATCCGCCCGCGATCTCGTCCGCCATTGCCATCACAATTTCGTGCTCGGCGCGCGTCAGATAATACTCCGGCAGCTCGCAGATCTGCTCGAACAGCTGCGAGCCCTCCGCATCATAGAAATACCGACATGCCAGCCGCTTCGGCTCACTACACAAACCGGCGGCCACTGACTCGCCAAAACTATGTTGTGCAGATTCCACATCTGCCTGAATCAAGCGGAATCGATCGCTAATTCTCAGTTCCAGCATGCGATATCCTCGAGGAAAACGAACTCCTGGTACGACCTCATTGAACATACCAAAGGGTCCTTGAAAAACAAGACCACGCGAGCCTCCCCGCCTGGACCCTGACATATGCTCAGTGCAGCAGGTAGACATGGTGCTTGCAAACTGGATTCGAGTTGCGCAGTTTCACAAAATCGCGTATCTATTATTTGTTCACTTTGAACATCATTCAAAAGGATAGCCATGGCATTTCTCTTCAAAGACAAGACCCTTACCGGGCTTGCCAGGACTTGCGGCTGAGCGGCAAAAGTCAGTCCGGTCGGACTGGGAAAATTGCTTGCAGGCCTGCCCAATAATATAGATCCAAATCTACTCGTGGGATTTGAGACCAGTGACGACGCGGGAATCTATCGCCTCAGTGACGACATAGCAATCGTCCTCACTGCTGACTTTATCACACCCCCTGTCGACGACCCATACATCTTCGGACAGATAGGTGCGGCCAATTCGTTGAGTGACATCTACGCCATGGGTGGGAAGCCCGTCACCTGTCTCAACCTCATCGGATTCCCCTCGGACCAACTGGGTCCTGAGATTCTCCACGGAATCGTCGAAGGTGCACTTAGCAAAATCACGGAAGCCGGGGCCGTCCTGGCAGGTGGGCACACCACCGACGATGAAGAACCCAAATTCGGTCTGTCGGTCACCGGAACCGTTCACCCGGAAAAATACTGGCGCAATTCAGGTGCACGGGAAGGGGATGTACTCATCCTCACCAAACCCATCGGCAGCGGCGTACTCTTCAACGCCAACCTGAAGAACTGGGTTTCGGATGATGCGATGCGCGCCTGCATCGAAACCATTACGCGACTGAATCGGGGGGCGGCTGAAACCGCTGCAGAATTCGAAATCCACGCTGCAACGGACATCACCGGATTTGGCCTGGCGGGTCATGCCCTGGAAATGGCAAAGGGTTCGAATGTATCCCTCCACATTTCCACAGACGCTGTTCCCACCATGGCAGAAGCCCTGGAAATGTACAGGAAAGGAATGACAACCGGAGTCAACAGTGCAAACAAACAGCTCATTGAAAACGCTACACGATTTGACGCAGATCTGCCAGCATGGCACCTTGAAATATTCGTCGATCCACAGACCAGCGGCGGGCTTCTGTTCGCTGTAGCCCCAGATCAGGCTGAAGCGCTCCTTTCAAGGCTGCACGATGGCGATAGTGACGAGGCAAGAATCATCGGAAAAGCACTAGCCCTGGAATCGGCGCACCTCGTCTTCGTCTGAGTGATTCCGGCGTATACCAATCAAAAAACGGCAGAGTGCTTTCGCTCTGCCGTTCACAGTTTCCCCCTCCGAAATACTTCTACTTCACCTTGCCTGTGAAAAACTTCCAGGGGTGTTTGCTCAAATCCTTCAGCGAACTGGATGCCTCCTGCAGATTCTTGATCGAAAGCAGGATGTCTGCCCGACTCCCGGTCGCCAAGCTATCCACACTCACCACCAGGCTCTGAAGCTTGCCCAAACTCACATTGAGGGAGGACAGCGTCCTACGAACATCCTGGTGGTTCTCCACCAACATCGTATCCGCACTTGTCATCAACGTATTCGCCTTCACCAGGCTCTCATCCAATCGGGCCATGGCGCGTTGCAAACCCGGATCCAGGTGTCCAAACGCATTTCCCATTTTTGCAAACGCCTCGGTTCCGGACATACTCAGCCGATCCACGCCGTCAGAAATCCGGCCCACGTGAACCACAAAACGGGCGAACTTCCCTCCCATATCCGCATCATCCATGCGGCGGACCATGCGTGTCAATGACCGCATCATCTCTCTTGCACCGGCCATCGTATCACCTAATTCATTTGGCACGATACCTGGAATCACTGCCCCTTTACGTAAACGAACCGAATCAACTTTCGAC